>Ga0134125_10001942_pt1 | contig 24930 bp, 19 predicted proteins | sample KB31751_FD_96464 | JGI IMG/M metagenome (GOLD analysis project Ga0134125, IMG submission 96464) | Terrestrial soil microbial communities with excess Nitrogen fertilizer from Kellogg Biological Station, Michigan, USA - KB3-175-1 | ecosystem: Environmental > Terrestrial > Soil > Unclassified ...
GCGCCAACAAGGCTGGCCGGTGACGAAGCTGCATGACGTAGCGATAGGCCTCGACCACTTCGTTGGCGTCACCCGGCCGGAACAGCGTCAGCCCCGGCATTGCCCGCATCGAAGCGAGATGCTCGATCGGTTGATGCGTTGGGCCGTCTTCGCCATCGCCCATGGCATCATGAGTAAAGACCAAGACCATCGCTAGCTCCATCAGCGCGGCCAGTCGTATCGCAGGCCGGGCGTAGTCGCTAAAAATCAGGAAGCTCGCGCCGAACGGCCGCAGTTTCGATAGTGCAAGACCGTTCAGGATCGCAGCCATCGCGTGTTCGCGGATGCCGAAATGCAAATTCTTGCCGCCCGGTGTGGCGGCCTGAACATCGCCTGCACCTTCAAAGGTTAGCAGCGTCTTGGTCGATGGACCCAGATCGGCCGCACCGCCGATCAACCAGGGAACGTTCTGCGCCAGAACGTTCAAGACCTTTCCCGATGCCTCACGACCCGCGATCCCCTTCGGATCTGCTGGAAATGACGGCAGGTTGCGATCCCAGCCTGCCGGAAGCTCGCGCTGTTGCATCTGGTCGATCTCGGTCGCCAGCCCGCCATACTTCGAACGGTAATGAGCGAACAGATCCTGCCATTTGCGGTGGGCCTCGGCGCCTCGCACACCGACGCCGGAGACGAAGTGTTCGATAACGCCGTCAGGCACCAGGAAATTCGAGTCTTCGGGCCAACCATAGGCGCGCTTGGTGAGCTTGACTTCTTCAACGCCGAGCGGCTCGCCATGCGCCGCGGCCGTATCGTGGCGGTGTGGCGAGCCATATCCGATATGACTGTTGAGTATTACCAGGGTCGGCCGGCCGTTCGTCTCGCGAAACGTTGCCAAGGCCTGTTCAATGCCTGCTATGTCGTTGGCGTCACCGATGTGGAGGATATTCCAGCCATAGCCGGTGAACCGAATGGCGACATCTTCTGTAAACGCCAGCCGCGTGCTGCCTTCTATCGTGATGTGGTTGTTGTCGTAGATCCAGCACAGGTTGTCGAGACCAAGATGGCCGGCGAGCGACGCCGCTTCAGAGCCGACGCCCTCCATGAGGCATCCATCTCCGCATACGGCATAGATGTTGTAGTCGAAGATGGCAAAATCCGGCTTGTTGTACCGGGCAGCGAGCCAGCGCTGCGCGATCGCCATGCCGACGCCGGTCGCGATGCCTTGCCCGAGCGGGCCCGTGGTTGTCTCTACGCCGGATACCAAGTGGTATTCGGGATGCCCTGGCGCGTGACTCCCGAATTGGCGAAAGTGCCGGATGTCATCGAGGGTGACAGCAGGCCTGCCCAACGTTTCGTACTCGGCATTCACCGCCCGCGTGCCCGTAAGGTAGAGCACCGACCACAGCAGCATCGACGCGTGGCCGTTCGAGAGCACGAAGCGATCGCGGCCGGGCCAGATCGGATCTTGCGGATCGAAGCGCATGACCCGGTTCCAGAGCGTATAGACAAGTGGTGCAAGCGCCATTGGCGTGCCGGGATGGCCGGAGTTCGCGGCCTGGACTGCGTCGATCGACAGTGTGCGGATGGTGTTGATCGCGCGCTGGTCGAGTTCGGCGTCTGTCATCACTGATCTCCTCCCGCGGGTGTCGATTGCATGGCCGCTGGCGCGCGGCGACCACTGTGCGTGCATGCTCGGTGATGAAGGCTGCCGCGACTCTGCTTTACGCCACCTTCGGATTGTCCCAGCCGCCAGGCGGCGTGACCTTTTTGTCCACTTCGTGGGGTCCCCAGGTGCCCACTTCGTATTCGTAGATGGGGGTCGCCTTCTTCAAAACCGGATCGACGACCCGCCAGGCTTCTTCGACGTAGTCCTGTCGGGCAAAGAGTGTGCGGTCACCACTCATCGCATCGCCAAGCACGCGTTCATATGCATCCATTTCGTTTGCGCCGGGGCGCCGACTGGCCAGCAATTCAGCCTGTTCTCCGACCTCTCGATCATCCTCGTCCATCACCGTCGTGCCGAGGGCAATGGTCATGTCGGGGTTGATGCGAAACCGCAAATAATTGGGTGTCGCGACGCAATGGGGAAATATCCGCGGCGCGTCCCGAAGGCGTACGATCACCTCCGTGCAAGTCACGGGAAGCGATTTTCCAGCGCGGATGTAGAATGGCACTCCCTGCCAGCGCCAGGAGTCGATCTCCAGTCGCAGCGCAGCGAACGTCTCCACCTGCGAGTCCGGAGCAACACCTGATTCCTGCCGGTAGCCCCGAAACTGTCCACGCACCAAATCGCTCTCAGCGATCGGTGGAATCGATCTCAGGACCTTGACCTTCTCGTCACGCAAAGATTCGCTGTCCGATCGCGCTGGCGGCTCCATCGCCAGATTAGCCAGCACCTGAAACAGATGATTCTGGATCACGTCGCGAATTGTGCCGGTTTGATCATAGAACGCGCCACGACCCTGCACGCCGAAGTTCTCCGCCATTGTGATCTGCACGCTGCTCACGAATTTGCGGTCCCAGAACGACTCCAGGAACGCGTTTGCGAAGCGAAAGAAGACCATGTTGTGAACAGGTCGTTTTCCAAGATAGTGGTCGATGCGGAGGATGTGATCTTCGTCGAACCTGGCGAGCAGTATCTTGTTGAGGTTGCGCGCGGAGGCGAGATCACGCCCGAATGGTTTCTCCACAATGACACGCGCCCCGTTGGTGCAACCGGCCTTGTCGAGCTGTTCCACTACCGTCCCAAACAACGCCGGCGGGATCGCCAAATAGTGTGCCGGCCGCTGCGCCGAACCGAGTTGCTTGCGAAGGGCGTCGAACGTGGTCCGATCGGCATAGTCGCCGTCGACGTAACGCAAGAGACCAGCCAGCTTGTCAAACGCGGCGGCGTCGAGGCCACCGTGCTTTTCCAGGCTATCTCGTGCTCGGGCCTTGAGCTGGTCGAGTGTCCAGCCAGCCTTTGCGACGCCGATGACGGGTACATCGAGGTGGCTCCGTTTAAGCATGGCCTGTAGCGACGGAAAGATTTTCTTGTAGGCAAGATCGCCGGTTGCGCCGAAGAACACCAATGCGTCGGATTTAGGTTCGCTCATGGCTATCTCGGTCTCTCGTTAGCCGCCTTTTCCAGGTGCCCACCGAACTCGTAGCGCATCGCTGAAAGCAGCTTGTTCTGGAAATCAGCCTCGCCCCGAGAACTAAAGCGCTCGTAAAGCGCCGTCGTCAGTACCGGGGCGGGAACTGCCTCGTCGATCGCGGCTGCGATGGTCCAGCGTCCTTCGCCGGAGTCTGATACGCGCCCGGCGAATTTGGAGAGCGCCGGATCTTCCAGCAACGCTGTTGCTGTCAAATCGAGGAGCCACGAGGCAATCACGCTGCCGCGCCGCCATACTTCTGCGATGTCGGGCAGATGCAGGTCGTATTGGTAGTGCTCGGGAACGCGAAGCGGCGTTGTTTCGGCGTCCGCCGCGTGCGCCCGCTTGCCAATGTTCGCCGCGCGCAGGATACCTAGCCCTTCGGCATACGCCGCCATCAGCCCATACTCGATACCGTTATGGACCATCTTGACGAAATGACCGGCACCGTTCTGCCCGCAATGGAGGTAGCCATGCTCGGAGGTGCCGGCGGGGACGTGTTCTCGCCCTGGCGTTCGTGGGATTTCGCCGACACCGGGAGCGAGGGTCTTGAAGACCGGACCCAGCCGCTGCACCGCCTCGTCAGGACCGCCGATCATCATGCAGTAGCCGCGCTCGAGACCCCACACTCCGCCGCTAGTGCCGACATCTACATAATGGATGCCCTTTCGCGCCAATTCGTTGGAACGCCTGATGTCGTCTATGTAGTAGGAGTTGCCCCCGTCGATCAAAATATCGCCGGCTTCGAGCAGTGGCAGCAGATCGCCGATTGATTTATCCACGACTGCCGCCGGAACCATCAACCAGATCGCGCGCGGCTTTGCGAGCTTCTTCACGAAATCCACCAGCGAGGAGCTTCCCGTCGCATTGTCTTTCACCAGTTCCGCAACGGCGCCTGGCGACGTGTCGAAGACGACACATTGGTGACCATGCCGGACAAGTCTTCGCACCATGTTGGCGCCCATTCGTCCGAGGCCGATCATTCCGAGTTGCATGAGTAGCTCCTCTTTTCGATGTTGCGGTGTGATTTTCTCCCCGGTGCGCTGGTAACCTAGCGTGTCGAGATCGGTGTCTAGTGCGGCTTCTCCCGGAACGTACGGTGTCGGCGGATCAACGCGTTGGTCGAGCTGTCGTGACCGAATTTGGGTTCGGCTTCGTTCGTGAGTTCCGGGATGATGCGTTGCGCCAGCACCTTGCCGAGTTCGACGCCCCATTGGTCGAATGAATCGATTTGCCAAATCGTGCCCTGAGTGAAGACGCTGTGCTCGTACAATGCGACGAGTTTGCCGAGCGCCGCGGGTGTCAGCTGTTCCAGAAGTATCGTATTCGACGGCCGGTTTCCTTCGAACACACGATGTGGAACGAGCCAATCGGCCGATCCGTCCGCCCGCACTTCGTCTGGTGTCTTGCCAAATGCGAGCGCCTCGCCTTGCGCGAAGACGTTCGCGAGCAACATGTCGTGTTGCTCTCCAAGTCGGTTGAGTGTCTTGTGAAAGGCGATGAAGTCGCAGGGAATGAGGCGGGTGCCCTGGTGAATGAGTTGGTAGAATGAATGTTGACCATTGGTCCCGGGCTCACCCCAATAGATCGGACCAGTGTCATAGCCGAGAGCATTACCCTCGAGCGTGACGTGCTTGCCGTTGCTCTCCATCGTCAATTGCTGGAGATATGCCGGGAACCGTTTCAAATATTGTTCGTAAGGCAGCACCGCTGCCGTCTGCGCGCCAAAGAAATTGTTGTACCAGATGGCGAGCAGTCCCATCAGGACCGGCAGGTTGCGCTCGAACGGCGCGGTGCGAAAATGCTCGTCAATTTCATGGAAGCCGCTGAGCATGGCGCGAAAGTTGTCCGGACCGATGGCAAGCATCGTCGAGAGTCCGATCGCTGAATCCATGGAGTATCGGCCGCCAACCCAATCCCAGAAGCCAAACATGTTGGCGGTGTCGATGCCGAACTTCGTCACTTCCTTCGCGTTTGTCGACACCGCGACGAAATGCTTCGCGACCGACTCCTGATCACTTCCAAGTCCCGCGAGCGACCAGTTGCGCGCGCTCCTGGCGTTGGTCATGGTTTCGAGGGTTGTGAAAGTCTTCGAAGAGATGATGAACAGCGTCTCTGCCGGATCGAGATCGCGGACCGCCTCGGCAAAATCGGTGCCGTCCACATTGGAGACGAACCGGAACGTCAGCGCGCGGTCGCCGTAATGCTTGAGCGCCTCGTAGGCCATCACCGGCCCCAGATCGGAGCCGCCGATGCCGACGTTGACGATGTTGCGGATTGGCTTGCCGGTGTGGCCGCGCCACGCGCCGCCGCGTAGGCGATTGGCAAAATCGGTCATGCGGTCGAGTACCGCATGAACCTGAGGCACAACGTCTTCGCCGTCGACCAGGATCGATTGGCCCTTCGGCGCGCGGAGCGCGGCATGCAGGACAGCCCGCTTTTCGGAAACGTTGATCTTCTCGCCTCCGAACATCGCATCGATCCGCGCGCGGAGCCCGGACTGTTCGGCCAGCTGCAACAGCAGAGCCAGTGTTTCGTCGGTAATCCGGTTCTTCGAGTAGTCGAGGTAGAGGCCGGCTGCTTCAACCGTCAAGCGCTCGCCGCGTTTGGAGTCTTGAGCAAAGAGCTCGCGTAGATGCAAGCGGTCGATCTTCTGAAAATGGGCGGACAGGTCCTTCCAGGCGGGAAGTGCGGTGACCGCTTTCGTGGCCGGTTCCATCTGTCGCTCCTGTTAACGCACCGTTGCGGCTTGCACAGTTTGTTTGCGCGAGCGAGTGCTCTTTCCCTCTAGCAAATCTTCCCACATCCGGAATCCACCCTTGAACGCGTTGGCATTGTCCCCAAGCCGGCATAGTGGCGGCAGTTTTTTCAATTTTTGGGCGTTGCCGCCGCCCAGCACGACGTCCTCCGGTTGGAGTGCCGCAACCAGAGTTTCAACGACCTTTTCGATGTGCTTCCGCCACGCCTTCTTGCCAAAATCCTCCAGCGCGCGGGCGCCGACATAGTCCTCGTAGGTCCGCTTCTTGTAGGGCAAATGCGCAAGCTCCATCGACTCGACGATGCCGTCGACGATCATTGCCGAGCCGAGTCCTGTTCCGAGCCCGAGAAATAGCATTTTGCCGCCCTGGTAGCTGCCCAGTGCCTGCATCGCCGCATCGTTGATGACCTTCGTCGGCAGTTTGAAAGCCGCAGCGAAATTGAAGCCCATCCAGCCTTTTCCGAGGTTGTGAGGTTCCGCAATAGGCCGGTCATGCACAACCGGGCCCGGATAGCCGATCGAGACGACGTCATATTCCCAGCCATCCGCCAGATTTTTGACGCTCGATACCATCTGCCGGGCCGTCAGGGTCGGCCCAGACTCAATCTCTCGTTTCACTTTTTTGCCGGAGGCAAGGAGCTTGACGTGGGTGCCGCCCACGTCAATGACCAATATATTCATGTATAGCCTTTGTTTCGATCGAGACCTAGCTTGCCTTCTTGAGCACCTCAGCCTTGGCTGAGATCACACTCATCAACTCATTCCAGGATTTGATAAACGACTTGGCGCCCTCATCCTGCAATTTCGCTGCTAGCGCTTCGATATCAACGCTGGCTTTCGCGAATTGCGAGAGTACCTCTTCGGAATCGCCGCCATCGGGGGGGCAACATCTCTCCAATCTCGCCGTGATCGGCGAGGGCCTTCACTGTGCCTTCCGGCATAGTGTTCACCGTGAGCGGCGCGGCCAGCCCCTTGACATACAAGATATCAGACGCTGCCGGGTCCTTGGTTCCTGTGCTAGCCCATAACAGGCGCTGTGGGCGCCCACCCTCGTTGTAGATGCGTCGCGAGCGGGCCGAGGCGAGCAACTCGCAGGCTGCCTTGTACGTCCGCTTCGCGACGGCTATACCGAGCTGATTGCGTAATTGCGCGGGCAATTCGTCCGCCACGGCGGCGTCCCAACGGCTGACGAAGACCGACGCAACGGATCCAACATTTGGATTTAGACCGGCCGCAATGCGCCGCTCGATGCCCCGCAGATACGCCTCAGCGGCAGCGAGATAGTGCTCCCGGCTGAACAGCAGCGTCACATTCACGGGCACGCCGGCGAAGATCGTTTCTTCGATGGCGGGCAACCCTTCTCGCGTGCCGGGTATCTTGATGAAGAGGTTGGGGCGGTTTGCCTGTCCGTGTAGCGCCTTGGCCGCCGCGATTGTGCTGGCCGTGTCATGCGCGAGAAGCGGCGAGACCTCGAGCGACACCCACCCGTCTACACCGTTGGTGCGATCCCATATCGGACGGAACAGGTCTGCTGCCTGGGCTAGATCCTCGATTGCCAGTTCGAAGAATAGCGTCTCGCCCGACTTTCCCTCCGTGAGCTTGCTGCGGATCGTCGAATCATAGTGAAAGCTGTTCTTGATCGCATGGTCGAAGATTGTCGGGTTCGATGTGAGTCCCGTTAGCGACAAGTCGGCGATGTAGCGCTTCAAAGTGCCGCTGGTCAGCAGGTCGCGAGTGATGTTGTCGAGCCAAACACTCTGTCCGGGTTCGTGGAGCTTTTGCGTTGCCTTCATCGCTTCACCTCCGCACAGCTTCGAGTCGTGGGGCTGCCGCAAGCAGGCGACCGGGATCGTAGTCGAGGAGGTCTCCGATCCGGTCTACCGTCACGTCGGGTGTGGTGAAGGAGGCGAGGGCGTTCGCGTCATGCGCATATTGTCCTTGTCGGGGAAGGACAGTGGTGACGCGGGTGCCCCAGGCCTCCTTGACCGCGGCAAGGATACGCGGCTTGTCATCCACTAGAACGTAGTGCCGCGCCGGATAGCGGGCCGCGACATCATTGAGCGCGAGTTCCTTGTGGATGTAGATCAGCACGTGTGAGCTGACTGCTTCCAAAAGCCCGGAGCGCTCAACCTTGCGGGGTTGAAAGACGACGTCGCCATCGGTGAGAAGGACGGTTGGCCCCCACTGACGCAGTCGCTCGAGCACATCCAGGGATCCCGGATACAGACGATTGGCGAACGGGTAATCGACCAGGAATGACGACATGGACAACAGGTGCATGTCCTGCGGGTGTTCGACACGGTACCGCTGCAGCGCCCCGAGGTAGTCTCGATACCCCAGTTCTTCGAACAGTTCCTCGAGAATTGCCCAGTATCGATCGCGTGACGGGGCACCGTACTGGCGCTCAAGGTAGGCCTTGATGTCGGCCTGGATGCGGTCGTTGTCGAGAAGCGTATTGTCGACATCGACCAGGAAGACGATTTCGTCCATCGGCCTTACCCCTCGGCTTCATGCAATATGCTCAGTGTGCGGCTAAAGCCACACGGCCATCTAAGGTTGCGCCCCTCCGATCAGCAATTCTGGGGCTCGATGGGCCAACCGATCTTCGACGTGCCGGGCGTCGTTCCAGAGCCGGATTGCTGGTTCCGACTGATCGTGTTCGTACCCAAGTATGCTCAGGCTTGCGGTATTGAGTACAAAGAATCTTCCGGCGCCCGCATCGAGCCCTAACCAGCGTGCCGCTAAAACCCGGAGAAAATGCCCGCTCGAAAACAACAAAACGTTGCCCCGGACGCTGCGAATCCGTTCCACGATGCGATCGGCTCGGGCACCGACCTGGTCCGGTGTTTCTCCTCCGGGACAACCGTCGCGAAATAATTGCCAGCCGGGACGCTGTTGATGGATATCCTTGGTACGCCGCCCCTCGTATTCACCGTAATTCCATTCTATCAGATTGCGGTCGGTCTCCGCCTCGTCTGCGAACCCGGCCAACTCGCAGGTTCGGACCGCGCGCTTTAGCGGACTGGTGAACACTTTTGTGAAATTGAAGCCTTGTAACCGCCGGCCTAAACTCTGCGCATTCAGTTCGCCGTGTTCGGTGAGGGGCAAATCTGTCAGGCCAGTGTGCTGACCTGAGAGGCTCCACGCGGTTTCGCCGTGCCTTGCAAGGCAAATGATCGGAAGGACGGCGCTCATGGTCTCGCCCCTTCAATTGCGTCGTCACAGATGGTTGGACGAACACGAAACACTTCGTTGTTAAGCCATCTCGATCCCGGACATTGCGGCATGGCCTCGCGGGCAGCGGAGACCGAAAGCGTAGTGCGACTTCTTCAGCGAAGCAACGAAAAGCCCCTGGCATTGAGAGATTTCGCCACCACCAGGAATACGTCAGCGATGCTGATTTGTTCCCCTGGTGTAAATGCCGCAACCTGGACTTCCAGCAAGGCCTGCCTTCGCACCGCTGCTAGGATCTCATAGCGGATATCTAACGGCCTCGATCTGAGCTCTGAAACCCAAATGACGGGCGAAGCTGCCCCGAAAGAGCCGATGGTTTTGTCTCAGGCATGTACTCCCAGACGATGACGACGGCCATGAAGCCCACGGCTGTCACGCTCAACAAGCCAGCCGCATAGCCGAAACGTTGCGTAATAGCTCCCGTTACCAACGTGCTGAGCGATGCGCCGACACCGGAAAACGTGCCGACGAGCCCCTGAGCCAGGTTAAACCGGCCGGTCCCGTTCGTGAGGTCCGCAACAATGAGCGCAGTCAGCACCCCCAGGGTGGCACCGCTGAATCCGTCCAGCATTTGAATGATGATAAGCAAGGTCGGGTCAGTCGTTAAGGCAAACAGCCCGGAGCGTATCGGCACCGCTGCAAGTCCAAGCAACAGGAGCGGTCGACGTCCCCATGTCGCGGCAGTGCGTCCGGCCCAAGGCGCCAACAGTGCAACAACGATCTGGGGCACCACGATCAGTGCGGACACCGCCAGCGAGGACCAATGTCCCACAGAATGCGCGAGTGGTTCACTGACTTGCGGCAAGATAGAAGCGTTTGCGAGCTGAAAGAGAAAGAGGCAAGCTACGAAGACAAGAAAGCGGACGTCTTTGAAGAGAGACGGACGGCTGACTCTATTGGGCTTGGTGTCATGACAATCGGGAGCGCCGCAGGACCGGCCGAAGTGAATATCGGTGCCGTGTATCCGGAAGAGCGCCCACAGTAACGGGATCGCCAATGCGGCAGCGACCAAGAATATGTCTCGCGTGGATAACAGATACCCAGTGGCACCCATGATCGCAGCCGCTGACAGGCCCCCGATGGATGCAAAGCGTTGATTCCGACCCAGCCGCTCAGCGAGGGCGTCGTGTCCAACGAGGCCCAAACTGATAGCGGCGATGCTTGGACCAAGGACGCTGCCGACGCCGCCTTGTATGATGGCGGCTCCCGCGACGGATGGGAAATCCGACCGCAGTCCAAAAATCGTGAGTGCCAACGCGGCGGCAGCCGCCGCGACTCCGACCAGCGCGCGCTTTGCTGCGATCATGTCAATGAGCTCACCGGCCGGGACCTGCGTCATCAGACCAACCAACCCGCTGATCGTCAAAACAGCTCCGATACTGGCAGGCGCCCATCCGTTTTCCGCGAGATGGACCGCGGCAAAGGGACCAAACCCCGTAAGGAGAGCAGCAAGGAAGAGATTCAGCCAGTCAAGCGCCTTCAGGCTGTCAACAGGCAGTGCGGCATTTCGACTGATGAGTGGTCTCGCGAGCATCGTCCGGCCTGCCATATGCGGACTTCAAACGAATTGCGCACCGAAGCTGCTTCTCGCGACCGCCTTAGGGTCACCCTTCTGCACCTCAAACTGCGTCTCATCACCATCGCGCCAGAAGCGGATATCAAATCTGTGCCGACCAAGGTGAAGATCGAGCAGACGTTAGGTCCGGAAGCCATTGCGGCAACTGCGGGTCAATATGTAATTTTCCGCGCGGCGCATCCGGCATGATCCCCAAGATCGCCTGCATAAGCGTGAACACCGAGCCTGCGGCCCAGGCCTGGGGCACATTCGCCCCAAGATATTGCACCGGAAAGCTATCTTCGTTGCGTTCGATCGTTGTGTAGAGCTCAGGTAGTTGATTTGACAGGAAGTGACTTCCCGCCTCACTGATATCGCGCGCGATCCGCGCGGCCTCGGCTCCGAAGCCATACCGCTTGAATCCTAGCGCAATGATGGCGTTGTCGTGCGGCCAGACCGATCCGGTCTGGTAGTTGTATGGGTTGAACGAGGGATGCAGGGCAGAAAGGGTGCGGATGCCCCAGCCGCTCCACATGTCGGGCGCCATCAGACGCTTCACAACCCCGGCGGCCCGCTCCGGCGGTACGATGCCGGACCACAAGCAATGACCTGGATTGGACGCGACCGTGAGCACTTTCTTCTTTTCACCGTCCAACGCAAAGGCGTAGAAGCCAAACTCCTCGTCCCAGAAAGTGTCGTTGAACCGGTTGAACAGAACTTCGGCCTTGCGTCGCAGCTCTTCGGCGCGGCTGTGCTTACCGAGTTCATCGAATATCTCGGCCATGCGCCGCCAGGCGTCATAGACATAGCCCTGCAATTCGCACAGTGCTTTTGGGCCCTTTACGAGTGATCCGTCGGGGTAGACGACGCTGTCGCCAGAGTCCTTCCAACCCATGTTCTCGTAGCCCACGGGGGACTTGGTCTGATACTCCTGAAATCCGTCGCCATCGCGGTCGCCATGGTGATCGATCCAGGATAGGCAATCCTCGGCGGTCTTAAGATGCCGCTCGAGCAGCGTCTTGTCGCCGGTTGCCCGCCAGGTGGCATGCAGCGTGATGAGGTAAAGGGGGGTCGCATCGGCCGTGCCGTAATAGGGCGTATGCGGGATCAGCTTGAGGTACGCGAGCTCTCCGTAGCGGATCTCGTGCGGGATCTTGCCCGGCTCAGCATCACGGTGGTCGTCCTCGGCCTTTGCTTGGAGCGAGCCCAGGATGTCGAGGCTGCCGCGAGCAAAGTCTGGGTAGATAAGCAGATTTTGCAGCGAAACGATCAGACTGTCTCGACCGAACGGAGCGACAAACCAAGGCAAGCCGGCAGCCGGAAGAAACACCTTGTGATCCGTGCCAAAGATCGGCAATCGGAGCGCCGCCATATCTTCAAGCGCCTGGCGATAAAGGCGGTAAAATTCCTCGTTGCTGCAACGAGTTTTCAACACTGTCCGCAGCCAGTCCGAGAGGGTCTCGCTGTGCTTCTTGTGATGTTGGTCGGCGCATTCATGCGGCGGTCGATGGTTTCGCTCGCCGTCCTCCAGCGTGTAGAGTAGGCAGCAGTGCCAAGCCTCGCCGGGATTCAGGACAATTTGGAAATTGAGCCGACCATTGGAATAGATTGCTTTGGGCCGATGATGTGACGGGGCCACGATCACCGCGCGAACGAAATCGCCATTGCGATAACTGGTCCGCAGCTGCTGCCTCGTCTGCGACCACGTCGTGGCGATGTGCCCGCGACGCACGATATTGTTCGACTTTACTTCGAATATGTCGGCGAAGTCGCAACGCATCGCGAGCTCAAGCTGGAAGTCCACGCTGCGCATGCTGTTGTTGGTAATGTCGATGTCTTCATGCATTCCCTCGCTGATCAGTCTACTGACGACGAGACCAAGCGTGCGTGGGGGAATGGTCCCGTTCGCGGTGGGAATCGTCCGATTCGTAAGATAGATTCGCGAGGCGTAGGGCGTTATCGCGCCTCCATTGAGGAGTTCCCAAGGCTCGCCGTTCGCGTAGATAGTCCAACTGCTGATAATTCGCGTGTCAAAGAAATAGAGGCCCTTCTCGCTGGGCCAGTAAATTTGCCCATCTGGTTCGGATACCAGGACCGTCTGGCCGTGATGGATTGAAACCTGATGCGGACCAACCTGGATCTTGAAGGGCATCACGCTTTTCCGTGGTGTCGGTCGTGGCAGGCTTTCGATTCCGGCGCAGAGTTACCAAAATCGTGCCCGTCCGGCTTCGCGGGGTCTCAGTCCTTGAGCAGCGCATATCTGAAGAGGCCGGAATCAACTCGAAGCCCGAAAGCAATAGAACCAGACAGCGGTCTGCAGGACCATACCGACGACCAGGAGCCGCCAACTGGCGACAATGGTCGTGGATACCAAACGATAATACATCAGGAACTCTCATCGAATCATCTCGAAAATCGGCGCTGTCGATTGCCGGTTCAGTCGGCGGGCAGTGCCGGGCCTTTTCCGAAGCTGACTCAGATGCCATTTCCCCGAAGGCGCGTCTGCACGACCCGATGCGCTTTGCGATCCCCTATGAACGTCTCCATGACCACACGTGTCAAACCGAAAGCCCTTCGAATTGGCAAGGTCAGTTGAGGGTTCGAACGAAAGGGGCACGGTGCTATCGCTCCTGCTTGGAGGCACCTTTCCCAGTCGCCGGCGTTATTGTGCGTTAGGGCCAGAACGGTAGCATCAACCTACGCCGAGCAGCTTTGACTGCAACTCTAGGTCTGCCTGAAGCACGCTGCTTGGCCCCGCATGAACGATTTCACCGTTGACCATGACATAGGCCTTGTCAGCGAAATCGAGCACCAGATCTACCTTGTGCTCGACGAGAAGAATGCTGGTCCGTTCGCGCAATTTTTCGATCGCGGCCAGGACCTCGGCGACCACGGACGGTGCGAGGCCCTCGAATGGCTCGTCAAGCAGGATCAGCCGCTGAGGAGCGCATAAGGCGCGCCCGATCGCCAGCATCTGCCGTTCACCACCGCTCAGGTTTTCTCCACGGGCATCCTGGCGAGCGCGCAATTTCGGAAACAGCTCGTAGATGTCTTCGATCGCCCACCCACCCTCGCGCTGAGCCAAAGCGAGGTTCTCGACGACTGTAAGGTTGGGGAAGATGCGGCGTCCTTCTGGTACGATAGCTATGCCGTGCCGGTTGATCCGATCCGGCGACAGGGAGGTGACGTTGTGACCATCGAACGTGATGGTTCCTTTGGTTGGCTTCAGGAGACCCATAACTGTGAATAGCGTGGTAGTCTTGCCGACACCGTTTCTTCCAAGCAGGGCGACGACCTCCCCCTCACGTACTTCGAGATTGACGTCGTGAAGGATTCGGCTTGCGTTGTAGCCTGCATCGACGCCGCTGAGAGTAAGTAACGGTGCCCGTTCGACCGGAGCGCTGCCGGGCGAAACCGGCTGTATGCGCCGTGTGCCGTGCCGACCAAGGTAGGCTTCCAGCACGTTCGGATCGTTTGCGATGACCGCCGGTTCTCCTTCAGCGATGACGTGGCCCTGATGGAGAACGGTGATCCGGTCAGAGAGAGCCAGGACACGGTCAATGTCGTGCTCGATCAACAGCACCGTGTGGCTTCGGGACAAATTCTGGATCACGCTGGCGATCCGTTCACGATCGGCATCGCCGAGTCCAGCCAGCGGTTCGTCCAGCAGCAGCAGTTCAGGTTCCGTGGCCAACGCAACCGCGATTTCGAGCAGGCGTTGTTCGCCGTGCGCGAGATTCGCGCAAAGTTCGCTAGCCCGAGCAGTCAGACCTACGGTCGCAAGCAGGGACCATGCCTTCTCGCAGACGCCCGGGAGCCGGTAGGCGTCTCGCCACAGCGAGTTGCGATAAGGGGAACGGGCCTGCGCCGCGACTCGGACGGTTTCGAAGACCGAGAGGTTGGCGAATACGCTGACAATCTGAAACGAACGCGCGAGGCCAGCGTCGATACGCTTGTGAGCGGGCATGCCGGTGATGTCGCGCTCGCGAAACGTCAGTACTCCAGCCTCGTGCGGCATCAGCCCGGTCAGCATGTTGAAGAAGGTCGTCTTGCCGGCGCCGTTCGGCCCGATCAGGCTGTGCAACGTGCGCGCCTTCACCTTGAGATCGACCTTGTCGGCGACAACCAGCGAGCCGAACCGCTTCGACAAACCTGCGACGCTGAGCACGATTTCCTCCCCGGCGGTCAACGGTGCCGTCTCGAGGTCGAGCAGGCCCTTGAGGCCTTCCGGGCAGGGCGGAATGTCTTCGGCCGTCAAGGTCCAGTGGCGGCGTCCCGACAGCCGGAACCAGATTCCCGAGACGCCTTCGGGCGAAAGCAGAATAAAAGCGATGAGGATCGCGCCGAAAAACAGCCACCAATGCTCCGTCAGCGAGCTCAACTGGTCGTTCAATATGATGAAGATTATCGCGCCCCAGGTCGGTCCAAGGAAGTGATGAATCCCGCCAAGGATCGTCATCATCACGGGATCGCCGGCGTGCTGCCAATTGAGGTTGTCGGCATAGACGCTCTGGATCAGGAACGTCAGCAGGCTTCCTGCAAGGCCGATCACCGTGGATGAGATGATGAACGCGAGCAATTTGATGCGTTTGGTGTCGTATCCGAGGCAGCGAACGCGCTGTTCATTGTCGCGGAGCGCCTGTAGCACGCGCCCGAACGGCGAGTGGACGATGCGCCAGATCGCATACATGCCGCACAGTACCACGATGACCACAAAGTAGTGATACTCCAAAGGAGAGGCGAGGCTCGACCTAGCAATCCCCTGCAGGCCGTTTTCTCCGCCGGTCACATCGGTCCATTTGAAGGCAATCTCGTAAAACAACTGCGTAAAAGCGAGCGTGAGCAGCGAGAAATAGATGCCGCGCCGCCTGAGGATGAGGAGCCCGATAACCAGTCCCAGGACGCCGGCCGTCACGGTCCCGAACAATATCGCGAAGTACATATTGTCGAATATGTGAAGCACAGCGATGCCGGCGGCATAGCTGGCTGCGCCGAAAAACGCGGAAGCGCCGAACGAGACCAGCCCGGTGTATCCAAGCAACAGATCGAACCCCAGTGCGTAGAGCGCATAGATCGCGATTTGGGTTGCAAGGCTGGCGGTAGAACCAATTCGCGGCAAGATGAACGGCAGTACCGCGAACAGAATACCCGCGACCAGAATCGGGTGCGGGAACCATCTTCGGGCGGGCTTCATTCGAATCGCTCCCAGCTCTCGCCCAGCAGTCCGCGCGGTCGGATCAGAAGCACGACGATCATGAGCACGTACATCACAGCGGTGGATGCGGCCGGCCAGAACTGAATCGTTAGCGCAACCGAGATTCCGACCAGAAGCCCACTGATGACGGCGCCTCCGAAGCTGCCGAGCCCGCCGATGGTGACGACGACGAAGGCTGGCATGATCGCGGCCTCAGACATCGATGGAACCACACTCCAAAGGGGCGCGGCGAGCACGCCGGCAATGCCCGCGACCGCCGTGCCCAGCCCGAACACAGCGGTAAAAACCTTCTTCAGATTGATGCCCAGCATGCTCACCATTTCCGGATCGCGACTGCCAGCGCGAATAATGCGGCCGTAACGCGTGCCGTGCAGAAACAGCCAAAGGGCCGCGAGGATGACGATTGTCAGCACCAGGACGAACAGCCGATATTTGGTGACGAGGACCGGCCCCCATATGATGAATCCGGACAGAACGGACGGCGGATTGAATGGACGGCCCGCCGCGCCCCAGATGGTGCGGATCAACTCCTCGGTGAAAAGCGCAATACCGAAGGTCATGAACAGGCCAAGCAGGGGATCTTTACCGTAAAGCGGACGCATCAAGGTCACTTCGATCAGCATGCCGAGAATCCCGACGCCGATCGGTGCCAGCACGATTGCCCATGGGCCAAGGCTGTTCTGCAAGGTAAGGGCAAAATAGGCGCCGAGCGCGAAGAAGACCCCATGCGCGAAGTTGACCACGCCGAGCATTCCGAAAATGATCGAAAGCCCGATCGCGATCAGGACATACAGAAAGCCGAGCACGAGCCCGTTGACGACCTGCGAGATGATTAGCTCGGTCATGCCGTATCCGCGTATTGCTGGACGAGAACCGGCGTGACGGATTGTGCCGTCACGCCGGTTAATCGACTGAAGACCTCAACTCTTGAAGTGGCAGCCGGTCTCGGCTTCGGTGCCATAGGCTGCCTGTAGCTGGCTGAGATCCTTGGGGTATTCGCTGTCGATGTTGAAGTAGTCGTATTTGTCGGTGATCTTGTCCTTCACCGTTGCCACCAGCAGTGGCTGCACCAACTGGTGGTCGAAATTTCGGAAGCCGATCGGCGCGTCCTTGTAGCCGTCGAACTTGTGTTCTTCGAGGAATGCCACGAGCTTGGTTGAGTCCGTCGATTTGGTTTCCTTGATCGCGGTCAGAATGGCCGTTGTACCGAACCAGTCCTGCCAGCCCTCGACTTCCGGCGGTGCACCGAACTTCTTCTTGTAGGCGTCGGCGAATTCGGCGCTGCGCTTGGTGAGGTGAGGACCGGTATAGTTCCACAATTTCGGATAGGTGCCGAATGCGGCCTCGGGGCCCGCGGCCCACAGATCGCTGTCGTTTACGATCGGAGACGAAAGCGCCATCTGTCGGGTGAGACCGATCTCGTGCATCTGCTTCAGCAGATTAGTAAGATCGGTGCCTCCGAGGCCGACGTAGAGCACGTCCGGTTTGGCCTGACGCACTTTAAGGATATAGGAACTAAAATCGGTCGTTCCGAGCGGAGCCTGATCGTATCCCAGCACGGTTCCGCCGTCCTTGACCAAGACGTCCTTCATTTGATTGTAGGCGTCGATGCCCCAAGCATAGGACGCAACAATAAAATACCATTTCTTGCCGCGCTGTTTCAGCTGCGGATAAACGCTGTGCACTGTCACCTTGTTAGGAAGATCGACGCGAAACGTATATTTGTTGCAGTTCTTGCCGGTGATTTCAGTGGCATTTGGGCCGGTGGCCATCAACAGCATCTTCGCCTGCTCGGCGACCGGCATGATCGCAAGAACGTCTCCGCTTGACACGCCGCCTTGGATCGCGGCGACCTTCTCCTCCTCGATCAGCTTTCGCATGTTCTGTTGGGTCGATTGCGGACCGGATTCGTCGAGCCAAACGATCTGAATGGGGCGATCCAGCACGTGCCCACCGAAATCCTCGACGGCGATCTGCGCGCCGTTTTGACCGGTCTCGCCCTGCACCGCATAGGGGCCCGATTTGGGCAACAGCACGCCGATCTTGATTGCCTCCGCGGCCCGCGCACTGATGACGAACGGAGCGGCGACCTGGGTCGCGCCGATCGCTGCTCCCGCCAACAATGTGCGGCGGCTGATGCTGAATGCTGGGTCCTTGCTGACCTTCATACTCTTCTCCCTTTCTACGCTGTGAACCGCTTGTGCTCGCGGCCTTGACGACGCTCCGCCACCGGCAAAGTTACGAAGGACGAGCTTACAGTGAAATCGATTTCCGTCAAATCCACATCAAGCCCCCCGCTGCTAAAGACTAATCACACAAAAGACTAATCACACAAAGAAATGAGGCTGAAATGCCGGCGCGCTTGGAACGGCACGCCTGCCTCGGGCTTTCACTTGCGGCGGTATTGCGACTGCTGCCTTTCAGAGTACGTGCCTTCCGGGATTTTACGATGTTCGTCTTCAAGTTGTCCGAACCGCGCGGCCCTACCGGGGATATGGACGAGCAGGTCTAGCTCCCAGCTGTCGCCGAAGCAGATGGCTTCCATCGTGGCGATCGCCCGCCGGGGAGAGCGACGAAGGGCGTTCTCGATCACCTTGAAGCCGCTGCCGCATGTCGTTGATATCGGCTCCCGCAGAGACGAACGCAGCATGACCGGAAGCACGGCGCAGCGAATGCTGCATCGCGGCCCGCACGTGATTGGACGAATGCCGTTTACACTGAAATCGTTTTCTGAGATAGCGGGTTGCCGGGTATTTCTGCCCGGCTGCGGGATATATGTTGGAGTCGAAAGGGCTCAAATATGACGGAGCGGCTTTTCCTTGACGCGCTGGATCTCTGCGCGCGGAAGCTGTTGGAAGACGAGTCGACGCTTGGCGTGAATTTTCCTTACGTGACCGCGCCCTCCGGCGCGTGGGTCACGATGCCGGCCTCGCTTTCGGCCGGCTATCGCGGGGCCAGTTGGAGTCACGGCAATTGGTTCTGCGGCTTCTGGGTTGGACTTCTGTTAATTGGCTATCTGCGGACGGGCGACGAAAGATACCTGCATCTAGCGGATCAGCGGCTGTTGCTCGTTGCGCCGCGTGCTGCCGACGGCAACACCCATGACATAGGCTTCATTTTCTACCCGAGCGCGGCGGCCGCGCATCATATTACGGGCGAGAGACGCTATGGCAATCTGGCGCTTCGCGCCGCCGAGCAGTTGCGGCGCCGGCTGATCATGACCCCGAAGGGCAGCTACATCTCTTCATGGGGGCCGCTCGACGACGAACGCGGACGCCGTTCGTCCGCCATCGACACGATGGCCAACCTGCCGTTGCTCTACTGGGCTGGTCACTACGACCGTGACGCTAGCTTCGTTTTGGCGGGTGAGTCCCATGCGATCATGACGCGCAATGCATTCATTCGCCCTGACCACTCGACCTACCATGCCGTCGAATACGATGTTGTCACGGGTGAACGACAGCGCGGCTTTACATTCCAGGGTTCTGCCGATGAGTCCTGTTGGCCACGCGGGCAAGCCTGGGCGATCTATGGCTATGTCCGCACTGCGGAAGCGACAGGTAAGCGAGGGTATCTCGACGTCGCCGAGACATTGGCCGAATACTATGTGCGGCGGACCGGACCGGAAATGATTCCGTTCTGGGATTTCGACGATACCGAAATCCCAGATGCGCCGAAAGATTCCTCTGCTACGGCCATCGTCGCTTCTGCACTGCTGGACCTGGCGGCGCTGCATCCGGACGAGCAGAAGGGGGCGCGGTGGAAAACCCAAGCGCTCGCGATGCTGACGGTGCTTTGCGAGCGCTATCTCGCGACCGAAGCCTCACATCGCGGGCTGTTGCGGCAAGGTTGTTATTCCAGGCCACACAATGAAGGCGTGGCCAGCGCTGTAATGTTCGGTGATTTCTTCTTTGCCGAAGCGCTCTGCAGTGCCGTGATGCCGGGGAAATTGCGTGCCACCCCGTCGCGGCTCGCCGCATAGGGGCGAACTCGCAAATGGGTCAGTTATTGCGCGCTTTCGGCTTCGTCCTCCGAGTCGCCGATCCCGCGCGGGGAGGGGCGGTCGAAGCCCGGATTATCAGCCGATAGGGTAGTTGCACGGCCTTGGGGATCGGTATGCCGGCAATCGCGTTGATCAGGTAATCCGCGGCACCGCGGCCGATTTCGGCGGCCGGCACGCTGATCGTCGTAAGTGGCGGATCGATTTGTGCCGACAATTCGACGTCATCGAAGCCTGTAATAGAGAGTCGCTGCGGAACGTTCAGTCCGAGCTTGCGTGCTTCCGCCATTGCGCCGATCGCGAGCGTGTCGGTCGTGCAAATGACGGCGGTGGTGTCCGGATGATCGGTCATCAATTGCCGCAATGCGCTACGACCTTGGGCTAGCGAAAAGTCGGCGCGGATGATCTGGGTCGGCTCGAGATGAATGCCGGCATCCGCCAGCGCCTTCTGGATTCCGTCCAGCCGGGCGCGTGACCGATCATTCGACGGCGGCACGTTGGCGATGGCGCCAAATCTCACATGTCCGAGATTAAGCAGATATTGGGTGAGTTCGCGTATGGCTCGCTGATTGTCAATTCCGATAGCCGGGATGCCGCCCTGAGCCTTCGATACATATGTTGTGATAACGGGGACACCCGCCTGTTGAACGAGTGCCCGCAGCTCGGGGGCATGCGAACCACCGACGAGGACGACGCCGTCGATGCCCCGCTCGATGAGGCTTTGCAACTCCTGGAGCTCCCGGCGCTGGTCGTACTGCGAATTGGCCACGAACAGGGTATAGCCGCCTTCGCTCAACCGGTTCTGCAGCGCTTCAACACCATCAGCAAAAATGGCGAGCCCGAGCGTTGGAACGATGGCGCCAATCGTGCGCATTCGGCCGGACTTCAGAGCCCGTGCGGCACTGTCGCGCGTGTAGGACAACTCGGTGATGGCGCGGGTAACTTTGTCGCGCAGTTCGGGCCGAACGATCTCAGGGTGATTCAGGACGCGCGAGACGGTCGCCGCGGAAACAGCGGCTTTCCGGGCTACGTCCTCAATCTTCACCCGCGCATTCACGCGTCCTTTGTTCAGCGATTTGTCCATTCGAGATACCGATTGTCGCAGGATTAGGTAGGCCGCGGTGGTTGTATGAAGTCGACCGATTTCATGATCCGAATGTCTAGAACATCAAAAGGTCGGCTAGAAGGGCTCGCGTTGCGGCGCGTACTTCGCCGGGACAGCCCCCTGAAGCTTGACACCGCCTAGTCGGCCTGAATATCCTGAAATCGATTTCAAAATTGCGGTTCCGGTGAAGTACGAAAGACAAGCCGATGGTCGATCTTCTCAGGGGTATTCGCGTTCTAAGCTTCAATCATTTTTTGATGGGACCGGTTGGCGTACAGTTTCTCGCGGATCTCGGCGCCGACGTGATCGCGATTGAGCCACCGGAGGGGGCTTTTCAGCGAAAATGGGGTGGAGCGGACAAGCGCGTGGACGGCCAAACCATGCTGCTTTTGACCGGGAACCGCAACAAGCGCAGCCTTACGCTCGATTTGAAGAAGCCCGACGCGATCGAGATCGCCAGAAAGTTGATCGCGAGATCCGACGTCGTCGCCGAGAATTTCAGGCCCGGCGTGCTCGATAAATTGGGGCTTGGATTTGACGCGGCAAGGACGATCAAGCCGGACATCATCTATGCTTCAGCTTCGGGCTATGGCGCCGATGGACCTTATGTCAACAGGCCTGGCCAGGACCTGCTCGTTCAAGCGCTTTCGGGCCTCGCAATGATCACCGGAACGCGAGAGCACGGCCCGCGAGCCGTCGGGGTCTCTGCAATTGACCATCATGGCGCGGCGCTGTTTGCCGGAGGTATTCTGGCCGCCCTGGTCAAGAGAGAGCGAACAGGCCAAGGCTGCCGCGTCGATGTCAGTCTGCTGTCGGCGGCCATCGACCTGCAGATGGAATCGTTTACCTGCTATCTGAACGGCGAGCGCCCCGAGGATGTTCGTCAGCCCGCGCCCATTGCCGGTTGGTATTACGGTGCACCCTACGGCGTCTACGCGACGAAGGATGGGCACGTCGCAATCTCCCTCGGTTCGCTCGATACGCTAGGCGACGCGCTCGGTATCTCGCCCGAGCAGCGCGTTCCCGACAGTGATGCCTTTAGGCGTCGGGAGGAGGCAGCGCCGGCGATTGCTGCGTGCGTTTCGAAGTTGACCACGGCCGAATGCGTGAAGCGGCTCGAGGCGCGCAGTATCTGGCATGCCGCCGTCAATGATTATTCTGACGTCGTGGCTGATCCTCAGGTTGCGCACAACAGGACATTTCAAACCGTAGAGGGAGCCACGGGCTCACCGATCACGCTTGTGAGCCATCCTGTTCGATATGATGGAGAGGTGCCGGAAATCAGATTGCCTCCTCAGAAGCTCGGCGCGCAGTCCGAGGAGATTCTAAAGGAGTTGGGTTACGATCCCGGACAAGTGAAGGCGCTGCGGGCCAACGGAGCGATCGGCTCTGCCAGCTAGTCCGATGCGCGAAGCCGCCCGCCGAATTGCCAACGAAGACATCGAGGTTTTTCCCATGACTGCCATCCGTGCAAAGATCGGCGATTCCGTCAGGTTCTCCAAGACAGTCGGCGAATCCGATATTTACCTGTTTGCGGGATTGACCGGAGACCTGTCACAAAATCATGTCGATGACGAGTTCATGAGCCATTCGATCTATGGCAAGAGGATCGCCCACGGCGCGTTGATGGTCGGCTTCATGTCAACTGCGTCCACGCGGATGATCGAAGACAGCTTGCGTCAAGGGATTGATTCGACGCCCGTTTCGCTTGGGTATGATGGCATTCGATTTTTGAAGCCTGTCTATATCAACGACACCGTGACGGTGACCTACACGATCAGCGAGGTCGACGCGGAGCGTCGCAGAACCCTTGCCAATGTAGAAGTCAAGAATCAGCACGGAGATATTGTGGCCGTTGGCAAACATCATCTCAAGTGGACCTTGAATGCCAAGGAGCGGGCCGCTTGATCAACTCGACCGCTGCCGGAAGCTGCATCAGCTCGGATGGTGTCCGTATTTGACCGTAAGTGCCCTAAGTTGATTTTGGGAGTGTATTGGCTTTTGCGTAGGCTGGATTCTTTACGCAAACAATAGCGCTCGACTTTGCGTTTGGCGGGTAGTCCCAACGGCTATCGAACTCAAAATCATTGAACGACCCAAACGGTGAGAGCGCCCAGCGGCAGACCATATGGCAAACCCCCAGATAACAGCGATTTGGTGATCACCAACGACAATGTCATTGGCGGCGTCCACGCCCATGCAACCCCTCTGGCGCTGGCATTCTTGCCCAAGCCGTCAACGCGCGGCATTGTAAACATCACGTAGGACGTTCGTCTCAAGCTCCAGATCTTCCAGTCGATGCTTGACTACATCGCCGATGCTGACGATACCGACCAGCTTGCCGCCCCGTAGCACCGGCATGTGACGCACGCGATGGTGCGTCATCAGCTTCATCACGCGATTGACGCTCTCGTCCGGGGATACGGTGGTCACACCGTATTGCATGATTTCCCTCACAAGCATCGTCCCGGCCGTCTCGCCATAGCGAGAAAACGCATGAACGATTTCGCGTTCGGAAATGAGACCAAGAATTTCGCTCTCACTCGTCACTACGAGAGCGCCGATATTCTTCGCGCGGAGCCAGTCTGCCGCCCTCTTGATCGTCGCTTCCGGAGCTATCGTTGTCACGTCGGTGCCCTTCCGGCTCAGAATGGTTTCGATGGTCATAGCCTCCTCCCGTCGTGTAGCCTGGCCGCCTATCTCACGGGGGCGACCGGCATCTTAGTGCCCACCGAATGAACCTCTTTTGGGTTCTTATGCCCAAATAGAACACCAAGGTTCGCGCATTGTCGATCCAGACTAAGGAGGCGTCACCTCCGGTCGGGTCAACCTGGCTGACCATTGCTGCTTTCACGGCAAAAGATGAAAACATCGCTCGCCGGAAGTACCGAAAGACCAGGCTGGAATATGATCTCAGTCTTTCTGCCGCGGTTCAAAAAACAGCCGAACGAGCCGTTTCATCACCGATTACTTCTCCAAGTGCCCGAAAGGCAAACCAGGGAATCAATAGAGGAGAACGATGAAGCTAGTGGCGATCACTTGCCACGCCGTGCCGCCGGGATTTCCTATGAACCGTGTATCAGCTGCTGCAATCTTGCGCCGCTGATAATTCCTCGGCGTTGGGGTCGCCAGGTGCGGTGGCCCATGCCAATTCGACCAGGGTTACGATCCGTTGACCGGCACCGTCTAACCTGCACACGATGAGACCCTGCTCCTCGATGTAGGTCAGCAGACGTTGCGCGCGGCGCAAGGAATGCGACCCGTAGGCGCGAGCGATCGCCAGATCGCTCGGACACGGCAATCCCTCCTTTGCCGCGCGCGCAATCATCATGAAGACGCCCTGCATATCGTCCGGCAAAATGGACGCGCGCGCAGAGACATCCTGCCACGCCTCATCCTCTACCCAATTGGAGCCGAGCCCGGCGCGAGCGCACGTCAGCATCCGACGGAACTCGCCGAGGTCCGGGATTGCCGAACCGAGGCCCTCTATTCGGCAGCGGACCACGAACTCCTGATACAGGACGCCGATAGCACGGTACGCCGCGTCCGGTTCGGCGAGGACGGCACGCAGATTGCGCTCCATTCGCTCACGTCGGTCCACCAGTTGCTCGGCACTAAGTGACTGTTCGACCGCTTCGGACCGATTCTCTACCGCGGAATTCGCCCCCATGAGCTGAGCGAGGAGGTCCGGCGACGGCCGGCGCCGTGGCGGCATATTCTCCGGCGGCGCAGCGGCCAGGATGAGGGCGCGTGGGTCCTCCAGTGTCGCTTCCGGCAGCGGCAAGAGACGTGGCGGCGCAGTGCGCGGTCTCGTGTCCGTTGGACCGATGCGCAGCCCCAGGGGACGGCGGGAAAGAGCCGGACCGAGCGCCATGAATTGTCCGCGCTCCAGGTCCCGGAAGGCGTCTGCCTGTCGTCGCTCCATGCCCAAAAGGTCGGCGGCGCGCGCC
>Ga0134125_10001944_pt1 | contig 24907 bp, 22 predicted proteins | sample KB31751_FD_96464 | JGI IMG/M metagenome (GOLD analysis project Ga0134125, IMG submission 96464) | Terrestrial soil microbial communities with excess Nitrogen fertilizer from Kellogg Biological Station, Michigan, USA - KB3-175-1 | ecosystem: Environmental > Terrestrial > Soil > Unclassified ...
CACGCCGGGCACGACGTCTCGCACCCCGACGAGCCGCACGAGAAGGAGGCGGACGCCGTCGCCGAGCACGTCGCCGGGGACTTGCACGGCGACCACGGCGCCGCTGGCAACGCCGAGGGACAAGCAGCCGGCGCCGGCGGCGCGGCGGCAAAGCCGGCAGCGAGCGCCGGCGGCAAGCAGGTTCATCGGAGCCCGCTGCCGTCGCTGGCGACGGTCAGCGGCGGGCGGCGCATCATGCGCGCGGCGAAGAAGACCTCGGGCGCGAGCAGCTCGACCGCCAAGTCGGCGGGCAGCCCGACCGCGAAGCCCGCCGCTGGATCGACCGCGAAGCCCGCCGCTGGGTCGACCGCGAATCCCGCCGCTGGGTCGACCGCGAAGCCCGCCGGCGGTGCCACCGCGAGCACGGCGACGCCGCCGCCACCGCCGCCGGCGATCGTGACGGACAAGATGCTGAGCTCCGCCAAGACGCTCAAGGCCGATCCGGCGACGAAGTCGACGACGATCGACGGCGTGGAGGCGGGCGGCAAGATCACCGCGGCCGAAGCGGCGCTTCCGCCGAAGCAGGATCCGCGCACGCCCAAGGTCCAGAAGAAGTTCGATCAGGTCAAGGGCGTGCTCGATCAGCTGCGCGCCAAGCTCGCCGACGACAAGACCGTCAAGACCAACGAGCTCGAGAAGCTCGGCAAACAGGTGATGGGGTACATCAAGGCCATCGGCGGCGAGTTCAAGGTCGACGACCTCGGCGCGCCGCTGCCGAAGTTCCCGGCGCCGACACCGGCGCCGTACGGTCCAGACGATCCGAAGCAGGCCGAAGTGCCCGATGGGTCACGCACGCATCACCACGTTCCGCAGGTCGAGCTCGCCAGCTCGCTGGTCACGCCGCTCAAAGAAGCGGCTGCGTCGATGCCCGCGACGACGACCGGCAAGCGCAAGGTGCTCAACCCTGCCGCCAAGAACATCACCGACGCGGTCACCAAGATCGAGGGATTTGGCCACGGCAAGGGACTGTCGGCGATCTGGATCCACTCGTCGACGCACGTCAACAGAGGCGCCCCGGCGGTGCACAACTCGGGAATCCGCGCCGAGCTCACGCGAAGGCTCGAGGCCGACGCTGCCAAAGCGGACGAGGAACGCAAGCTCATCATCAACAGGACCGGCGGCAAGCTCTCGGTGAAGCCGCAAGGCATGCAGTTCGAGGACTTCCTCGAAAAATGCAAGGAGCAGGCGCAGAAGAACGTCAACGCGAAGAAGAAGGCGGACGCGGAGGCGGCGATCGGGAAGGCCGAAGCGGAGGAGAAGGACGTTTCGAAGAAGGCCGAGACCGACGTCGTCGCCACCACGAAGGCAGTGTTGAAGGAGCAGCTCAGGCTCGCGTTCGACGGCGCGCTCGCGCAGGGCATGACCGCGCTCGAGGTCGCGCTCTCGGTCAGCTTCGTCGATGGCGATCGCGGCGAGCACGCCGGCCCGTTGGCGACGGTACGCACAGCTGCGCCGGAGCTGTGGAAGGCTATATTGACGTGCGCCGAATGAAGGAGCGCACATGAGCGACGCGTTTCCCCGACCGATCGAGCTGTCCGCCGCCGCGCGCCGCGCGTGCGTCTTCGAGCCTGGCGTGCGCGCCGCCGACGCCGAGCGGCTGGCGAGCGCGGGCTGGTGGCTCCTGCCGCTGGGACGGCGGCGCGACGAGCTCTTCGGTATTCGCATCGTGCCCAATCGCGCGCTCGACGAGTGCCCGGTGGTGAGGCTCATCGGCACGCAGGCGCAGACCGTGGTGTCACGGCCCGCGCACTTCGTGTCGTGGCTGCTGTTTCCCGGCACCACCGTGTCCGTCGATGCGTGGAAGACGAGCGTCGATGCGGCGGAAGCGGCGTGGGACGAGCTCGTCGCCGCCGATCGCGCGCTCGGCGGCAACGGCCTCGGCGCCGCGCGCCAGCTCTTGCATGACGACCGGGTGCGCGACGCATCGCTCTTTTCGACGCCGGCCGATCAGCACCAGCGCGGCATCCCCGACATCGCGACGCGGATCGATCCGACGCCCGAGACGCGCCGCTACTTCGAGTACATGAAGAAGATCGCCGTCGACGACGGCTTCGAAGCGCCCGGCGACGGGCTCGGGCCGTGGACGACGGCGGCGTGGGCGGCCGCCTTCGGCATGGCCCATGGCGGTGACGCCGATCCGGAGGCGCGCGAGTGGGCCGAGCGCTTCTTCGTCGAGCCGCACGGGCTCGACTGCTTCCAGGGCGACATCCCGCGGTTGGTGACGAGGCCGGACGGCTCGTCCGATCTGCTGCTGCACGCGGCGGCGCGTATCGCCGGGGGAAAGTCGGCGGCCTGGAAGAGCGACCCGCGCTGGCCGGCGGTGCGCGCGCTCGCCGACGGCGATGGTGCGCAGGCCGGCGCGGCGTGGCTCGACGCGGCGCAGGCGCTGGCGAAGCAGGACCAGCGCACCGACGCGTTCGCCGCGCTCGTCTCGGCGTCCTACTGGCTGGCGACGAGCGAGGCCGACGACCCGCGCGTCGAGGTCGCCGAAGCGGCGCAGCTGCTCGCGAGCGAGGCCGGATGGTCACACACCGAAGCGGCGCTTCGCCGTGCCGCCGACACGCCGAGGGATTGATCCCATGATGATCAGAATTTCGCTGCTGCTGTTCGCCACGCTGCTCGTGCCGTCGAGCGGTCGGAGTGACGTCGCCAAGCCGAGCGCCGAACAGCGCGAGGTGCAGAAGGTTCTCGACGGCATTCGCGACGCCTGCGCCAAGAAGGACATCGATCGCCTCGAGGGGCTCCACGCCTACGGTGCGCGCTTCAGCAAGTTCGACGACGACGCCCTCGGCCGTCAGGACGCCGCGATCGGCAAGAAAGGCGAGCGCGACATGTTCACCGCCGCCAGGTCGATCGCGTTGCGTTTCGACGACGTGAAGATCGACGTCTTCGGCAACGCCGCCGTGGCGACGATGCTCATCTGGTACGACGTCGACACCGGCCACGAGAAGCTGACCGGCAGCGATCGCGCCACGCTCGTGCTCGCGCGCGAGGGCGGCGCCTGGAAGATCGTCCACGAGCACACGTCGCCGTTCAAACCGGCGTCGCACTGAGCGCCCGGGCGCGGGAGCCCCGGCGCGCGCGGCTCATCTTTGAGGTTGCGTGACATTTGTTCAGCTGTCACAACCATCGGGATGGGCACCGCGCCACGCTCACCGCTTCGCCGCTTCCTCACCTACGTTCGCCCGTATCACCGACTGATCGCCCTCGCCACCGTCTGCGGTATGGCGAAGTTCATCCTGCCGTCGACGATGGCGTTGACGCTCAAGTTCATCACCGATCGCCTCGTCCCCAACGCCGCCGCCGCCAACGGCAGCACCTCGAGCGACATCATCGCGCGCGGCTTCGACGCCTACCTCGCCTGGGCCACGCGCCTCCTGCCCGTCGAGTGGCGCAGCGCGTGGAGCGCCTTCAACATCCTCGTCGTCACGCTGCTCGTGGTCTACGTGATCTGGGGCATCGCCACCTACTATCGCAGCTACCTCGCGAACCTCGCCGGCCACCGCACCATCCTCGATCTGCGCACCGATCTCTTTCAGCACCTGACGCGCCTGAGCCACTCGTTCTTCCAGACCCACCAGTCGGGCGCGATCGTCTCGCGCCTCATGGCCGACGTCGCGCTGGCGCAGAACTTCGTCGGCAACGCGATGACGAACATCTGGATGGACCTCGTCACCTGCGTCTTCTACATCTACGTGCTGTTCGCGATGGACGCGCACCTCGCCGCCGCCGCGATGCTCGTCTTCCCCTTCTACATCCTCGCCATGCGCGGCTTCGGCAAGCGCACGACGCAGACCTCGCGCGACGTGCAGGAGGCGACCGAGGCGCTGTCGGGCGAAGTGCAGGAGCGCGTCGGCAACATCCACGTGGTCAAGATCTTCCGCGCCGAGAAGCGCGAGGTGCGCGGCTTCTTCGGGCGCGCGCGCAACCTGTTCGATCTGACGATGGAGAACGTGCGCGTGAGCGCGCTCTCCAACAGCATCGTCGGCTGGCTCACGCAGATCGCCACGCTCGGCGTCATCTGGTACGGCTCGTACCGGCTCGTGCACGGGCAGACGAGCATGGGCACCGTGATCGCGTTCGCGCTGCTCTTGCGCGAGCTCTACTTCCCGGTGAACCGCATCAGCGAGCTCAACTCCGTGTTGCACAACTCGATCGCCGCCATCGAGCGCGTCTTCGAGTTCCTCGACACCGAGCCCGACGTGAAGGAGCGGCCCGACGCGCTGCGCCCCCAGCCCGTCGACGGCGGGCTGCGCTTCGAGAAGGTCACCTTCGGTTATCAGGCGGCGCGCCCCGTCCTGCACGAGCTCGAGCTGACGATCCGCTCGGGCGAGGTGATCGCGCTCGTCGGGCCGTCGGGCGCCGGCAAGTCGAGCCTCATCCAGCTGGTGCCGCGCTTCTACGATCCGCAACATGGCCGCGTGCTGCTCGACGGACGCGATCTGCGGACCCTGTCGCTGCGCCACCTGCGCGCGCAGGTCGGCATGGTCTCGCAGGAGACGCTGCTCTTCTCCGGCACCGCCATGGACAACATCCGCTACGGCCGCCCCGACGCCGGCGACGCCGAGGTGCGCGCCGCGGCCAGGGCGGCCCACGCGCACGAGTTCATCGCCGCGTTGCCGCAGGGCTACGAGTCGGTGCTCGGCGAGCGCGGCTGCAAGCTCTCGGGTGGGCAGAAGCAGCGCATCGCCATCGCGCGCGCCTTCCTCGCCGATCCACGCATCCTCATCCTCGACGAGGCCACGAGCGCGCTCGACAGCGAGTCGGAGGCGCTGATCCAGGATTCACTGGCGCACCTCATGAAGGGCCGCACGAGCATCGTCATCGCCCATCGGCTCTCGACGGTGCTCGGCAGCGATCGCATCGCGGTCATGGACGGCGGGCGCGTCGTCGAGATCGGCCCGCACGAGGAGCTGCTCGCGCGCGGCGGCCTCTACGCGCGCCTGTACCACACGCAGTTCCGCACCGGCGCCCTCGACGCCGCGTCGCGCCAGGTCGGCTGAGCCCGTCGTCAGGCGGGGCGGTGGCAGCAGGCTTCGAGGTTGTTGCCGGCGGGATCGATGACGAAGGCGCCGTAGTAGCCGGCGTGGTACTGCGGGCGCGGGCCGGGCGCGCCGTTGTCCTTGGCGCCGGCGGCGATGGCGGCGTGAAAGAAGGCGTCGACGCTGGCGCGGTCCTTGGCGGCGAACGCCAGATGCATCGGGCCGCTCGCGGCCATCGGCGCGTCGGTGGTGGTGCCGATCCAGAAGTCGGGCTTGCCGTCGAGGCCCAGGCCGACGCCGACGTAGCCGATCTTGTCCTCGGCGGTGAACTCGCGCAGCAGCGCGTAGCCGAGCGGCTTCAGTGCCTCGACGTAGAACTTCTTGAGCCGCTGCACGTCCGCGGCATCACTCGTGCGCAGTCCGACGTGATCGATCATGAGCGCCTCCTCGGTGGCTCGCGCAGCCTAGCACCTTGCCCCGCTCGCGTTCGATCGCGGTGTGGACGAAACGTCTCATGTCTTTTCGCCGTCGCGCCCGAAATGTATTCATAATCGCATTCAATCGAGATCACGAATATCCGGTTTCCCGTCGGTATGCGCGTAAGTGATCGCGACTTCGCGCCATGCTTCATCGCCGCCGTCAAAAGTAACGCAGCTTGCCATTCGTCGAATCGCTATAAAATTCGAGATTTTCGGGGTTGACGCCGATCCCGCTCCGGAGCCAAAAGTCGGGTGGCAAGGCAGCCGCGTACCTGCGGAATGCCGCCACCGGGGAATCGGTCGTGGATATCACCTCGCATCAGTCCGCGGGGGATGTCGTCGGCACAGACGCTACACGTGTGCTCGCAGGAAGGAAGGAGGTCCGCTCGTCCATGCTCGCTCGCTCGCCTCAGCGCTCGATCACGATCGAGTTCGACCCGTCGCAGCCGCGCCACGCGTCGCCCACCACCGGCGCGACGCTGTGCGGACGCTATCGCCTGGAAGCGGCGGTCGCGCGCGGCGCCAGCGCCGCCGTCTTTCGCGCGACCGACCTGGAGCTCGGCGAGGTCGTGGCCATCAAGGTGCTCTTGCCCGACGGCGTGTTCGCCACGCCGGAGGCGCGCGGCGCGCAGCTCGGCTTTCGCGAGGAGGCGGTGTCGGCCATGCGCCTCGGCCATCCCGCGATCCTGCGCGTCTTCAACTACGAGCGCGAAGGCGACTGCGAGTTCATCGTCATGGAGTACGTCGCCGGCGAGACGCTGAGCGAGCTGGCCAAGCGGCGGCCCGAGCGCCATCTGTCGACGCTGGAGACGCTCGATGTCGGCATCGAGTGCCTCGACGGGCTGGCCTACGCGCACGCGATGGGTGTCGTGCACAACGACATCAAGCCGTCGAATCTTCTCATGACGCGCGCGGGCGCCATCAAGATTTGCGACTTCGGGCTGGCGCGCGTGATGCGGCCCTCGTCGTCGTCGCGCGGCGTGATCGCGGGAACGCCCGGCTACATGCCGCCCGAGATCCTGAGCGGGCACGCTGGCGACGTGCGCAGCGATCTGTTCTCGCTGGCGGCGACGCTGTACGCGATCGGCAACGGCCGCTTGATGGTGCCGAAAGATCCGTTGCAGGCCAAAGAGTGGCGCCAGCCGCCGCCGTCCCTGCACCTTCCGCTCGTCGTCGACGAGGTGTTGGCGATCGCGGCGGCGGCGGAGCCGTGGGATCGCTTCCAGACCGCGGCCGACATGCGCGCGGCCCTATTGCACGCGCGCTCGCAGGTCACCGATCAGCAGTCGCGCTTCTCGGTGCAGGGGTTCGCCGTCGACGTCGACGTGGCGCACGACGCCTTCGACGCGTCGGACGAGGTGGTCGAAGAGCCGATCGAAGGCGACGCGACCGATCCGCGCGCCCAGCCGCCGTTCGGGCTCGACGACGCAGCCGGCATGGTCCGCATCGTCGCGCGCCGCGTGCAGTCGGCCTACGGCGGCAGCGCCTACGTCGAGGAGCTCGCGCTCGATCGCGTGCCCGTGACCAACGAGGCCTACGCTGCCTTCGTGCGCCTGACGGGCGCGACGCCGCCGGCGCACTGGCTCGCCGGCGCGCCGCCCGCGGACAAGCTCGGTCATCCCGTCGTCGGCGTCACGCTCGACGACGCGCGCCGCTACGCCGCCTGGTGCGGCAAGCGGCTGCCGACGAGCGCCGAGTGGGAGGCGGCCGCGCGCGGCCCGACGGTGACCGCGTTCCCCTGGGGCGACGCCTGGGAGCCGGCGCGCTGCACCACGCGTGACAGCGGCGCCGAAGGCACCGCGCCCGTCGACGAGCATCCCGAGGGCGCGTCGCTCGAGGGCGTGCTCGATCTCGTCGGCAACGTGTGGGAATGGTGCGAGCCCGATCCGCGGCTGCCGGCGCCCGAGCACGGCTCGGCGTGGGTCTTCGGCGGCTCGTTCCGCCATCCGTGCGTGAAGGACGGCGCCATCGCGCGCTCGGCGGTAGCGACGGGCAACAGCTACGAGTACCTCGGGTTCCGCTGCGCGCAGGGAGGCGCGCGCTGATGCTGGATCTCGACGGGCTCGACGGCGTGCGCGCGGACGAGGCGGCGCCGCGAGCGACCGAGGCGCCGCGCGTCGAGCGCGTCCGCGTGATCACGCCGCCGCCGCTGCCGGACGACCTGCCGCCCGGCGCCGACGCCGCGCCGTCGGATGCGGATCTTACACCGTCGGAGCTGTCGCTCGCGCCGCCGGTTCCGTCGCTGGCGCCGCGCACACCGTGGCTGCTTCTGGCCGTGCCTGTCGCCGTCCTCGCCGTCGTCGCCGTCGCGTGGCTGATCGGCGCGCGAACGCAGCCGGCGCCCGTCAACGTCGTGGCGTCAGCGCCGGCGCCCGCGCCGATTCCCGCGTCGCGTCCGATCGTCGCGTCGCGTCCGGTGGTGACGCCGCTGCCGTCGCCGATCGACGCGATCCTGCCCGCCCGCTTCGGCTTCAACGAGCGCACGCCGAGCGGCGAAGCGCGTCAGATCGCCGCCGTCGTCGCGCGCTGCGGCAGCGGCCCCGTCGTGCTCACCGGGCACGCCGACGCCGTCGGCACGGTGCGCGCCAACGACGAGATCGCGCTCGCCCGCGCCGACGCCGTGCGCGCGCTCCTCGTCGCCGAGGGCGTCGACGCCGCGCGCGTGCGCATCGTCTCCGCCGGCGCCACGCAACCGATCGCCTCGAACGCGAGCGCGCGCGGCCGGCGCGACAACCGCCGCGTGACCCTGCACTGCGAACTGCACAACGGAGGTGAACCGTGACCGATTACGCCAACGCGGAGCAGACGCTGCTTCGCTCGATCCTGGCCGGCAAGACCGACGTGGCCAACCGCGCCACGCTCGGGCCGATGGTGCCCATCCAGCTGTTCCAGGCGCTGCGCCTGATCGGCATGGGCAGCTCGATCGAGGAGATGGTCGGCGAGGGCGCGCACGCGCTCGTCTACCAGTCGGGCAAGCGCGTGGGCCAGGTGCTCGGCAACGCGGTGCTGCCGAAGGCGGGCAAGGATCTGCCGAAGTACCTCGAGCTGATCCGCGGCGTCTGCCTGCAGCTCTCGATCGGCCAGCTCGCGCTCGAGAAGGCCGACAACAAGGCCGGCCTGCTGACGCTCAAGGTCGACGAGTGCGTCTCGTGCGCCGGCATCAGCGGCGTCAAGGCGCCGATCTGCAACTTCGAAGCGGGCCTGGTCGCCGGCGTGGTCAAGGTGTTCACGGCGCGCGAGGTCAAGGCGGTCGAGGTCAAGTGCAACGCCGTCGGCGATCGCACCTGCGCCGTCGACGCGCACATCCTCGGATAGCGAGAGAAAGAGAGGGGCGAAACATGGCAATGACGGCGAACGATCGCTCGCAGCGGGTCGACAAGGTGCTCGGCACCATCACCGGGCTGCGCGGCGTGACGGCGGCGGCGGTCATCGACAGCGACGGGCTGGTGACGCACGTGCGGCGCGACTTCGAGATCAACACCGACGCGCTCGGGGCGGCGGTGCAGATCGCGTTCGGCTCGGCGCGGCGCGCTTCGGACCACGTGTCCCAGGGCGCGACCCACATGGTGCTCGTCGAGAACAAGGATGGTCTCGTGATGCTGGCGCCGCTCGCCAAGGGCTTCGTGCTCGCGCTCGTCGGCGATTCGTCGGCGATGCTGGGCGCGGTGCGCTTCGAGGTGAAGCAGACGGTGCCCGAGCTGAACCAGATCTTCGCGTAGCGACGATGCACTGGCTGGAGTCGCAGGTGGAGCGGCTGCACGGGCTCTCGGAGTCGCTGGCGCGGGCGGCGGCGTCCAAGGACGCCCGGCGGAGCTTTCGCGAGGCCGTCGAGGAGCTGGCGGCGGCGGTGGCGCGGCGCGCGGGCGTGACCGCGTGCTTCGTCTGTCACGACGGCCTGCTCATCGAGACGGCCGGACGCGCGCCCGACTTCGAGGCGCTCTCGGCGATGACGCAGCATTGGATGGTCGCCGGCAAGGAGGCGGCCCTGACGCTGTCGCTCGGCAAGGTACGGCAGATGGTGATCGTGGGGCAGGAGCACAAGCTCGCGCTCTTCGTCATCGGGCAGGTGGCGGTCGGCATCTTGTCGCCGTCGGCGGTCGTGCTCGGCCAGGCGTTGGCGCACTGACGGGGGAGAAAAGAGGGAGACATGCAGACCTTGTTGCAGCAGCTGGGCGGGCGTGATGCGGTGGAGCTGGTGGTCGCGGCCTTCTACGAGCGCGTGCTCGCGGATCCGCTGCTGAGGGGCTATTTCCGCGGCGTGCAGATGTCGCGTCTGTACAAGAACCAGGCGGACTTCTTTTGCGCGGCGCTCGGGCAACCCGACGCGTACAAGGGCCGCGACATGCGGACGCTGCACGCGGGCATGAACATCGGCGACGAAGAGTTCGACGCGGTCGCGGTGCACCTGCAGGACGCGCTCGCCGAATGCGGCGTCGATCGGCCGAAGATCGACACGGTGCTTTCGCTGATCGCGCCGCTGCGCGGGGACGTGGTGACGCGCAAGCCGGCGCCGAAGAAGAGCCTGCTGCGCGACGAGTTCTTCGCGCCGGTGGCGCAGGCGGCGGTGTGCCCGATGAAGGCGGCGCGCTCGGTGCTGCATTGGGTGCTGCCGCTCGTCGCCCTCGCAGTGATGCTGGCGGCGCTCGCCGGCCTGCTGCGCTGGCACGTCATCACGCTCTAGCAGCGCGGCCGCGATATGCTGGCGGGATCGTCGCCGCCATCGGCGACTGGCGCCTCGACGAATCCGCGCGCGGGCGTTATCAATGGAAGATGCTCACGTTCGTCGAGGTCGCGGAAGCGCGTCAGGCGCCCGGTGTTCGGATCGCCGTCTCCGGGCTGGTGCCGAGCCCGTGGTCGGAAGCGGCGAAGGGACTGTTCCGCCTCGCCGGTGTGCCGGTGCTCGCGGTGCGCCGCCTGCGCGACAACGCCGAGCTCGAGGCGTGGGCCGGCGTCGACAACGTGCCCGTCGTCTTTTGCGACCGCGCTCCGGCGCGTACCCACTGGGCCGCCATCACCGAGCTCGCCGCGCGGCTCGCCGGCCCCGGCGTCCTCTTGCCGTCGGCGCTCGCTGCGCGCGCCGAGCACATCGGGCTCATCGATCTGATCGCGGGCGAAGAGGGCATCGGCTGGAACGGGCGGCTCGCGATGCTCGAAGCTTCCTTCGCCACCGACGGCGCACGCGGCTTCCCGCTTCCGGTCGCGAAGTACCTGGCGGCTCGCTACGGCTACGTGCGCGACGGCTTCGCCGGCGTACGCGCTCGCGTCGCCGAGCAGCTCGCGTTCATCGACGAACGGCTCGGCGCTCGCGAGTATGTCGCGGGCGAGCGGCCGGGCGCGGTGGACGTCTATCTCGCCACGTTTCTGACCCCGTACACCGCGATCCGCGAAGCCGATTGCCCGGCCATGCTACCGGCGCTGCGCCAGGCGTTCGCCGCGGCGCACGAAGAGCTCGGAGCTCTGGTGCCGGCACGGCTGCTCGCGCATCGCGCCCGCATGTTCGAGCGCCACCTCGCCTATCCGATCGTGCTCTAGCCCGCCGTTCTAACGCCGCATCGCCGGCATCGCCGACGGCGGCGTCAAGGGCGACGGGATCGCGACGCTGTTCTTGTGCAGGATGTCCGCGCACCACCGCTCCGCCAGCGCGCGCGACTCGAACACCTTCACGTCGGTCGGCAGCGGCGCCACCAGCACCAGCGTGGAGACGGCGAAGCGCGCCAGCGGCGACTTGATCACGACGGCATCGCCGAGCCAGATCTTCTTCATCGGCGGCATCGCCTTGAGCCGGTCGGCGAACGCCATCACGACCTCGCGCGGCGCCTTCACCATCGCGGTCGTGTCCGTCAACAGCACGAACGGCCCGCGCACCCGCATCTCGTCGAGCGCATCGAGCAGCGGGCTCAGATCGTTGATCGTCAGCACCTCACTGACGACGACATCGACGAAGGCACCGGTGATCGAGACGGTCAGGCTCATTGGGCTCCCCATGAATAGGCGCAGGCCTCTTCGAACGACAGGACCGGTTCGAGGACCCGATTGCCGACGACGACCTTGTGCGCGACGTAGCGCGGTGCCTGCGCTTCCCAGCGCGTGAAGCCGATCGAGGCGAAGCGGACGTCCTCGATCCAGCGGCGCACGACGCCGTCGAATTCGTCGCCCATGTCGGTCAGGATCTCGGCGAGCACATCGAACTCCTCGACGGCGCGATCGTGCAGGCTGATGACGTGGGCGAGCGCGCGCTGCGGCGACCAGCCGCGCTGCTCCACCAGCGTCGTGACGAGGTTGATCTGGTGCTCGGAGACGTCCTTGCCCCAGCTGAAGAGGTCGTTGCCGAGGCCGACGAGCAGGTTCGCCAGCCGCTTCATGCGGCGCACGGCGAGGTTCGAGTGGAAGCCGGGTGGCAGCTCGTAGTCGTACTCGTCCTCGAGCAGATAGACCGTCGCGTACATGCCGATGGTCGCGATGCGCAGCTCGATCTGCTCCTCGAAGCGCGGCAGCTCGCCGCGCTCACGGTAGCGCTTCATGGCCGCCGCCTCGGCGACCGCGGCGTCGCTCCAGCGCTTCATGGCGGCGCCGAGATCCTCGAGCCAGCGCACGCTGCGACGGCCCGCGAATTCGCGGAAGAGCTGCCACCAGCCGTGGTCGAAGCGCGACCCGCGCGGTCGAACACCGGAGAGGACGTCGGGCAGCTGAATGCGCCAGCGGTTCTCGAGCGACTCGACGTCGACGTCGTCCCACAAGAGCCAGATCGATAGATACTTCCCGATGCGCACCGCCAGCTCGGGCGAGACGCGCGGAAACGCGATACCGAGATATCCGGCGATATCGAATTTGTGCGCGCGCGCCAATTCGGACTCGCTGCAACCGAGCTGCACGAACCAGCTGCGGATGGCGCGCTCGGCCTCGGCGGCGAACGGATTGCGATCGACGGGCGACCGCCAATGCGGCGGGACGCGCAGGATGTTGTCGTCGGCCGCGTCGCGCTCCAGCGCGGCGGCGTCGGAAGCGCTGACGACGGTCAGTGCCTCCGTGGTGTCGGACATCGCGCGCTTCGATGCGTTGGTCACTTTGGTCTAGACGAATCTTACGAGCGATGGCGCCTCCTGTGGATGCGACATGATGCCGCACATGCGAGTCGGAGAATATACGACGTCGCGTCTCGCGTACGAGACTGGCCGGACGCGCGACGCGCGCCGCTGTGGTACGCGCTACAGGATTTCTCGCGGGGGTAGGGCGGCCGGCATCGATCGCCGGCGCGCAATGGGCTAGCCTGCGGATGTGGGGACCCGCAACGACGACGACATCGCCGACGCCAGCACCACCACGGCGGCGCCGGCTGCCGACACCGTCATACCGACGCCACCACCGACGCTCGGCCACTTCACGCTCGGCAGGCTCCTCGGCTCCGGCGGCATGGGCATCGTCTTCGCGGCCGAGGACACCCGGCTCGAGCGCCCCGTCGCGCTCAAGCTGGTTCGCCCCGGCGGCGCCCACGCCCTGGCGCGGCTGCGCCTGGTGCGCGAAGGCAAGGCGCTGGCACGACTGTCACATCCCAACGTCGTCACCGTCTACGAGATCAGCGTTGTCGGCGACCAGGTGTTCATCGTCATGGAGCTGGTCGACGGCACGACGCTGCGCGACTGGCTGCGCACCGCGCCGCGGCCGTGGCGCGAGATCGTGCGCGTCTTCGTCGCCGCCGGGCGCGGCCTGCAGGCGGCGCACGCCCTCGGCCTCGTGCACCGCGACTTCAAGCCGTCCAACGTGCTCATCGATCGCGGCGGCGCCGTCAAGGTCAGCGACTTCGGCCTCGTCGGCGCCAGCGAGGAGCCGTCGTTGCTCGAGGGCGAATCGTCGCCGGCGCCACCCGCCGCCGACGGCCTCACGCGCACCGGCGACGTCATGGGCACACCCGCGTACATGGCGCCCGAGCAACAGCGCGGCGAGGCGCTCGACGCGCGCGCCGATCAATTCGCATTCTGCCTGTCGCTCCACGAGGCGCTGACCGGACGGCTTCCGCCGGATCGCTACGCGCTCGAGCGGCCCGACGCGACGCCGCCGCGTCCGCTGCCGCGCGCGCTGCGTGCAATCGTTGCGCGCGGCCTGATGCCCGATCCGGCGGCGCGCTATCCGTCGATGACGGCGCTGCTGTCGGCGCTCGAGCGCGCGGCGGTGCCGCGGCGCTGGCCGTGGGCGGTGGCGGCGCTCCTCGTCGCCGCCATCGTGGGCGCGTTCGCCTCCGCCCGCCGCGAGCCATGCCCGGCGCCGTCACTGGCCGACACGTGGGATGCGGCGCGACGCGCGGCGCTGATCTCGCACGCGACCGCGCTCGACCCCAAGACCGGCGGCGCGCGCGCGGCGGCGGCGGCGGCGCTCATCGATCGATACGCCGGGCTCATCGCCATGCAAGCGAGCTCGTGCCGCGCCACGCGCATTGTCGGCACGCAGTCCGATTCGCTCTTCGATCTGCGCGCGCGCTGCCTCGATCGGCGCCGCGACGAGCTCGGCTCGGCCACGTCGCTGGTCGTCGGATCGCACGATCGGGTCGAGCTCGATCGCGCCGTCGCCGCGATCGCCGAGCTCACGCCGGTGGCCTCGTGCGCCGACGCCAACGCGCTCGTGCAAGCGGCGCCGGAGAAGCCGCGCGATCGCCGCCGCGCCGACGAAATCTTACGCGAGCGCACGACCCTCGAGACGCTGCGCCGCGCCGGCCGCCTCGACGGCCTGTTGCCGCGCGCCGAGGCGCTCGTCAAGAAGGCCGAGACGCTCGACCAGCCGGCGACCCTGTCCGCGGCGCTGGCGCTGCTCGCGCGGGTGCAGCTCGATCGCGGCGAAAAGGCGGCGGGGCACGCGACGCTCGAGCGGCTCACCGAGGTCGCGGCCGCGGCGCACGACGACGTGGCGGCGGCGGCGGCGTGGTCGCGCCTGGTCGGCCTCATCGGCGACGCCGAAGGCAAACCGAAGGAGGCGCTGGCGCTGTTGCCGGCGGCGCGCGCGGCCGTCGTGCGCGCGGGCAACGATCCGCGCCAGCGCGTCGAGCTCCTCATCAACGAAGCGATGGTGCGCGACGGTGACGGCGGCGTCGCCGAGGCGCTCGCCCGTCTCGACGAGGCGAGCGCCGTGCTCGTCGCAGCCGGCGCCGAGGCCGACGGCTCGCCGCTGGTGCCGCGCCTCGCCGACGTGGAGATGGAGCGGGGCAATGCCCTCATCGCCGACGGCAAGTGGAGCGAATCCGAGGGCGCGTATCGTCGCGCCATCGCGCTCTATCGCCGCGGCTACGGACCCGATCATCCCGCCGAAGCGTTCGGCTGGCACAACCTCGGCGAGGCGCTGCGGCACTCCGGCCATCGCGACGAGGCGCTCGCCGCCTATCGCGAGGCGGCGCGCATCCGCGAGGCGCGCGAGGGCGAAACGCCGCTGCTCGCTGGAACGCTCGTCTCCATCGGCGCCACGCTCAACGCGCTCGGCCGCTGGAGCGAGGCGATGGTGCCGCTCGAGCGCGCCGTCGCCGTCATGCGCAAACGCGTGCCGGCCGGCGACCCGGCGCTGGTGGCGCCGCTGCTGACGCTGGCGACCGCCGAGCGCCACATCGGCCGCGTGCCCGACGCGCGCCACGCGTTCGACGAAGCCATCGCCATCGGCGAGAAGACCGGCGCGACCAAGACCAACTTCGCCATCAGCGTCTACAACCGCGGCGAGCTCGAGGCCGACGCGCGCGACTTCACGGCGGCGCTCGCCGATTACCGTCGCGCGCGGTCGCTCTTCGAGACGACGCCGACAATGCGCCCGGCGCAGCTCGTCTATCCGCTGTTGGGCGAGGGGCGCGCGCTCGTCGAGCTCGGCCGTGCCGCCGAGGCCGTGGCGCCGCTCGAGCGCGCGATCGCGATCGACTCCAAGGGCGAAAGCGCCGGGCAGCAGGCGCAAGCGCGGGTGTGGCTGGGCCGCGCGCTCGTCGAGTCGCCCGCGTCGCGCGCGCGTGGTCGGGCGCTCATGAAGGCGGGACGCGACGAGCTCGTCCGCCTCGGGGACACCGAAGCCGTGCGCGACGCCGACGCCATGCTCGCCCGCGCGCGCTGAGGTTCCGAGGTCAGGGCGCGCAGGCCGCACCCTTTTCGCGCGCCGACGCGCAACGAAATTGCTTCAGACGCTCGGTCACCTCCGTCGGCACCTTTTTCTCGGGCCAGACCTTCACCGCCGACTCCAACGTCGTCGTCGCGTCGTCGAGCTTGCCGCTCGCGAAATAGAGGCCCGCCAACGTCACCAGGCACGACGTACAGCGTGGATCCATCGCCACCGCGCGCGCCCCCAGCGTCGTACCGAACGTGTAGTCGTGCGTCAGCTCGTAATAGTGAGCGAGCGTGGCCAGCTGCTGCGGCTCGTTCGCATACTTCGCCACCGCCCGCACCTCGTCCTGCAGCGTCTCGAGGTGACGCTCCGCCTCGGGCTTGCGCAGCTCGCGATCGATGTGGATGCGCGCGCGCTCGAAGCGATAGAACGGATCGTTCGTCAGCGTGATGGCCGTCGAGATCTCGCGCTCGGCCGTCGCGTCGTCGTGCTGCGCTGCCGCCCGATTCGCCGCCCACCGGTGCAGCTCGGCCGACTTCGGTGCGTGCCGCGTCGCCAGCTTCAGCTCCTCGTCTTCCGTCGCCGGCAGCAGCGAGGCTTTGAGATGGTGCACTTCGCCGTCATCGAGGACGCGCACCGCCACGTGCCAGGCGCTCGGCGGCGGCGGTGTGTAGCGAATGAACCATTGCAGCGTCTTGTTCCCCGACATCTGCATCAGATGCGCGCGGCTGGCCACCGCGATCGCGGGCACCGGCCCATAATCGGAAACCAGCGCCTGCTCCCACGGCTGCCCGTCGACCAGCGCGAGCAGGAAGTGGCGGAACTTGTCGGCATCCTCGGGCGCGCCGTTGGCCAGATAATGCACGATGAGCCACGCCTCGAAATATCCGACGTTACTATATGAATACTGCTTATCGTGCTGGAGCATCTCCTTTAGCTCCATGGTCGGCTCGGCATAGAAGTGGGCCGTGTTGATCTCCTCGCTGCGCTGACTCCCATTGTTGTATTGGATCAGCCGCAGCGTCGGCCCGCCGAGCGCGATCTTGCCGTCGACGGCGGGCAACACGGAGAAGTACTCGGCGAACCCTTCGTCGAGCCACTGCGGCACCACGCCGACGCGCTGGTGCAGCAGCCGGTGCGCGAGCTCGTGCCGAAATACTTCCGCCGCCCGCGTCTCGGTCGTCAGCGCGATCGTCGGACGCCCACGCTCGTCGTGCGGGGCGAGGCGCCCGACCTCGACGAAGCCGTAGCCCGAGTCAGCCGGCGTGATCAACTTTCGATACTCCCACTGCTGCGCGATCACCACGAGCGACGTGCGCCCCATCGTGGTCGCGGGCGGCAGGAAGAAGTCGGCGACCTGCTCGAACCGGGCCAGGGTGTCCTCGTCGTCGCGGAGCATCTTCTCGGCGTCGGCCGCGGGAAGATCGGTGCGCATCGTAAAATGCGTGGAGGTCGCTTCGATCCACTGCGGCCCACCCGCGACCGGGCACGCCATCTGATAGTGCGCACAGCCCGCCCCGACGAGTAACGTCGTCAACAGCACGTATCGCATCCGTGCAACGTACCATCGAGTGCGTGGCCCATTCGTGAAGCGCGTCACACTGCGCCGCGGAACGTTCGGCGCGCGTGTCATATGGCGGGCAGGCTGGCGCGACGAAGGGTCAACGGGGCGGCCGCGCCCGGGGAGACTCGCCCATGGCCAGCATCTTCGCTCTTCGGCCTCTGATGGCCTGCCTGCTCGCGGCGTCGTTCGCTGGAGGTTGCGGCGGCGTCGCGCCGGCGCCGGCGACGCCGATGAGCGGCCTCGATCCGCGCTCCGGCGTCCTCGTCGGCACCGAGCCGTACATCTGGGCGGACAATCCGAAGACCCACGTGTTCACGATGAACGCCGACGGCAGCGACGAGAAGATCCTCACCGACGACGACGGCAATCGGACGCCGGCGTGGAGCTGCGACGGACGACAGATCTATTACGCGTCGAACGCGGACATCTGGGTGATGAACGCCGACGGCAGCGACAAGCGACAAGTCACCACCGGCATCCGCGCCTCCGCACCGTCGGTCGCGTGCGATGGGACGCTCGTGTTCGGCTCGTTCAGCGCCACCACCGCCAAAGCGACGGTCTGGATTCAGGACGACGCGTCGAGCGCGCCGCGGCTCATCTCCCACGAAGACAACTTCGACGCGGCGGCGCGAATCTCCCCAGACGGGACCCGGGTCGTGTTCACGCGATATCTCGACTTCGATCCGCAGACGGCGGCCGATTCGGCGCGCGAGATCTTCGTCATGAACCGCGACGGCAGCGGCGAGCAGCAGCTGACGTTCGTGACCGACGATGCCAACGCACCCAACGCCAACGCGCCGGCCTGGTCGCCCGACAGCACGCAGATCGCCTTTTTCAACGGCTTCGAGGAGACCGGGCCCGATCGCACCACACCGGACGTGCGCAACCTCGCCGTCATCCACGCCGACGGTACGGGCAAACGCGCTCTCACGCACTGCGACGTCACGACGTCGAGCATCACCGATTCGAAGTCGCCGGGATCGTGCGCGGACGACCCCAACTGGGCGCCCGACGGCAAATGGATCCTCTACAGCAGCGCCGGCGTCGGCGTCGGAATGAATACCTACTTCATCGCCGCCGACGGCAGCGGTTCGCCGCAGGAGCTGCTGCCCGGCCTGCTCTTGTTCGGCAACGGCGGCGGTCGCCCGATGAAATATTGATCGCGCATCCTTGATCTCGACATTCGCCCAGCGATAGCCTCGGCGGAGCGACGAGAGGTCGTTCATCATGCCGACGAAGAGCTACAGCGGACGTTGCCACTGCGGAGCCGTGCGCTTCCGGTTCGAGACCGACGAGATCACATCGGGCCTTCGCTGCAACTGCTCCATTTGCATCCGCAAGGGCATCGTGGTGTCGCCGGAGTACATTCCAGCGGACGCTTTCGACGTGGATGGCGAGGAGTCGCTGACCGTCTATCAGTTCGGCGACAAGGACGTTCGCCACTACTTCTGCAAGACCTGTGGAATCTGCCCCTTCAGCGCCGTGGCGAGCTTGCCGGCGGACTATCCAGGGCGGGCAAAGGTCGGCGACCGGCGGGTAAACCTTGGTTGCGTCGACGGGCTCGACCCACTGACGCTGGAAATCCAGATCATCGACGGCAGATCGTTCTGAGCCGCCGACCCGAGCGTGCGGTCTCGTGCTAGGGTTGGCCCCACGTGGAGCGTGAGCGCCTCCATCGCCGATCGACATGCCGTTGACGATTACCAAGACGGAGCATCGCAGCGAGGACTACGGTCTCGCGTCGGATGAGATCGAGCTGTTGTGGCGCATGGAAGAGCGTCACTTCTGGCACCGTGCGCGGAATCGCTGGATCGAGAAGGCGCTCCGCACCGCCGGCGTAAGACCGCCGGCCGCAGTGCTCGAGGTCGGCTGCGGGAGCGGCGCGGTCGCCGCCTACCTGCATTCGCGCGGATACCGAATGACTGGCATCGATACCGCGGCTCCGCTCGTCACGAAGGCGCACGAGCGCTGTCCCGATGCGTCCCTGATCGTCGGCGACGTGACGAGCGTCGACATCGGGCTGTTCGACTGCATCGGGCTGTTCGATGTTCTCGAGCACCTCGACGATCCGCTCGAGATGCTCGCTGCCTGCCGCCGCCACGCGAACCCCGGCGCTCTGTTTGCAGCGACGGTTCCGGCGCAGCGCGCCCTGCACACGGTGATCGACGATCTGTCGGGTCACAAGAAGCGCTACGAGACGGGCGAGCTGGCTGCACTGTTCACTGCGGCTGGGCTGCGCGAAGTCGAGGAGCGTGGGATCTTCCGCTCCACGGTGCCGATGCAGCGAGGCCTTCGGCGTCATGCCGCCGGCCAGCGCGCCGAGCAGCTCAGTGAGGACGAGCGTCGCGCCCTGTGGGTCAAGAACTTCCAGGTTCCCGTCGCGCCCGTCAACCTGGCGTTGTCCGCGATGTGCGCGATCGAGCGAATCTTCGGCTTCGGTAGCGCCCGTGACCGCGCCGGCGCGACACTGCTGACGACAGGACGGCTGCCCGCCTGAGCGCTCGGCCGTTCGTGTCGGTCGACGGGAGCTCGCCGCGCACGAGATCGCCCACGATGGCGTCGCCGTCGGGGAGGAGCACCACCGACGATCCCGGCGTGTGACCGGGCCACCTTGCCGTCGACGCCGAGGGGCGCAGATCGAGCTCGCCGTCGAGGACGAGCTCGGGCGTGAAGTCTGGTTGATACCGATCTCGAGCTGCTTTCGAGCGCGTCAGCCGCCCGGGCAGAAGGTGACGTCGAGGCGGTCGGCGGTGCACGAGCGGAAGCCGCTTGCGCCCGCGCCCGATGGATAGTCGTCATACGCGAACGCGTAGATATTGGGGCACGTGTCGTGTACCCACTTCGCATAGGTGTTGTAGGGCGCGCTCTTGTAGAACAGCGTCGAGTCGGTGCTGTCGGGCTGCGACAGATTGCCGCGGTTGAGCGCGGCACACCATTTGTTGCCATCCATGTGGCAGGTCGTCGACGCGGGCGAGCAGTTTGCCGGTTGGCTGTCGAAGTAGCCCGAGCACTGATACACGTTCACCGTGGAGTTGCCCAGCTGCTGCGCGATGCCGCAGGTGGCGGGGTTCTGCTGCGCGCACGTCGCGATCGCGCCGTCGAGCGCGTGGCAATAGGCGCTGCCGGCGTTGGCCCCCGAGGCGCAATAGAGCCCCGCCGAGAGGCAGCGCTTGCCGTCGAGCAAGCCGGCCGGGCAGCCCGCGAGCACATTGCCGACGGGGACGGCGCACCCGACCTTGGGATCGAACGTGGCGGTCTTGGCGCACGCCGCGCCGACCGCCTCCATCTGCGACGGCAGCGCCAGATAATCGACGTAGGTGATGTTGTAGTTCATGACACCGCCGTCGACGGTGAGCTCGACCTTGTCGAACGCGTTCGGATCGGACGCCGCGCTCGTCGGATCGTCCCAGTACGCGTTCACGCGCGCCGCCGGCCACGAAGCAGGCACGTCGTATTGGCGGACGCCGCCCGTGGGCAGCATCGCATTGTCGGGTGTGAGCGTGGGGCCTCCGTTGGCGGCGGCGTGGATCCAGATCGCGAACGGGCAGTTGTTGATGACGTTGAGGCACGGCGGATTCGCGCACGCGGAGCCGACGGGGAGCGGCGGCTTGCTGCTGCTGTCGGGCGGCGAGGCGAGATCGACGATGCCGCCGTCGCCGAGCGGCGCGACCGACAGATCGGCAACCGCGCCGTCGTCGCCCGTCGCCATGGTGGCGCTGCCACAGCCGGCGGCGGCGGCGACGACGACGACGAGCCTGAGAAGATCGCGGGTGCTCATGAAACCGGCCAATCGAGGTTGATCATGCAGTGATGGGCCCATCGCGACAACCGTTCCATTCCAGGATCTCCGGAAGCCTTCGACTTTGCTGGCGTGCTGTCGATCGACTGCGGTACCCCGGGACTCCACCTGTAAACGCCTGGTGGTCAGCGGCGGGTGAGTCTCCTCAGCGGATCCAGCCGCGGGTGACGGCGAAGAGTGTACCGCCGCCGACGAGGATCCACAGCAGCGCGCCGTGCACGAGCGGGCGTACGCCGCCCTTGCGCAGGGCCGCGCGCGACAGCCCGGCGCCGACGAGGAACAGCGTGGCGACGAGCAGCCGCCGCGCGCCGGCGGCGACGAGCGCGCCGGCGGCGTGCAGCGGGCCGATGAAGGTTCCGAGCGCCGCCGCCGCGACGAAGCCGATGATGAACGGCGGCACCTTGGCGCGGACGCGCCCACGTCGCCAGCCGAGCGCCGCCGTCGCGGGCGCGATCCACAGCGCACGCGCCAGCTTCACCGCGGTCGCCGTGGCCAGCGCCGTCGGACCGAAGGCGAGCGCGGCGCCGACGACGGAGCTGGTGTCGTGGATGGCCAGCGCCGCCCACAACCCGAAGCTCGACTGCGACAGCCCGAGCGCGTGACCGATGGGCGGGAAGATCAGGAGCGCGACGCCGTTGAGCACAAAGACGGTGGCGAGCGCGACCGACGTCTCCTCGGGATCGGCCTGCACCACCGGCGCGGCCGCGGCGATGGCGCTGCCGCCGCAGATGGCGGTGCCGACGGAGACGAGCAGCGCCGGACGGGCCGGCAGACGCAGGCGCCGTCCCAGCCAGGTCCCGAGCGTGAGCGTGGTCGCGATGCCGACGGCGGTGTAGCCGAAGCCGTGCAGGCCGACGCGCGCGACCACGCGCAGGTCCATGCCGGCGCCGAGGCCGACGACGCTCCACGGCAGCAGGCGTCGCGTCCAGCGGCGCGTCGCTTCGGCGCGGCCGTGGCCGACCAGGAGCGCCAGCGCCGCGCCGCCGGCCAGCGCCAACGCCGGCGTCACCGGCAGGAGCAGGCACGCCGCGAAGGCGGCCAGGAGCAGCGCGTCGTCCAGGCGCCGGCGCCACGCTATTGGTTCTGCCGATGGGAGCGCGAGCGACGCTGTGGCCATATCCAGGTTGTCGCGCCGCCAACGCGTCGGTGGTAGCGCGAGTGTTGGATATGCCATAAGCTGTGCTTATGGACTCGTCGCTCTTGCACACGTTTCGCGTCGTCTGCGAGACGGGGCGCATCTCGATGGCGGCGCGCGTGTTGCATCTCTCGCAGCCGGCGGTGAGCCAGCAGGTGCAGAAGCTCGAGGACGGCTATGGGCAGGCGCTGCTCACGCGTTCGGCGCGCGGCGTGACGCCGACGCCGGCGGGCGAGACGCTCCTGGCCTACGCGCGGCGCGTGGACGAGGTGCTCGAAGAGGCGGACGCGGCGCTCGAGCGCGGGATCCCGCGCGGCGGCGAGCTGCGGCTGGCGGCGTCGACGACGCTGGCTTCGTACGTGGTGCCGCGCCTGTTCGCCCGCTTTCGCACGCGCGAGCCGGCGGCGGGGCTGCGGCTCGTCGTGGCCAACACCGCCGGCGTGCTCGAGCTGGTTCGCGGCGGCGAGGTTCCCGTCGGGCTCGTCGAAGGCGCGGAGCGGGCGGCGCACGTGCACACCGAGCCCTTCTTCGACGACGAGATCGTGCCGTGCGTGGCGGCGGGCGAGCGGCTCGGCTTCGTCGTGCCGCGCAGCGCATCCGAGCTGACCGAGGCGCCGCTGGTGATGCGCGAACGCGGCTCGGGGACGCGCGAGGTGGTGGAGCGTGCGCTGCGCGGCGCGGGCGTTCAGCGTGCCCGCGGCGCCGTCGAGCTCGAGCTCGGCAGCACCGAGGCGTGCAAGGCGGCGGTGGAGGCGGGCCTGGCCGTCGGCTTCCTCGCGCGCGTGGCGATCCACAAGGAGCTGGCGCTCGGCACCATCCGGCCCATCGAGATCCGACGGCTGCGCATCATGCGGACGTTTCGCTGGGCGCTGTCGTCGACGGCGGCGCCGGCGGGGATCGCCGGGCGCTTCTACCGCTTCGCCGCCGGCTGGCGGCCCTGACACATGCTAGCGTCGGCCTTGGAACACCATGACCAAGCTTCGCGATGACCGCGCTCCCGTCGAGGAGACGCTGACGAACACGGCGACTGCGCACGAGCCGCCCGTTTCACCGACGACGCTGCCGACGGTGCCTCGCACGCACTACCGCGTCGAGGGCGAGCACGCGCGCGGCGGGTATCGGGTGCGTGTTGCGCGCGGAAGATCTCCGGCTCAGCGGACCAGATGCAGATGGATACATCGTCGAGTGGTTCGATCTCACCAGCGGCGCCCGGCGTCCGTTCGGCCGCATAGGCCACGATCTGGCGGACTTCGCCTTTGCGGGGGATCGACTCGTCGCGCTCCAAGGCAGCGGCGTGGTCGACGTCTATGAGCCCGACGGCACGCACCGCGCGTTGCGGGTCAAGGGCGCCGCGAGCATCACCGCGTCCCTGTCCAACGGAGGGCAAGCAGCTCCTGGCGAGCGACAATACGGGCGTGCTGCGGAGCTGGCACGTCGACGGACAGGCTCCGCCCGAACAGCGGGGAGACGTCCTGCACGCCTGGCTGGCGCGGCTGACGACCGCGGAGCTTCACCGCGATCGGAGCCTCGTCTCGCCGTAGCGCGTGGGCGCTCGAGCCTCGGCGCGCGGGATCACTCGACGGGGGAGAAGCGGCGCACGCGCACGAGGTGCGCCAGCGCTCCGGCGACGCCGTCCGGCAGCCGCGAGAAATAGCGGAACGCCGACGGCAGCGTGCCGAAGGTACGCTCGACTTCGGCGAAGCGTCCGGCGGCGACGTTGACCCGCAGCGGTGCCGGCGCCGCGTGATCGCGACGGTAGGCGCGCACGTAGTCGAGCAGGCGCGCGTGGTACTCGGGCTCCTCGACGATGGCTCCGATCGAGGCCGCGCGCGGGTGCGTGCCGGCGAGCATCGCCGTAAGCTCGTCCTCGAGGTGCGCGAGGCCATCGTCCCACGACTCGAGGAGCTCGAGGTCGTAGCGCGGGTTGGCGTGCACCACCTGCATCAGGTGGCCGATGATCACCTCGGGCGTCGAGAGCAGGCCAATGGGATCGACGAGCGACGCCGGGTCGTCGAGGAAGCGCAAGAGCTGATGGAAGCGAAAGTCGATCCCCATCTGCTTGTAGTAATCCTCGGCCGCGGGGACGATCCAGAAGCGCAGCATGTCGATGGCGCCGAGCGCGAGCTGCAGCCGCGACGGCACCGTCTCGATGTAGCCGAGGGCGCGCAGTCGCTCGAGCCGCGCGGCCAGCCCGCGCCGGTCACGATACGCGGCGAGCCCGGCGCGCAGGCGCCGCGACTTCTCGCGCGCTTGCGCTGGGCTCCCGATCGCCTGCACGACCAGCCGCAGTGGACGCTCCCGCAACCGCGCCGTTTGGCTTTCCATGTCCCGACTCTATCAGCCGCCGGGTCGCGCATAATAGATCTCCACCCTGGCACCGCTCGCATGCTGTTGCGCGTGTCGTAGAAAATGACGTGGGCGACGTGATCGGGCGCGACCGCGACGTGGGGGCGCGGGCCGCGGCGGTGGGGCCGTCGTCCGTCAGATTGCGCGGGATCGACCAGGTGGAGCCGTTGTCGCTCGATCGGCGGTAGACGACATCGGCAGGAACCCGACGTTCCGCCGGTCCCCGTGACGCCGCCAGAGCGGCAGCGTTACACCGTCATTGCGAATCGATGAACTGCTCGAAGCCCGTGAGATCGTCGACGTTGATCCGGTCGACGCCCGCCGCGATCTGCGCGCTCCAGACGGCGGGCGTGTCGGCGCTGCTCACGTTGGCCACGGGGATGTCGTTTGCGCCGCTGAGGCCCCAGGTTCGAAAGTGCTGCCCGTTGCCGTGGGCCGCGCTCGCGTCCGCTTGCAACGTGGCCGTGTCGGCCGCCGGAATGCTGCCGGTGCCGTCCCAGCTCA
>Ga0134125_10001945_pt1 | contig 24886 bp, 23 predicted proteins | sample KB31751_FD_96464 | JGI IMG/M metagenome (GOLD analysis project Ga0134125, IMG submission 96464) | Terrestrial soil microbial communities with excess Nitrogen fertilizer from Kellogg Biological Station, Michigan, USA - KB3-175-1 | ecosystem: Environmental > Terrestrial > Soil > Unclassified ...
AGCAAGGTATCAGATATAGTATCAGGATTGATTAACTATAGGATAATGAACCATCATAATTAGACCAGAACCAGGAATTCCATAGTAATGATGTAAACAGTTTCTAATTATGCAAAAGATCTATTGTCTAGCGCTATGGATTTCAAATAGTATATGGAATTATAGTAATATAGTTAGCTAAAAATCTATCTATGAATTTATGTTAGGCAGTATAGTATACTACTTTTTAAACAAAGTTGTACTTTGAAAGTATAGTTGGTAAAGATTTGACAAAAATTTTGTTATATAGAGAAAAACAAATGCCTATAGTTATAACGACGAATATACATCTATATTTAATTTTCTTATTTCTTATAATTTATTATTACTATTTATTCATAATTTCATATTAATATTATTAAAAAAATGGGCTAATTGAAGATGAATAATAAAAAAAGTATTGTGTTGTCTGTTATTAACCTTGACCTGGAGGTAATGGGGCTATTGAGTTAACTCCTACTCCAACTGAACTGGTTGGTGGAAAAACAATATCTTGTGTAGAGTTATTTTTTATTGCAACATCGGTTATAGTATTGTTAGTACCGGAAACTAAATCTACATGATACAAACATAGTTTGCCTGGGGTTGATAGTTCTTTTATATATTCTGCTTCACTTGATTTAAAGTTTGGAGCTTGGCCTGTCAATAGATCTACTTGGGATTGACCGTTGGCATTGCAAGGTACTTTAGCAACAAAATGGCCTTCTACTATTTTTGAAGGAGTGGCATCATAGAGCTCTATATAATCGCCTTTAGGTAACGTTTTGCCTTCTAATAATAAAGTTGTAGAGTCTCTTGTTACTGTTTGTTGTTGTTGTTCATTAGATGATGAAGCTGATGTCATTGGTGACATTGTCATTGGAGCTGATGTCATTGGGCCATTTGCATTGGGCATGGTATTTGCATTGGGCATGGTATTAGTTGTCATTTGTCCATAGATGTTTTCTTTGTAAGAAAAGATGCCAAAAACAAGTACAAATGCTACAAAGATAGATAACTTTGCACTAGTGGATTTATTCATATTGATATTACATAAAAATTTATTGTTTATGTAGTTTATGGTACATTCATCGAATATTACTTTATTTTATGATAGTGCTATCATAATAATCATTAAAATATTGCATTTATCTTTAGAATTAATTAATAAGTTTTTTTGTTAATGTATGGCTCTGTTCATTTAACAAAAAACCTATAGCTTGAAAATGTCCTGTTCTATTTGTGGTTGATAGAAATAGAACACCTTCAAAATATGTTGGTTATGCACTATATTTTTTTTAATTTTCAGGTTTATCACTAAGGCAAACAGCAGCCGAAAGATTGTCTTTGTGTGCTTTATCAAAAGAAATCACGTTTCCATATGGAACTGATGGATTCAAGAGTTCAAACCACAAAGGATATTATCAAAGAAAACAAATGTTTTAGAGTTTATAATAGAGATTAAACACACAGATAAAGATTGGTTTTCAATCAAGAACTAGTGTGGCTCTTATGTGTAGCTATAGAACCAAAGCATAGACAAATCCTTCTTCATATTGACATATCATTTGAAAGAACTATGCTTATTGTAGCTGATGAATGATCTATTGCCATTTTAATAAATAGACACGGCAAACATCCATTTTCAACAGCAGAGATGATGGCACATGATGGTATCCTTATCAAGCATGCAAATTCTTAAAAATAGAGCATCATCTCCATTCTCCTTTTGAGAAAAGTGTCATCGAAAGGACGATGCAATATTTAAAAGATAGAACGGAAAGTTTTGATGATTATTTCCCATGCAAAAGAAAGAAATGTAAATTAAAACATGTAAGGAAATGGTAAAACTGTTTGTTGTAGATTATCACAATAAGGAAATAAGGCTCAAGTGAACAGAGCCTTCTCATTTGTATTATTATTAATATTATCAAAAATTCGTTTAAAATAATAATATCAATTATGAACATGATTCTCATGATTCATAATAGTAAAAAGAGCAGCATTTTTTGCGCCAAATTCTGCTGTTCGCAAATTATCATCATCACTTCCAATGATTATTACATCATTATCTTTTGGTTGTAATATTTCAATTAAAAATTTGGCAATATTTGATCCTTCTCCTTTTTTTTCCATAAAATCGTCGTTTCTATCAAGAGAAGAAGATATAGTTCCAGGCATGATAAATTTATAATCTTTGTATAATAACGTAGTAGCACCCAAAGCACCTACTTTTATTGAAGCATCTCTTTGTTCTAAACCTGAGTTAATAGCAAAACTTGCTTGGTTTAATAATACGGCATAATTGTATTTACCTAATGCAATAGAGCATTGTGGTATTTCAGATTCAGCAGGAATAGATCGTACTAAAGAAGTAGAAAATATTTTTCCCTTTTCAGTTAGTACTGTCCCTTGATTTGTCGAGTAAATTAAATCTTGCATCTTTAAATGTTTGATTAGTGTTCTAACAGATCCCTCTCCAAGTAATAACTCTTGGCATAATAAAGCTCTGCTTACATGTTTATTTTTATTTAAGAGTTGAAATACCTTAAAAATATGTACTAATTCAAATGAAAGCATTCTACTTGGTGCATACCTGCTTGCAATCTGTGCTAATGCCTTGACATATGTGTGCATATTTTTGTCTTCCTTAAACTATACTTAATATAAAACTAATTTTAAGAGGATATTTGATTGCAGCATATCTGTTATTATAGTACCATTTCATTGGATAAACCATCTAATAATTTATATACTATTATTTAAACTCGTTCTATATGTCAACATATAACGAATCTATTACTCATAAATTAGACACTTCAAAGATAGCAATGGGTTTTCTGGCCGCCATTGTAGTATTTGGTCTTTTTGTCGTCGGATACGATCAAGGTCATCTTTTTAGTATTGTACAAGGCAATGGGGCATTTGACATGAAATACCTACATGAATTAACTCATGATATAAGACACGCATCTGGGTTCCCATGTCATTAGTAATTATAAATTAACAATAAAATTAGTTTATTAATCAAGAGATCTTTTTTATGAAATCAATAACCTTTATTTTTATTTCCCTCTTTTCAGGAGCGATATCTGGTTTAATTTTAGCTGGAATGAATTTAATTGTTGTCGAGCCCTTTATAGATAAGGCAATAGGCTTTGAAACTGCCAGACATATTGCAGCAGGTGAACACATAGATACAAATGAGCAAAATTCATATAGATTTTGGCAAAAATCAACTAGTTTAATAGCTGGTTCCATATTAGGAATGGCTTATGGCTCTCTTTTGGGCATTGTATATGCTTTTATTAATAAAGCGCTTCCATTCTCAAAAGATATAAAAAAGACAGTTTTTCTATCTCTAGTTATATATGCTGTCATATTTCTAATTCCTTTTCTTAAATATCCAGGAAATCCCCCTGCAGTTGGAAATCCAGACACAATATATATAAGAGAAAGTTTGTATTTGGGATTTTTAGCTATATCCGCTATTTCCACTTTGGGTCTTGGTATTTTATTTTACAAATTTAAAAGTGTTAAACACATCTCAATTATAATACCAATAATATATGCTGCAATAATTTCAAGTGCATTTTTCATATTTCCACCTAACCCAGATAAAATATCAATTCCTATGGATTTAGTTTATTCTTTTAGAATTGCAAGTGCTTTAACTCAGTTAGGGTTTTGGATAATATTGGGAATCATATTTGGATTGCTTTGGAGCAAGTTTAAACCGCATGAACCTTCTAAAATAACCATAGCTTAAATAAAATTTCTTTTCTATTTTTTCATATTACATTTACTAAAAAGAATAAAATATTAGTGAACATTTACAGCACGATTTAATTATCTTTATATTTATAAAATTTCTACTTAAATCAAAAGTGAAAGAAAATTCTTCTTTACCATCTTTTGTTTGGGATGCTGAAACTTATGACGAGGTTTCAAATACCCATGAAGAATGGGCTAGAAAAATCATTTTATCAAAGAATTGGAGCGGAAAAGAAATAATTATGGATGCAGGATGCGGTTCTGGAAGAATTACCAAAATATTATCTAATCTAGTTCCTTTAGGAAAAATATATGCCTTAGATATTGATGAAAATATGATTAAAAAGGCAAAAAACAATTTAAAAGATTTTAAAAATGTAAAAATCATTCAAACAAATTTACTAGATATCAATTTTAACAATATATGCTCAAAGTTTAATATAATCTTCTCTAATGCAGTATTGCATTGGATTTCAGATCACTATAAAGTTTTTAAAAACTTTTATGAATTGTTACTTTCAAATGGACAGCTATTAATTCAATGTGGAGGATATGGAAATTTGGAAAATACCATATCAATTTTTAATACAGTTAAAGATTCATCAGAGTTTAAACCATATTTTTCTAATTGGAAAGAGGAATGGAATTTTGCAAAACCAGTTGATACAGAAAAAACATTGAAAGAAATTGGTTATAGAGATATTAAAGTATATTTAGAAGATTATCCGGTTACTTTTAAAGATAAAAACAGTTATTCTATTTATTTGAAAACAGTAGTATTAGGACCTTATTTGAAATTCATACCATCTAAAAAACTTCAAGAAAGATTTTTACAAAGAATAGTCTCTACCAAAGAAAAAGAAAACACCCAAGGACAAATGCTGACACTCGATTACAAGAGACTCAATATTTTTGCATCACGATAACAATAATATTTTCATTTACTTTACCATATATATACATGCAATCTAAAAGATCATAATTAAAAGATAATTTGTAAATATAGTTCTTTTCCAATATTAAATCCATTAAAAAGACCAATTTAGATTGCTCATCGTTATTTTTTAACACATTAAACAATACTAAGTTAGCAATACAATCTTTCCTCCTACAATTTCAATGTATTTGGAAAGATTATAAAATGTGGGATATAAAGACAAATAAACCATAATTTTTTAACACAATCAAAGTTAGTGTTTGATCTATTAATTGATTAATATATTTTACGGATATAGAGGTATTTATATAACAAAAAAGATGAACTTTAGGATATAGGTAATTTTAAAAGAACTATTGGTGTACCTTTTTGGCTTAAATAATATTGTTCCTATTGGTATAAAGAAAGCAAAAGCAGTAACAATCAAGGTGTGTCTTCCAAGTACAAGTGAATTCTTACCGTAAGTATTAAATATATATGCCTATTACTACTAATAGAATAACCAAAGATAATATCAATGTATCAAAATATTTGCTAATTATTGATGATGATTATTCTCTTTTTATACTTTGGATTGTCAGTCCTCATAAATGAGGAAATGCTTATTAAGAAAGAAACTGTTGCAAGAATATTTCCCATAATACAAGGTAAAAGAGATATGGATAAATCCTGTCTTATCTGCGATTGTGGTTGGGCTCTTACAGCAATATCATCCTTATGACTGTTAATATATAAAGACTTCAATATAATAACAGCATAATAAAAGATGTTAGTAAAAGCAATAATAATGTATTAGGACATTGCTCTGATGCTTATCACCATTTCATGATTATCACAAAATTCTATCTTAATTTAAGTAAATTATTGATAAAATTGATTGTTCTATAATGACGATTGTGATGCTGAAATAGATAGTAAAGGAGTTTGATTATCAAAATTCATTTAAATATGCTTTTTTAGTGATCTTTATACTTTTCTCTTATTCACATCTACAGAGACAACATATGAATAAAAAAAATAGGGCACAATCATTACATTAAAAATTCTCATCCAAAAATAGCTTTAATCACAGATCCTTTAGATCATAGAATTTTTTATCCAAGGTACATAAATATGCACGCTCATTTAATGCAATTGCAGCATTCATTATAGAGGTTTTATTTACAATTTTCCCTCTCTTTTCTAAATCTAATTGCAACTCTGCCGCTTTTTGAGCATCTTTTTTTGTGAAATCGCATATCTGTAGCAAATGTATTGGAGGAATGTTTTTTGTAATTTTGCAAATCTATGTAGCACAATCATGAAGGTCAGAACAATAATTGCAAAACCATCATTACTTTTTTGAATTTTTTCCACCAGTTGTTGACTTACTTTTGATTGTCTATCAAGGATTTCAACCAAAGCATTAGTATTTATAATTATCAAATGTATCTGCATAGATCTCTTTAAATATTTACCAAGATAAAGAAAGGATCTCCGCTTTATCATGCCCTTCAAGTTCCGTATAGCCCTTAACTTTGTTAGTGTTTCAATACCTTGCACCTGGTTATCCAACAGGCGTTCAAATAAATCATTAAAACTTTCGTCTTCTTTCTTCTATAAAATCAATTTGTTTAATATGCTTTCTTTGATTGTAATTGTCTAGACCATGAATTAACAATGTTTCAACACTATTCAAACACATATTTTTCTTGCAAATATCGTAATTAAGATACCTCACAACTTGCAAATTACCATTATATCAATAGGAACCGATTTTGACGACGTTTATGGCGACTTGGATCCTTTATTGACAGAGATTTTGACGAAAATGACGTATGAACAGACATACAGGCAGGAAGGCAGGAAGGCAGGAAGGCAGGAAGGCAGGAAGGCAGGAAGGCAGGAAGGCAGGAAGGCAGGAAAAAGAATAGATTAAATTTTTTTATTTATAAAGACTTTGTAACATTATAATATGTATAGTCATTGAGTATATCACCAATCACCAGGGATCCTTCGATAATAGCTCTAGTAATACAAGATTATCTAAATGGCATATCAAGAGATCAAACAGCCAAACGAAGAAGAATATCAGCTGGTAGTGTATCTAACATCATAAGCAATTGGAAGCAACAGATGCAAAACTCCAATGTTGAAGAGATAAGAAGTTTTTCAAAAATAGTATTCAAGTCAAATATTTCAGTTTACCAATGTGCTCGGGGTTATAGAATGGAGAGAATTTTGAATAATCTTGGAGTTTATGATGATCATGATATCTTTGAACATGAACATGAGATTGAGCAAAATTATGATGATATACAAGAATATATGTACAATGACAATTGGAAAGAAGATAAATACATCATAAGAAAGGAGAAAAATAACAACGTCAAAAAAGCAACGAAACAAGATATGACATTCTTTGTAAATGAGATATATAGAAATTGTATAAAGTATGACATCTTACCTAGTATTGTACCTTGCTGGATAAAAGATTTAATAGATATATTCAATGAATCAGATTCATGTATTCAGAATAATATTATAAATACTAGTAATCATATTGCAGATAATAATAACAACAAAGAAGATGAGAATATATATCCAGATTTAGATTATATCCAAAGTAACAACAATATATCTACTACAAATAATAGTAGATGCAACCATCAACAAAATCAAAAGCAGCAGAATTCTAATTTGCGTTATAGTAGTAATGTTAAAAGAGTTCCTTTCGTTTCTCAAATATCAAATTTTATTTCTCAAAGCAAAAAAGAATACTTTAATCTTGAAGATAACAAGAAAAAGCTAAAAGAGGAGATAAAATCTCTTCAAATTCAAAAAATCCAAGCAGAAAGAAAACTTTATCAAACAAATCAAAGAGAAAAAAAAGTGATACATTATGTAGATTTTTTTGACAGTTTAAAAAAAGAGTTATGGGAAAAGTATTCTATTCTTTTTGAAGATTATATTGAAAGTTTTGCCAAAATAATCAATGATTTTAAGAAAAATGGCTTTGATAATTCAAAGGTAATGCTAGAGTATATAACATCAATTTCAATTGCAGACAAAATAGAGATAAATGATCATCAGTTAAATGAACTTGAACAAAGAAAAAAGTGGTTAACAGAATCTGTTTCCTATCTTCAAAATGAAATCAACACTCACAGTCAAATCGTTAGTACATATACTCATCTACAAGAGATTGGTTTTGGACTTCATAGATTAAAGCAACTATATAATATCATCATAGAGATAGCAGAAGAAAATAATATGTCTTCACCCGAGGAGGCATTATTCAAGTTTTTTGCAGATATAGAAAAAGAGTATGATAACAAACTTGGATTTGAATTAAAAGTTAAAGAAAAAAAAGATGAACTAGTTTTATCAAATAACCAATTAAATAGTAACAGAGCAATATTACAAATGCAACCAGTAGTAGGTGCTGCACTATCAAGCCTATTTCAAAGAGGAATAACAGAGCAAGAGATTATAAAAATAAACCAAATGGTTAATGAATTTGAAAAAGAAGAAGATGAAAGTAATGCAAAAGATGAGAATATCAATAATAGTAGTAACATATCATTAAAATATAAAAAAACATCATTATATCAAGAAGTAACAGACAACATTAAAAATTACAAAGAAATCAAGGCAAAAATAAAAAATATGAAAGAAATCTACAAGATTTTGCAAACAAAAGTTAGTGATTTGTACATACAAAATAAAGAATTATCAGAGATATGTAAGAACACAACTTTAATATCAAATTCTACTGAAGGCAAACTTTCTTTGCATAAAGAACTTGAAGATCATTTTAACAAAGAGATAGATAAAAAGGTTAAATCAATCTCCAAACAACCAATAGCAGCAGTATTATTACCTATTTTTATAATAATAGATAAAAATACTAAAAAAAGAGAGATAAAATACGAGAATAACGATAAAGAAGAAAAAGAGCAAAAGGACTAGAAAAGAAGAACAATATACAAATAACAAAATTAATTTATTAAACAACTAAATAAAGAAATAAAATAAAAAAGTATTGGAAAATTTTAAATTTACAAGCACTTAATTTCAAATAATAATCATTTAATATTATAAATATTAAATAAATCAATTCAAAAAACAAAGAATAAAAAAAGTTTAAGTTCGAACATACTTGTTTTTGTATATAAGCTATTCATATGATAACACAAACACCAAGTAACAAGATAGTTCAAAGTTTAGCAATATCAATTGCCATTAGTATATTTTTTACATTTTCATTAAATGAATTTGTTATTGTACAAGCTGAAAATCAGGATCAAGGTAAAGTATTTGTAATGTATGCAGGATCACTTTTGAAAATTTTTGAAGATAGATTAGGACCTGCATTTCAAAATCAAACAGGATTTACTTTTCAAGGCGAAAGTAAAGGCTCTGTTCAAATTGCCAATATGATACTTGATGGATTCAGAAAACCAGATGTTTTTGTTAGCGCAGGTACAATTCCCATTTTAAAACTTGCAAATAACAATCCCCCTTTTATACATTGGTGGATAAAGTTTGCATCTGCAGAATTAGTAATAATGTATTCACCAAACAGTCGTTTTCATACTGAATTAGATTTGTCAAAAGGTGGAAATATACCATGGTATAAAGTCATATCGGAGAAGGATTTTAAACTTGGAAGAACGGATCCAGAATTAGATCCAAAAGGATATAATGCAATCATAGCTGCTAAACTATCTAACATTTACTATAAAGACATGGGATTAAAACAAAGAATATTAGGAGAGGATAGAAATCCCAAGCAAATATTCCCTGAAGAAATTCTAAATACCGTTTTAGAATCAGGTCAAGTAGATGCAATTTTTGCATATAAACATGAAGCAATATCAAGAGGTCTACCATATATTACATTACCAGCTCAAATTAATCTTGGTAATCAAGATTTTGCTACCTTTTACAAAAAGGCCTCCTACAGTTTTTCTAGCATTAATCAGACAGAATATGGACAGCCAATATACTTTTCCATTTCAATACCAGATACAAATAAAAATATTGAGGCGGCTACTTCTTTTACAAACTTTGTATTATCAACAAATATAGGAAAAAGAATCCTTGAAAGTCAAGGACTAAATTACCTTAAAAAACCTATAATCGAAGGAGATGTTCTAGAGATTCCATCATCTATAAAAACATCTTCAAAATAATAATAATTGAATAAAAGCAATATAAAGAAAGTATTTTAGGGGATAGCTTGATGTTAGGAAGAGGAGGATTCAAAAATCAACAATTCAATATTTTAATATTGATTTTATCAGGTGCAATAGTAGCATATATTGCTTTTCCATTTGCTACTGTTTTATCCTTTATAGAACCTACAACATTGTTAGAATCTCTAGCAAGACCTCATGTGAGTAATGCTTTTATTTTAAGTTTAATTTCTTCAACTATTTCTACACTTTTTCTTATTCTATTTGGAATGCCTCTTGCATATTGTTTAGCTCGGTATAATTTCAAAGGCAAAATTCTATTGCAAACAATAGTAATTCTCCCTCTAGTCCTTCCTCCACTTGCAAGCGGTGCACTTCTTTTAGGCATATTTAGTCCCTCTGCATATATAGGAGAACATTTTTCATCCATAGAATTTACCCAATCTTTAATTGGAATAATAATTGCTCAAACCTATGTAGCATCACCGTTTATGATTCTTGCAAGTCAAGCATCATTTGAATCAGTTGATAAATCATACGAGATGGTTGCAAGAGTTCTAGGCAAAAGCAAAATTGAAACTTTTATTCGTATAACTCTCCCATTATCTAAATCAGGACTAGTAATCAGTATTTTACTGACTTGGGTCAGGACAATAGGTGAACTTGGAGCGACCATGATGGTGTCGTATAATCCACACACAATTTCTATTCAAATTTTTGAGGATAATGCAATAGGGGGTTTGCATCAAGCAATGCCAGATATAATACTGGTCATCATATTATCCATATTTGCATTAATTATAGTCTCTATAATAAAGAAAAAAGACACTAACAGTTTCAAAATAACAAAGTGGGCTTGATTTTTAAAATGACATTAGAGCTTGTCAAAGTAGTAAAAAGATTCCATAGATTCAATTTAGGACCTTTGAGCTTTAAAGTATCAGATGATAACATTTTAGTAATAATAGGGCCAACTGGAAACGGTAAAACTACAATTCTTAATCTAATTGCAGGTTTGATAAAACCAGAAAGTGGTACTATTCTCTTAGATGGTATAGATATAACTAATATGCCTATAGAATCAAGGAATATAGGGTATTCATTTCAAAGACCTAATTTATTCCCTCATTTGAATGTGTACCAAAATATTATATTTGGTATTAAAAAAAAAGATAAAAAGAATAAACAGTCTCAAATTAAAAATCTTGTTGAAAATCTTAACATTTCACATCTTTTGGAAAGGCGTATTCAAGGGTTAAGTGGAGGAGAAATGCAAAAGGTATCTTTGGCAAGAACACTTATTGTAGAGCCCAAAATAATGCTAATGGACGAACCATTATCTAGCCTAGATGATCCAAGCAAAAAAAAATTAAGAGAAGAGATAAGACAAATTCTCAAAAAACAAAAAATACCATGTATATATGTAACCCACTTTGAAGATGATGTTTATGCTCTTGCTGACTATGTAGCAATTTTAAAAAATGGAAGTATAGAATCCATAGAAAAATTAGAAACCTTACTTGTTCGATCAAATAATATAGAATCATCAACATCTTCATTTTCATTAAAAGTTCTTGGTGGTGGTAGTGGTTATAATTACATAGAAGGTAAAGTAATAGAGTCAAAAAATGGCGTTACCATAATTGGTTTTGGTAGTTATATAATCGAGATGTTAGGCGAATATAGCATTGGATCTACAATAGGGGTTTTAATTAAACCAGAAGACATAATTTTATCAACTCAATTGGTAAAAACAAGTGCACGGAACATTATAAAGACCAAAGTAGCCAAGATAAAAGATACAAATCAAATATCAAAAAAAGGCGTTATAGAAATATATCTTTCAATAGAAAAAGACTACCAATGCTACGACAATGATAACAACAAAGAAAATGTTGATAATAATAAAGCCATTTACTTGGTATCCAGGATTACAAAAGAGTCTAGGATTTATTTAGGAATTGAAGAAGGAAATTATATTTTTGCCATGTTCAAAGCTACATCACCTCAAGTGATTCGAGAAATAAAATAAATAAATAGAAAAAATAAATCTAGAAGTTTTTTACAAGATATTAGCAAGAACTAGGCTTAAATAAGAAAAATATTTTTTAAGGATACAAATCAAATAATAATAAATTTCTCTTATATTATTATAAAGGCCATTTTATATTCATAAAACATTGCTTGAGTTTAATTTATCAATTTATAGGTATATAATAATTGTATTTTTATTAATACACTTTTCTCTTTCAAGATACAAAATAGAGCATTAAGAGAATGCATTAAAAATCTTTTTTAAAGCACCAAATTAATAATTGCAGTTGCTAACCCGCAAATAAAACAGTAAAAAACAATAGATCCAATATTCCCAAGAATTGTGAAAAGTTTTCCTCATTGAGGGCGAAAAATAAAAGAAGAAATTGGTCGCTAATATGCATAAAAAAAGCACCGATCACTATTTTTATTCTCCTTCAGTGAATTTATTATGATCTCTTTTATAATAATATATATACACCTATAGCAAGCAAGTGCTTAAAGCAGCATAATAATATTTTAATTTTATTAAAAATATCTATTATATAATAATTAATAAAGTAATACTCCTTTTTATATATTAATCATTATAATCTAATAATAGATTTAAAACAAAAATATTAAGAAAGTAAAAATAATCTTTCAAAATAAAAAATATTAATCTTTATCTTGTTTTTCAAACATTGCTATTGTCTCTTTTAGTTGTTGCTTGCTCTTTTTAAATGAATATGCACTACCAAATATAACCAATACCGATAATATAATTGCAAGTATTGCAAATGAATCAAATGACGGTGGAGCTTCAGGCTGATTCATCGTCATCATATTGTTATCGCTCATAGTAGCATCAGTATTTGCAGTTAAAGATGAAGATGAAGATGAAGATGAAGATGAAGAAGATTGAGTGGTATTTATTTGCAGTTTATTAGAATTATTAGATGTAGAAGGCTGTTGTTGTTGTCTTACATTAATATCAAATTCAGAATTCAAATCATAAGCATTAATTCTTTGTGCTGTAAGTTGTATAGTCCAATTTCCTTGTTGACTTAGATAACCACCAAAAATAGAAAATACTCCTTCTGATATCTTATTTAAAGGTACAACAATTGGCCCAATATCCGCTGCATCATTTGTAAACTGCAGAATTACATTGGATATATTTTGAGCAGGTTTTCCATCCGTTCCTGTAAATGTAACTTTAAATGTATTAAATCCTGTATAAAAGGGATTGATCTGAATTTTGGTATTAGTATCCATTATTTTCTCTTCTTTTGTAAATGAATTATTTTGTAATTGTTGACTTGAAGTATTTATGTTATTATGTATTTCATGTTGTTGATTTTGATTTGCCATATTTTGATTCATACCTGGACCCATCATCATCATTGTTGTTGTTGACGATGAGGAAGAAGGCATATTCGTATTCATAGAGGCAGCGGGTGGAGAGGTTATCGTAAGAATAGAAGCAAAAAATAAAACCACAATGCCAAGAAGGGCTTCTATTTTTATGGTTTTACTGAATCTTGAAAATACATTATGAAAATAATGTTCTTCTAAAATTTTATTTTGGTTATCTTTATTGTATTTTTTGTTTTTAAAATATGAATTATTTTTAAAACCAAAAAAGCGATTAAGACCATTGTTTTTTATCTTGGTATTATTATTGTTATTTGAAATAAAGATTGAGCTTTTTGAGCGTTCTTTAGATATAGCAGACATTTGTTCTTTTTCCTTACTGATTTTTTCTTGGTAACCTTTCTTTTTTACAATTGATGCTATTGAAACCACAAAATTATGGAGCGTTAGCTGATGATAACCTCCCAGCAATACAACTGGCAATATTGTCAATAATTTTATTATTAGGATATTTCCATAAGCAGTATCAAATAAGGAGTTGAAGCTATGTAAATGTATCCAGGCCATATAAAGACCACTAACACCAATTATACCAAGAGATATCGTTGCCAAAAGAGAAAATTTTGGAAGCAATAATGCAAGAAAATAATCACTTTTTGTTTTAGATGAAAAATCCTTATTCCCATCATCATTATTATTATTATTAATATTTGATGATGTAATACTAGTAGCAGTATCTTTTTTAAAAAGTTCAGAGCTATTTGATAAATCATCTTTTGATTTTCTTTTTATTTTAATTGAATCAACTATAATATGATTTTTTGCAAATGTTAATAGTACAGTTGAAATATAAAACAGTCCTCCAAGCCATACTGAAACTGCCATAAAGTGTAGCCAATCCAAAGATATTGCCAAATTTGGCATAAAGGTTACAGCAGAGTTATGGCTTGTTATACTATTTGCAAAAATACCAATTGCGCCGGCGACCAATGCAGTATATATAAAAAATATAGAAGAATTTCTTTTGATTTTAGTATTAATATTATCAGTTACTGTTATTTTTTGATTTTCTGAATAACTATTATACAATTTTCTTTTTATTTTTCTTTTTTCTAAAAAGTAATAGAGTATTGACGATATAATTACGACTGCTGAAACTGCGCTTCGAATTATCCATACACTTCCAACAGGACCAACCAATAGGGAGCCAAATAGTGATAAATAGTTTGAGTTCGTAGTAACTAAATCACTTACTTGTAGAAAGATTAAAGCAGTTCCACAAAAAAATATGGAGAAAGAGCTAGCACAAAGTAATATAAGAAATACTTTTAAAGGTTTAAATCTGCTTTTATCAATTAATTTTTCATCATTGTTATCATAATTTTTAGATGGATTATTTATTTGAGTAAAATTTTCTGATGATCTTTCGTTATTTGCATTTATTTTAGATGGCTTTTCTTTATTTTTAGACAATAATATTTTATTTATAAATTTATTATTATTCCACAAAAATAAATGAGAAATAATACAACCTACAATTGCAGCCTGAGCGATAATTAAAGGCCATTTTATCAGTCCATCTATGTCAGAAGTTACTGCTTCTGTTTTTATTTGATTTTGCGGGCTAAATTGATTATTATTAGCTAAAGGAACTGATCCTGAAGGTGATGGAGCAGATGAGCCAGCTATATTCCCTATTCCAAAAACATAAGAGCCTTTCGCAATATGGCCATCATCTAATGACATAGTTAGCCAAGACACAGTATAAACACCATCTGAAAGTTTATTTTTATCAAGTGTTACGACGGCTTCTCTATTATTTTGCTGACCTGTAATTTTAAAATCATTATTATCTACTCTTTGATTATGTGAGTTTAAAACTTCAATTGAACTAACTTTAGGATCAGGTCTTTCAGAAAAAGATATCGTTATTTTAGAAGGAATTGTATGGTTTTTATTAATAATAGAATTAGGTTCAGGATTATACGTTGTAGGAAGAGCATGACCATATACTAAATGACCATTATACTTATTATCATCATTATTATTTTGAACCGTTGATAAGGTGGTAAAATAAGACACAAAAGTACATGTTATAAAAGAAAAAACCAAAATAGAAAATAGTACAGATTTTAGATTTTTCTTAAATGATATATTTTTTTCTTTATATTGTTTTTTTGACATTTTTTGTTGTCACTCTCTTTTTAAGTAAATATCAAAAGTTTTTCATAAAAAAAGCAAAATCCACTTATTAGACCATCAATTATAGAAATAAAAGAATTCATTTTAAAAATAATATTTTATAATACCTTATGCAATGGTTTTGATTTAATAGCATTTCTGACATATTATTTTATCTATATCTTTATTCTTTTCTTTGTTCTAGTTGATTTTGAAAATATACGCCAATTTTATCAACTAGTTGCATTAGATTTAGCAGTAATATTATTGCTAGAAGTAGTACCTGTAGTAGCTGAAGAAGATGTCACATTTCCAGTATTGTTTTGACCAGGTTGACTACTACTAATTTCTTTTTGCAATTCAGTTATTTTATTATTCATCTCTGCAAATGGCGGATATTTTTCTGGAAATGACTTGTCGGTTCTAGGTTCAGGGCATCCAAATCCTCCAACAACTGCTTTTCTTATAACATTATCAGAAAGCTTTAGAGTAGAGTTAGATACTACTGTATCTTCACTTACAGATAGAGGACTGCAGGACCACACCAAACTTACAGGCGTATTGCTAATATTTCCAAATATTCTATAATTATAAGTTGTTTGAACTGTTGGAAAGAATGTTGCTACATAGTGACTCGGGTTATCCTCATCAGGCTCAAAATCCAAAATTTTCTTTTGAGAACCTGCAGAAACTTCTACTTTAAGAGATTTATCCAAGTCTTGGACAGGTTTTGTGTTATTGGGATCTGTACTTAGTTGATCTGTTTTATTTAATGGAATGTATGCAAAAAGCTCTACACCAGATTTATCATCAATAAATACAGGTTCATTTGCATTACCAACTACTAATAAATAATCTTTACCTCCAATAGAAAATAATTGTTTTTGATGAGCACTTGCATTGTGGACAGTACTTGTCAATAACATAAATAACAAAACTATTCCAATTGCACTTGATAATATAGTAAAATTGCTAAAATATTTCATAATAAACAATATTAGCAAACGTGTTTAATAGGATTATTAGTTTATTCGACGAATGTCCTAATCACCAGGTTATTTTAATTTACATTAAACAACTATTACCTATATCGACTTAGAAATAATGCCAATAACTACGATCATAATAAATTTCATAGATTTAATAATTGCATAATCTACATCCTTTAAATTAATTGGAAGAAATATACTTTTCCATTTTATATATTTATTTCAATAAATAAATAGAAAAAAAATAGTTGTTTGATTATTTTTTTATTTAATGTTCAAATCAATTATTTTCGAATAAGTCACTTCATTGTTATATCGGGCACTAATTGTAAGAGTATAGTTTCCGGGCACAACATCTTTTGAAGGTTCAATTTTTAAAATAGTCTTCAAGGGCTGCGAGGAATTTGATGTATCATCATTTGTTATATAGAAGCGATCAGGACTAAAACTACCAGTCATATTTAATAACGATCCAATTTTAGATATTGAGGAAGTTGCAAACATGGTAATATTAGACAATTGTGTAGAGGATTGGTTTGTCAACGACTTGTTACTATTATTAATTAGAGGGTTTGAATTATTTTTATATATTAAAATATCAACGGAATCACCCTTTCCTGAAGCCTTATCTAAACTAATATTATTTTTTGATGGAGATAGAATGATAGGAAGGTTATTCATTTTTTCTTTATGAATTACACCAATCTTATTTTCTGTCCATTCAGTAAACCATACCGAGCCATTATTATCAAACACAAATCTCAAAGGATTAGAAGCGTTGCCCCAAAATGGATCTTTTGTTGGTATATGATATTCTACCATGGTGTTATTTTTAACATCAAAAAAAGCAATTGCATTTCCATAATGTTCATTGAACCATAACTTTCCATCCTTATACTGATTGTAATATGGCAATGTGGTTGTATTTGTAGGCAAAGGAAATGAAGTTGAATATTGTTTTATATTTCCAGTTGAAGGATCTAACATTAGAAAAAGACTTGATGCATGATCATTAGTCCAAACTCTTCCTTTTTCATCTTCTGCTACACTCAATGGAATTGTATGCATACTTGTTAAATCAAATACAGTAAGATTTTTCTTTGCTATATTATATTTAACTAATTGACCACCTATTGGAAAATTAACAGTAGAAAACCACAAGTTCTCATCTGCAATACTACCATTAGTATTATTGCCACGTATATTTTGATTAAATCCAAAACCATTAGATATAGGACCAGTACTATCAAAATTAATCTGTTTTGATAAATTAAGTTCAGATATTCCTTTTGTAGTATTGCCCTGTACTTTAAGGGGATCAAGCATTGCAAGTTTCTTTCCAAAAATCTCTGTAAACCAGACTTTATCATTTGAATCAAATACTAAAGAGATAGGATAGCCTCCCTTTGTTGGTACTATATATCTTTGAAATTGATTTTCTTTTGGAATATATTTCCATATTGAATTACTTCTTTCATCGGTAAACCACAAATTTCCATTTCTATCAAATTTCATATCCCATATCATGGAACCAAATAGATCTGTTGAATTCCAATTTGGAAGCTTTATTGATTTTACAAAAGTGTTTGATAATGGATTGAAAACCAAAAGATATCCAGCCCAACCAGCAGCAATCCAGATATTATTATCTTTATCAACAGTTAAACCAACAGGCTGGCTACATGAAATAGGAATGACATATTCGGTTATATAAAAAGTTGAACCCTTTATGTTATCTCCACAAACATGTTGTTTATCTTTTTGTACGGCTTGTTCTACTGTTGGATTTGCGCCTAAAGGAGTAGTTATTTGGTTTGGTATAATAGAAGAAGATTTTTGGTTTACAACTTTATTGTTAGTATCAGAAAAATAATTGTTGATAAAAATACCAAAATAAGAATATGCTAATGGTGCTGCTATAGCTATTATAATAATGGAAATTATAGCATATTTAATGAATTTTTTCATTGATTATTATTCTGATCATTTCAATTTCCATTTATACTATATGTTTTAAATATCCTGAAAGTTATTCAAGGACTCGATATCAAAAATACAAAAAAATAAAAAGGACTTTAAAAATAGATTTACATCTTATTTATCTTATACCAATATTATAATGATAGCAATAGTTTAAGGTTTATTAGTGCAAAAAATAGTATTTATGGATTTGTAATATAAATAAAATTCAAATAATAATTATTTAATTCGGCCATTGTAAATTTATATCTAATTTAATTTCTATGGCTTTACCATTTTGGAATAAACGATCTCAGACAACGAAAGCAAATAGATATCCAAATCAAATATGGCGTTTGCCAAGGTCAAGTAATATATTGACCATTATTCAAACATACTACAACAACAATAACCACGGAGTAATGCAAACAACACTCAGTAAATGAATAAGAGCGGTTTGACCAAAATAATCAAATAGTTACTATTTTAAAGTACACCTTGTCTTGTATTTTATCTAATATAATACTTTTTATAACTACTATTATAAAGTATCTAAATCATAGTGATGATAAATGATAATAAACATCCAGTTACAAGTATTTTGACTTTAATTCTAATACCATGAAATTATTCTTTAACAAATCAACATATATAAAAATCAAACAAACATATTATTATCTATATGAGTAAATTTGGTCTTTATTCAAATAAATCATCATCCATTTCATTTGAATCTCATTTAGAAGGATTAGAAGAAGAAAAAACAAAAAAAATATTAATTAAATTAAGAGAATTTGTAAATTCCATCGGCAATAATGTAATTGAAGAAATCAGGCCTCACAGAATTGTATATGCCAAATCATTAACTTTTAGGTATTTTTTAGATGTTCAGCCACGAAAAGATATTTTAATTGTTGCTTTAAGAAAAAGCAGAAAAGAACAATCTTCAGAATATACAATAAAAGATATTAAGGAATTTGAAAATATAAAAACCTTAATATCAGAAGCATATGAGAAAATTTAGATTACAAAGTTAAACGAATTCAATTTCACTTTTTTTCTAAAAATTCAAATACAATATAAGTACCAGAATAAAAATGATACTAATAAAACTACCTTTTATATTATATGATTATAGCAGAACACTGAATTTAATTAGATTAAAATTTAATGTTTCTATAAAAAGAACGATCAGAAGAGGTAACAAAAGTTACCTAAATAGAAAACAAAAAGAATTATATTGCCAAATAAAATGACTTTCGGTAATATATCCAAATGGTATTTGTATTTTATTGAGAAAAGTAAAGTCAATAGTTATTTAAACTGTTATTGTATTTTTTTATCTTTAATCCTTTTGTCAAAAATACTATACCAATTATCAATATTATAGTACCAATTATAATTGGTACAATACTTAATATTGAAATTCCCGATTGATTTATACAAGTCAATTCAGTATTTGCATTTGTTTGATTGGTTGACCCTGAAATAGAATTACAGCGATGGATAAAATTTTGGTTATTATATACGTTCACTCCAAATATTATACCACAGATACCAAACAATATTAACACAATTCCACCAATAATTTTATCATTTCCGATTGCTTTTTTGAATCTATCTTTTCCTAACATTTTGTAAACTCTTTTTATCATACAAACTTTATTTTCATCATTTTTTTTCATTTTGTTTTTGACACTTTGAGAACTATTTTAATAAATGAATTCTTTTTAATGGCTAAGTCTACATCCATTTCATTTGTTTCTTCCTTATTTTACATTTTTGCAATTTTTTATTAAATATCTTTTATTGTATTTGTAAGGCGATTAGGCCTTAATTGTAGATGATTCTAATCTACGCCATAATTGATTAAGCCTATCTGGAGAGGTGTTCATTATCCAATCTACCATTTTTTGCTCATAGTTTAAATTGAGTGTTAATGGCTCTACTGCATTTTGAAATATTTCTCCTGCTTTTTGAGCTTTTTGAATTAACATAAGATAACATGTAGCTTCTGAATTCTCTACAATCCTATCTTCTTCAGATTTTTTTAACCCCCATTCTTCTTTTGTCGTGGCATCGTTCATCATTTGTAATATATCTTGAGTGTATCCAGGCAATGGTAGCCCCATTTTTTCTTGATAATGTTGCCCAACTAGACTTGTTATTAATTGATTTAGTCGCTCTATATGACTTTGGCTTTCCTCAGAATGATGTTGAAGTTGTTGTTTTGCTTCGGGCATAATTGTTTCCGAAATTTAAGTTTGCAGTCTTTCAATACTGGAATTTTCCATTGCCAATGCACCATTTAATAAAAAAATGAAATTTTGTTTCATCAAATCAGATAAATTTAATGTTGACGTATTATAACATGATATATAATTCTATAAATACATTAACTGATGATTTAATAGACAATTTAAATGGTCAATCATATCAATACAATATACAAACAATAAAAAAATTAAAAAATAATATTTTTCAAAATAACACAATATGAAGAAGATTTTAAATACGAATCAATTTTATTATATATTATAGAATTCCAATAATTGAATGAAAAGATATTATAACTTTTATAAACTGCAATAAAATTTACTAAAATATTTTAGAAAGATGCTGCTAAAAAAATAAAAAAGGAATAAAGTCTGTGGATAATGGTTTTAGTTATTGATTAATAGCCTGAGCCACTTGCACCACTAGAAGATCCAGTGCTGCTAGTACCGCTTGAGCCGCCAGAGCTACCTAAGGTTGCAGATATAGTAGAATTAGTTCCGGTTGAGTTTGAACCAGTTGCATTTGTACCGCTTGTTGAGGAGCCACTACTGGCATTACCTTGTGCAAATACAGAATTTACAACTAATGTGGATACTGCAAATGCAGCGATTATTGCTACAACAGCAATCATATTTAATTTTGTAATCATTGTAAAAAATGTTATATAACAAGGTTTATAACATATACATCATTTATTTTAAAATAATAAGTAAGTATTTAACCCCAAATAAATAAAAAATTAAAAATTAGATCAATTTAACCTAATTTTACCATTATAAAGGATAATAATGAGTCTCTTAAATAAAGATGTATTTGCATATAATAAAAAATTGATCCATTATAGTAGTATTAATAATAGTGAAGATAGTAGCAATAAGGTATATTGTACTTATAGTGTTCTAAATATTTGGATTTAAAAAAAGATATGAATATTTCCAATAATAAAGATATAAAATTACCTGTGCTGCAAGCAGCTGTTGTAGAGCCTATCTTAAAATTATGTGTTAATGGAATTACAATGTACGATCTTAAATTAAAGACTGATAATATGTGGTCACTGATGTATGATATTGCAAAAAAGTATTTATTTTATTTAATTGATTATGGTCTTGTTTCATATAATGGGCAAAAACAAATATTTGTAATTGAGGATGGAGGAAATGATTTACTATGCATGATTGAAGAGAAGAAAAGATATCTAACTACAAACATAAATAGTATTACCATTACTTTTGAATGTGATGCCGTATGATAGTTATTCTCTTATAGTTGATAATAAATAATGAGTTAAAATTTTCAATATATTTATATATTGAAAATAAAAATATTATTTTTTTCTATTGTTAATGAAATGCATAATTGTGTATTTTTTGCCGAATTTATAGAATTATTATTTTGAAAATTTTTCTTTTATTTTGAAATATTATTTGGAAATTGTATAAAGTCATCCTTATTCTATTTTATTTGAGTGATTAGTATTTGCAATTCAAATAAAAAATAGTTTATTTTGTGAAATAGTATATTAATTTATATCTTTATGCACATATAATTCAGAGAGATGTTTGCTTTAGATTATGAATAAGGTTATTAATTTTTATGATAATGATGATATTTATGCTAATTTATTTGATGAAACTGATTTTAAGCTATTAGATCTGTTTCTTAAATATAAAAATAATTAAAGAATTGCAGACAAATCAAAAATTCCTTCGAGGACCGTTAAAAGAAGAACCAAAAACATGTTAAACGATGGCCTGGTAAGCCACAAGATAGAAATAAATTATACTAAATTAGGAATAAATAAAGCTTTTTTATTTATAAACACATCTAAAAAAGGATATTCAGATATTGTAAATGAGTTATTTAAAATAAAACAGATACGTTCCATTTCAGTAACACTTTATAAATTTGATTTAATTTGTATTGTGATATTTAAAGACAATAGAGAATTATTTGAATTCATTTGCTCTGCAAAGAAAACACCTGGAGTTAAAAAAGTTTTAATTGCTCAGGAAATTAATTCGCTCTTATCAAGCTTAGGTGCTAATATGCATTATGTATTACCTTCACTACAAAATAAGTAGCTATATTCATATCATCTGTTTGCATTTCATGTTGATTTACTTGACGCTAAATTAAATACTAATCTTTCTAATTTAATTTAGCATAAATAACAGAATTAAATTCGTCTAAAAGCTGCCATCAATTGTTAAATTGGCGAAATTTCTTTCAATTGCAGCAATAGTATTTTCGGCTCTGTTCAGTTAAGGAAATCTTATAGCTTGAAGGCGCCTTACTTCATTCATGCTTATCAGAAATAAAACGCCTCCAGAATACATATATCATGGTCTGTATTTGTATTTTTCAGGATTATCTTTAAGAAGAACATCTCAACAATTATCTTGTTTTATCAAACGAAACCATGTTTCTATCTGGAACTGGATTCAAAAGTATCATCCTCAAAAGATATCAGCTAAAAGCAAAAAGATTGATGAATTTATCATTGATGAGACATTGTTTAAAGTTGGATCAGAATATGTCTGGCTTTGGGTCGCAATTGAGCCAAAAAATAAGCAAATTCTCGCATTATCAATATCAAAAGAGAGAAACATGTTTGTTGCTGAAAGATTTATTTCAAAATTAATAATGATTTATGGATCACATCCAGTTTCAACAGATGGTGGAACATGGTATCCGCAGGCCTGCAGATTCCTAAAACTACAACATCATCTACATTCATATTTTGAAAAAAGTTTGGTTGAAAGGACTATACAATATATCAAAGATAGAACTGAAAGCTTTGATGACTACTTTCCATGCAGACTTGACAAGTGCAAACTAAAGCATGTGAAAAACTGGTTGAATTTATTTGTCGATTACCACAATAAGGAGTTAGTAATCGTTAAATGAACAGAGCCGTATTTTCAACTGATATGCATATATGTAATGGAAGATTTGAGTAATTTTTTTCTGATTTATATTTTTATAATTTGTTCTTTATAGGCTTGTTACCATTGTTGCTACTATATTGAAATTAGTGATGGAAGATTAGAATCATTTTTAAACAATATCTCTTTTTTTATTTCGTTTAGAATGGATGGCTGAAAGGTATTATAGTAGTAATCAGTTCCTAGTATTTTTGATAATATATCTTCTAGATTTTGAGGATTGGAAATTAAAGAATCTATTAATTTTGTATACATGTCTTATTGTTTCAAATAATAATGTTGAAGCTTACATTATATTTTTAAGATCAATAATTAATTTATATATTGAGGAAAGAGCATTCCTATGGTAACGCCTTCTTTATAAGAAGATGCAACTCTATCCGAAGCCCATACTCTACCATTATATCGTTCAACCAATGCTCTTACAATAGATAAACCTAAACCCGAGCCAGAAGCTTTTGAATAAAATCTTTCGAACAAACCTTCTTTTAAGGTATCAGAAATACCAGTACCATAATCAGATACCAAAATCATCCAATATTTCATATCTGAAATATAATATTCAGAAATAGTAACATTTATTGGTACAATATTATGCTTGTTATTGTATTTTAGAGAGTTTGAAAAAATATTTATAAATATTTCTTTCAATAAATCATCAGCCATTATGTTAATATCTTCTTTTTTAAGGATCCCTGGAATATAAACATCTAATTCGATTTCTTTGCCAGATAAATTGTTATATTGATCATTATTTTGATTGCTAAAGACCAATTTTGCTTCTTCTATAGATTCGGCAATATTTTTTTTATAAAGATCAACTTCCTTTTGCCTATACATTCTTTCTAATCGAATAATATTTTTAACTAACTCTTGACTTCTATCAAGTGCATTTTGTATCATAGAAATATAAGATAAGATTTCTTTTAATGTATCGTAATCAACAACAATTTTCATATTTCCAAAATCATTATTATAATTAGAACCTTTTGACATATTTGCAACCGAGGATACAACATTATCTTCATCTAAATATTCTATTTTGGAATCATTATAAGTATTATTATCTAAACTGTTTTTATCAAGATTTAATTTTGCATCTACCAAATTAGACATTAAATCTAATCCACCCTGGATAATAGCATGATGATTACCTATATCATGAGTAATTAAATCAACTAAAAGATCTGAATGTGATTTTTCCTCAATCATTTTATCATATGTTTCTTTTTG
>Ga0134125_10001946_pt1 | contig 24876 bp, 18 predicted proteins | sample KB31751_FD_96464 | JGI IMG/M metagenome (GOLD analysis project Ga0134125, IMG submission 96464) | Terrestrial soil microbial communities with excess Nitrogen fertilizer from Kellogg Biological Station, Michigan, USA - KB3-175-1 | ecosystem: Environmental > Terrestrial > Soil > Unclassified ...
AGGTGTTCTGGCGCATCACGCTGCCGCTCATCCTGCCGGCGGTGCTCGCGGGATGGCTGCTCGCCTTCACCCTCTCGTGGGATGACCTCGTCATCTCGCAGTTCGTAGCCGGGCCGGGATCGAGCACGCTGCCCATGGTGATCTTCTCCAAGGTGCGGCTCGGAGTGAGCCCGGACGTGAACGCGCTCGCTACTCTCATGGTATCGGTGGTGGCGAGCGGAGTAGTGGTCGCCATGGTGTGGATGCGCCGGCGACAGAGGCGGCGCGAGCGCGACATGCAGCTTGCCGCCGCGACCAATCTTTGACCGGAAAAAGGCCTATGTCTCAAAAATTGTTGGGCATCGACGTCGGGGGCTCCTTCATCAAGGCGGGGGTGGTGGACGTTGCGGCCGAGCGTCTGGTGGGTGAGATCATCTCCGCACCGACACCCCAACCCTCGAGCCCCGAGGCGATGATGCCGACCATCGCCGCGCTGGCTGCGAAGCTCCCCGAGGCCACGGGCCGCGTGGGCCTCGCTTTTCCCGCCGTCATCAGAGGCGGCCGGGCGCGCACCGCCGCCAACATCGATCATGCCTGGATCGGTGCCGACGGTGCCGCGCTCATCCGGCGCACGCTCGACCGCGATGCGCTCTTCCTCAACGACGCGGACGCGGCGGGTCTCGCCGAGATGCGTCTCGGCGCCGGCCGCGGTGTGCGGGGTTCCGTCATCATGCTGACCTTCGGCACCGGCATCGGCTCGGCGCTCTTCGTCGACGGCAGGCTCTTCCCCAACACGGAGCTCGGCCACATGGAGCTGAACGGCATGGACTCGGAGAAATATGCTTCGGCCCACATCAAGGCCATGCTCAATCTCGACTGGCGGGCCTGGATGGACCGGGTCAACGTCTATCTCGATCGGATGCAGGCCCTGTTCTGGCCCGACCTCTTCATCCTCGGGGGCGCGATCAGCGAGCGCTTCGCGGATTTTGCGCCGCTCCTGCACTGCGAGGCGGAGGTTCGTCCCGCGCATTTCGGCAATCAGGCGGGCGTTCTCGGCGCGGCGCTTGCGGCGGCGGAAGCGGATGCCTAGCAAACTCCCCGACGTCGGCACGACGATCTTCACCGTCATGTCGCGCCGCGCGCGCGAGCTCGGGGCACTCAATCTCGGCCAGGGCTTTCCGGACTACGACATCGATCCGCGCCTCGCGGAGCTGACGGGCGAGGCGATGCGTCAGGGCCACAACCAGTACGCCCCGATGGAAGGCGTGCCGGAGCTGCGCGAGCGCATCGCCCGCAAGCTCGCCGCGAGCTACGGCGGCGAGTTCGATCCGCAGTCACAGATCACTGTCACCCTCGGTGCCACCGAAGCGATCTTCTGCGCCGTCCAGGCGACGGTCGGCGCGGGCGAGGAGGCCATCGCATTCGATCCCGCCTACGACTCCTACGAGCCGGCCGTGCGCCTCGCAGGCGGGCGATGCATACGGCTGCCCCTGATGCCGCCCGACTTCCGTTACGACTGGGACCGGGTCCGCAGCGCCATCACACCACGCACCCGGTTGATTCTTTTCAACACGCCGCACAATCCGGCCTGCACGGCGGCGACCGCGGCGGACCTCGAGGAGCTGGCCGCGATCGCCCGGGAACGCGACATCGTGGTGCTCTCCGATGAGGTCTACGAGCACGTACTCTTCGATGGTCGCGCGCATGCGTCCGTGCTGTCGCATCCGCAGCTCCGGGAAAGGAGCTTCGCGGTCTTCTCGTTCGGCAAGACCCTGCATGCGACCGGTTTGCGCGTCGGCTATTGTGTCGCCGCCCCGCCGCTCACGAGCGAGTTGCGCAAGGTCCATCAATTCGACACGTTCAGCATCGCGAATCCGCTGCAGCATGCCGTCGCGGCGTATCTGGCGGAAAAGCCGCAGACCGGGCGGGACCTGACCGCCTTCTTCCAGGCGAAGCGCGATCGTCTGCGCGCCGCGCTGGCCGGCACCGGCTTCGTGCTGCCGCCGGCCCAGGGCACCTACTTTCAGCTGCTCGACTTCGGCGCTCTGCAGCCGCCGGGTGATGTGGAGTTCGCGGAGCGCGCTCTGACCGAGGGGCGAGTGGCCACGATCCCGCTGTCGCCTTTCTACGCCGCGCCGCCGAGGCTTTCCGTCGTGCGGCTTTGCATTGCCAAGCGCGACGACACGCTCGATGAGGCGGCCGCGCGCCTCGCCGGGCTGGCGGCGCAACTGCGCATTTCGTGAAGGTTTCCCGCCCATCCTGAGGCGGATCGGTTTACCCTCACCGCCCCATGAAGAAATCCACCCGAGTCAACCATCCGCCGCCGGTCGAGCTCGCTGCCGATAACCGCCCGGTGGTCGCCCCGATCTATCAGAGTGTCAAGTTCGAGTTCGACACCCTGGAGGAGACCGAGCGGTACCTGCGCGGTGAGCGTCCCGGCTTCTTCTATACCCGCGCTTCCAATCCCACCACCCGCCAGCTCGAGCTCTTGCTCGCGGAGCTGCAGGGCCGGGAGGAATGCCTGGCCACTGCCTCGGGCGTTGGCGCGGTCGCGCAGGCACTACTCGCGCTCACCAAGCAGGGAGACCACATTCTCTGCTTCGTCGAGACCTACAACCCGACACGCTATCTCATCCGCCGCCTGCTAGGTCGCTTTGGCGTGACGCATACGATGCTTTCGATCGAGGACCTCGCGGGCATCGAGCGCGCGCTCGCGGCGCATCCGACACGGCTCGTGTGGTTCGAGAGTCCGACCAATCCCGTGACCAAGGTCGCCGACATCCCGGCGATCACGCGGCTCGCCAAAGCGGCCGGCGCTCTCGTGGTCATGGACAATACTTTCGCCGGGCTGCATCAACACGGTGAGTACGACATCGACGTGTTCGTTCACAGCCTGACCAAGTACGCTTCTGGGGCGGGTGACGTACTCGGTGGCGCGGTAGTGGGACCTGGTGAGCTGATTCGGTCCCTGCGCACAGATTTCGGCATGCTGGGCGGAACGCTCGACCCGCACGCCGCGTATCTCATCCTCAGAGGCATCAAGACCTACTTCGTGCGCTACAAGGCGCAGTCGGCCAGCGCACAGCGCGTCGCGGAGCTTCTCGCTTCCCACCCAGCCGTGGCGCGGGTGCACTACCCGGGATTGCCTTCACATCCGCAGCATGCTCTGGCGCGCGCGCAAATGAAGGACTTCGGCACCATCGTCAGCTTCGATCTCAAGGGCGGGCTCGAGGCGGGCGGGCGGTTCGCCGATGCCCTGCAGCTCTTCGCCATGGCGGCGAGCCTCGGCTCCACGGAGTCGCTGGTCGTCACGGCACAGATGATGGGCGGACGCGACCTCACGGCAGACCAGCAACGCGTCTCGGCCGTCACCGAGGGCACGGTGCGCCTTTCGATAGGGCTGGAGGACGTCGATGACCTTCTGGCGGATGTGACTCAGGCGCTCAACGCCTGAAGAGCCACGCGAGCACCGAGAGGACGAGGCTGACGATCAGCAGCGTCGTGATCGGGAAGAAGAACTTGAAGTGCGGCCGGTCGATGATGATGTCGCCGGGCAGGCGGAAGAGCGGCATCCGGCGCACCCAGGGCCAGAGCAGCCCGATGACGATGAGAACAGTGCCGAGGACGACGAGGAGCCGACTCATTGTTCATTGGCGCAAAGACGGCATCCTGCCGCTTTGCGCGACAAAATCGCCGGGAGCGATTTTGGACGGCGCGAAGCGCCGGGGCCAAAGGGCCGAGGCCCAGGATGGGCCGAGCAACGCGGTGCGCTTACTCTTTCGATCTCGCGGCCCAGGGAGCGGCCCTGGGCCGCTCAGCGATTCGCTTTCGAGCTGCCGCACAGGTAGGAGTGTAGCTCTGTTCACACGCTGCTTGCTACTCGAACGCGGTGCGGGTGGTAAGGCAGGACTTCGAGCACCTCTCCCTCCCGCAGCCGCCGCTGCACCTGCCGCCAGAATTTTCCCGTGAAGATCTCGCCGTGCGTGCGCAGCAGCGCGGCGCGCTGCGCCGCATCGAAGGCCACGAAGTTGACGAAGGTCTCCGGAAAGACATCGTGCTCGCCGACGTAGAACCAGGGCTCGCCGCGCATCTCGTCCTCCGGATTGGCCGGTTGCGGCAGGTCGCGGAAGTGGCAGTCGGTCACCAGGCAGAGCTCATCGTAGTCGTAGAAGATCACACGCCCGTGACGGGTCACGCCGAAGTTCTTCAGGAGCAGGTCGCCCGGAAAGATGTTGGTATGCGCGAGATCGCGGATGCACTGCCCGTATTCGAGCGCCGCCTGCTCGGCCGCGGCGGGTGAGGCGGCGCGCAGGTAGAGATTGAGCGGGGTCACGCGCCGCTCGATGTACATGTGGTCGAAGACCAGGTGCTCTCCGGCCTCGTGCACGGTGGTTGCGGCTTCGGCGAGCAGCTCCGCGAGCAACTCCGGGGCGAAGAGCGCTCGGGGAAATCGCAGGCGGCGAAACTCCTGTGCGTCCACCAGCCTGCCGGCGCGGTCGTGACGGAATACGAGCTGGTATTTCGCCAGGACTTCCTCGCGACGAACGCTCTTGGGATACGGGAAGCGGTCACGGATGACTTTGAAGACGACATCGAAGGAGGGCAGGGTGAAGCACACCATCACGAGCCCGGGCTCGCCCGGCGCATGGACGAAGCGATCGGCGGTATCGGCGAGATGGCGCATGATCTCCCGATAACGCTCCGTCTTCCCTTGCTTGGCGCGTCCCAGCACCGTGAAGAGCTCGCTGACGGGCTTTTTCGGCATCAGGGACTTGAGGAAGACCACGGCCTCGGCCACATGCTCGAGGTCCGCGTGGAAATAGGAGCGCGAGAAGCTGAACACGATGCTGACGTCGCCCTCCGCGAGCATCACGGCATCGACCAGCATGCCGCCATCGGAATTCTTGAGGGCTATGACGAGCGGCACGAGAACGTTGCGTCCGATCAGCCGCCCGACGATGTATGCGCGGGAGATCTGATAGAACACGGGGCGGATTACCTCGACGCGCTGCACGGCGCGTTGCTCGCTCCGCGCGGCCAGATGCGTCTGCACCTCCGTGGTCACGTGACGGATGCTGTTGTCGAGGTCCTTCCACGGTGAGCTGAAGCGCACGTCGCCGAGCACATCCTCGAAAAGGAGGGCCAGCGAGCCGTGATTGATGTAGGTATTGGTGGTGACGGTGGACGCGACATGCGCGAGCGGATCGAGGTCGGTCGCTACGAACTCGATCTCCGGCGCGACACCCACCGTGCCAAAGAGCCGCCGGCTGATCGAGCTGAAGAAGGTCTTGGTGAACTCCGCATCCGGCAGTCCTGCGATGCGCTCGGCGAACTCCGCACGGATCCTCGTCCAGAGGCCGCGGCCTTCCGCCTGATCGCCGAGCAGGGCCCTCAGCTCCGCAACCGTGCGGGCGACGAAGCGCTCGTAGAGCTCGATGCGCTCGACGGCGTCCCCTTGGCTGCCTTTCCAGTCGCGGCTGTCGAAACGCTTGGGCGCACGCCGCGTGATCGCCCGGAACTCCGCGTTGTATTCCACAAACGCGCCGGCGATGCGGCGGGCGGCGAGCCAGGCAACGTCAGTCAAAGTCTGTCGGCAGCTCCGGATGCAGCTGATGTTGATACAGGCGCTCGATCTGCGAGGACAGCACTCGTCCAGTGGAGAGCTCAGGAAGCTCGTCCATCGGAAAGAACTGCACGCCGTCGGTTTCGGTGCTCACCGCAGGGGCGCCGCCGGTGCGCTCGCAGAGAAAGAACAGCTTGTAGATGTGGTGGATGCCGGGCGGATGCGGATGGCGGCGCTTGTCCACGAGCGCCGCCAGCTTCACGGCCCTGGCTTCGTAGCCCGACTCCTCGAGGACCTCGCGCGCCACGGCCCCTGAAGGGGAGTCATTGACATCGACCCAGCCTCCGGGAAGCGTCCACTTGCCGTCAGAGCGCTCTCTGACCAGCAGCACGCGGCCTTCCTCGAAGATGCCGGCGCGGACGTCGACCTTGGGTGTCGCGTAGCCTTCCTCGCCTTCCCAGAATCCCCTCGCCTGCCCGATGGGGATCTCCAGTTCCGAGGAGAGGATGGACGCCACCAGCTCCGTGAGCTGGGTGAAGCGCTCCCGGTCGAAGGGATCGTGGGTGAAGGCGAGCCCGGTCTGGGCGATCGCCTGCACCTTGCGGGCCCAATCGAGGACGGTCACTGGACTCACATGTTGCGGATGAGAGCGTCGCCGAAGGCGGAGGTCGCGACCTCGTTGGCTCCTTCCATCAGCCGCGCGAAGTCGTAGGTGACGACCTTCTGGCCGATCGTCTTGTCCATCGCCCGGATCACGGCATCGGCCGCTTCCACCCAACCCATGTAGCGGAACATCATCTCGCCGGAGAGGATGACCGAGCCCGGGTTCACCTTGTCGAGGTTGGCGTACTTCGGCGCCGTGCCGTGGGTCGCCTCGAAGACCGCGTGACCGGTCATGTAGTTTATGTTGCCGCCGGGCGCGATGCCGATGCCGCCAACCTGGGCCGCGAGCGCATCGGAGAGGTAATCGCCGTTCAGGTTCAGTGTGGCGATGACGTCGAACTCGTCGGGCCGGGTCAGCACCTGCTGCAGCGTGATGTCGGCGATCGCATCCTTGACGATGACCTTGCCGCCCCGCTTGGCCTCATCCATCTGCGCATTGGCCGCCTTCTCGCCGGACGCGGCCTTGGTGCGCTCCCACTGCTCCCAGGTGTAGGTGGCGGCCGGGAACTCCCGCTCCGCGAGCTGATAGCCCCAGTTGCGGAACGCGCCCTCGGTGAACTTCTGGATGTTGCCCTTGTGGACCAGGGTGAGGCTGCGGCGCTCATTGGTGACCGCGTATTGAATGGCGGAACGGATCAGCCGCTCCGAGCCGTCCTTCGACACGGGCTTGATGCCGATGCCGGAGCTCTCCGGAAAGCGGATCTTGCCGTACGCCTTGGGGAAGTGCTGCTTGAAGAGCGCGAGGAACTCCCGATTCTCCTGCGTGCCGGCCTCGAACTCGATCCCGGCATAGATGTCCTCGGTATTCTCGCGGAAGATCACCATGTCCACCTTCTCGGGATGGCGCACGGGCGAGGGCACACCCTTGAACCAGCGCACCGGGCGCAGGCAGACATAAAGGTCGAGGAGCTGGCGCAGAGCCACGTTGAGAGAGCGGATGCCGCCCCCGACGGGTGTGGTGAGCGGACCCTTGATCGAGACCAGGTAGTCGCGGCAGGCGGTCACGGTCTCATCCGGCAGCCAGCTGTTGAACTGGCGGTTCGCTTTCTCGCCGGCGAACACTTCCATCCAATGGATCTTGCGGCGGCCGCCGTAAGCCTTCTGTACCGCCGCATCCATCACACGCACGCTTGCGCGCCAGATGTCGGGCCCGGTGCCGTCACCTTCGATGAAGGGGACGATGGGATTGTCGGGGACGACGAGCTTGCCGTCGCGCAGGGTGATCTTTGCCCCCTGGGCGGGCGGCGTGAGCTTCAGGGGCGCGGCCGTGGACATTACGTGGACTCCTTGGGCTTTGGATTTGCCGCAGGTGAGCGCGCCGCGGCCGAGCGCAACATGCTAGCACATGAATGCAGCGGACCAGGCACGCGAGCCTGCCCCGCCGCCGCAGATGGCGCCGGATCCGGGCAAGGATGCCCGGATCCGGCGCCTTACGAGTACAATCCATCAATGTACAACGCGACTGATAGTGGCGCCCGGCACCCGGCGGCCAAGCCATCCCTGTTGCGCAAGCTTCTCGCGGTGCGGCCTGTGCAGGCGCGCGATCAGGCCGGGGCAGAACGCCTCAAGCAGGCCTTGGGCGCCTGGTCGCTGATGTCGATCGGCATCGGCGCAACCATCGGCACAGGCATTTTCGTGCTCACCGGCACGGTGGCGGCCAACCAGTCGGGACCCGCCATCACCCTCTCGCTGCTCATCGCGGCCTTCGGCAGCGCACTCGCGGCACTCTGCTACGCAGAGTTTGCGGCCTTCCTGCCGGTCCCGGGCAGCGCCTACAGCTATACGTACGCGACCTTGGGTGAGGCGATCGCCTGGTTCATCGGCTGGAATCTGCTGCTCGAGTACGGCATATCGGCTTCCGCGGTGGCGGTCAGTTGGTCGGCGTACGTGATCAACCTCCTGGCCGAGGTGCACATCCACCTGCCGGCGATCTGGGTCAACGCGCCCCTGCAGGAGAGCGCGAGCGGTCATCTGGTCGCGACCGGCTCGATCATCAATCTGCCGGCCGTGCTGATCGTCGCGGCAATGAGCGCGCTCTGCTACATCGGTATCCGGGAGACGGCGGGTGCCACCAACTTCATGGTCGCGCTAAAGGTTGGGGTGATCGTGATCTTCGTGGTGGCGGGCCTGAAGTTCGTCGATCCGGGCAACTGGCACCCCTACATCCCGCGCAACACCGGTACGTTCGGCCACTTCGGCTGGACAGGCGTGCTGCAAGGGGCCGGGATCATCTTCTTCTCCTATGTAGGGTTTGATACTGCGTCGACCACGGCGCTCGAAGCGCGCAACCCACAGCGCGATCTGCCGATCGGGATCATCGGCACGCTGGTGGTCTCCACGGTGCTTTATGTGGCAATGGCGGCCGTGGTTACCGGCATGGTGCCTTATTTCAAGCTCAACGACGCCGAGCCGGTTGCGGTGGCGCTCGATGCGCACGCGGCGTTATCATGGCTCGGAGTGTTCCTGAAGCTGGGCATCATCGCAGGCATGACGTCGGTGATTCTGACTTCGCTTCTCGGCCAGCCCCGTATCCTCCTATCCATGGCGGATGACGGTCTGTTACCCCCGGCGATGAGCCGCTGTCATCCGCGATTCAAGACACCGCATGTCGCAACCGTGGTCACGGGCGTCGGGGCGGCGCTGATCGCCGGCGTGTTTCCGTTGGATGTACTCGCCGACCTCATCTCCATCGGCATCCTGTTGGCGTTTGCGGTGGTGTGCATCGGGGTGCTGGTGATGCGCTTCACCCGCCCGGACGTCCATCGCCCGTTCCGTGTCCCGGCGGCGTGGCTGCTCTGTCCCCTGGGCGCCATTGTTTGCGCAGGCACCACCTACTTCCTCTCCAATGCCACTTGGATCCGCCTCGTCCTCTGGACCGCGCTCGGTACCGCCATATACGCCCTGTACGGTTACAAGCACAGTAGACTGCGACTGGAGAACTCATGACTCCCGAAGAAGAAGATCTGCTCGACGAGGAGTACTGGGAATCGTTGGATCAGGCGACCTTCGACCTGCGGGAAAAGACACCCGCGGCAGAGGGTTACTGGATGCCCGCGGAGTTCGAGCGGCACGACGCCACGTGGATGCTATGGCCCGAGCGTCCCGACAACTGGCGCGATGCGGGGCGCCCCGCCCAGGAGGCCGTCCTCAATGTTGCCGCGGCCCTGCGCCACTTCGAGACGGTGCACCTCGGAATCAACCCGGAGAGCTTCGACAAGGTCCGGGACTCCATGCCGGCCGGAGTCTATCCCGCGAGCCTGGAGTTCGACGACATCTGGGTGCGTGATATCGGGCCGACGTTCGTGGTGTCGGAGCAGCCGGACACCCTGCGCAGCATTCAGTGGCGGTTCAATGCCTGGGGCGGTCTCTACCAGCCGTACGCGAAGGATGTGACGGTCCCGCGCGAGATCTCTTCGGACGCTTTCGGCCGCGAGATGCGGGATCGCTACGCCGTGCCGATGGTGCTCGAGGGCGGCGCCATCCACGTGGACGGCCAGGGTACGGTGCTCGTGACAGAGGAGTGTGTGCTCAACCCCAACCGCAATCCCGGCATAACCCGCGAGCGGGCGGAGGCGGTGCTGCGCGAGTACCTCGGCGTCCACCATTTCATCTGGCTGGGAAAGGGCGTGTTCAATGACGAGACGAGCGGGCATATCGACAATCTCGCTTGCTTCGTCGGGCCGGGCAAGGTGTGCCTGACCTGGACGGATGACAAGCGCGATCCCCAGCACGCTATTTCGCTGGACGCCTGGGAGCGTCTGAACGACGCGCGTGATGCGCTGGGCCGGCGCCTCGAGGTTTTCAAGGTTCCGATGCCCGGTCCGCTCTACATGACGGCGGAGGAAGCCCGCGGACTCGTGCCGAGCGAGTCGATGAAGCGGCGCTATGCCGGCGACCGGCTTGCGGCGAGCTACGTGAATTTCTATTTCGCCAACGGCGGCATCATCATGCCCTTGCTCGACCCGCGCACGGACGAGCAGGCGGCCGCGGTACTGCGGCGAGCCTGCCCCGACCGGTTGATCGTCGGCGTTCCGGCGCGCGAGATCCTCCTCGGCGGCGGCGGCATCCACTGCATCACGCAGCAGATACCGAGCTACGAAATCGCGCGCACGAGACCCGGCCCCGAACCGGGCAAGAAGCTACATTAACCGGCCAGGCGCTCGGCGGCATCGAGCCAGGCGCGCTGCGCGCGCCGGTAGTGTCCTGGCGCGATGCGCGCCTGATCGAGCAGCTCCCGGACCACTTTGCGGGCCTCGTCCCGCTGCCCCTGGGTCTCGAGCAGCTGTGCATACCTGACCGCGGCTTCCGCGCCCGGGTACGAGTTGGCCAGGCTGCGGTATTGCTCCAGTGCTTTCGCGACGCTGCCCTCGCCCTCGAGCGCGCGGGCGTAGAGCAGGTGCCCCTCCGGCGAGAGGAACTCCGGGTTGTGCCGGAAGAGCTCCTCGAGTGTGCTGCGCGCCGCGCCCGCGGCGCCGCTGCCGAACTGTGCGCGTGACAGGCCCAGCATGAGGTTGGGATCGTGGACGTAGAGTCCGGTGAGCGCCTGCCGGTACTGCTCGATCGCCTCCTCGTAGCGTCCGTGGCGCACCAGCTCGTCGGCATAACGTTGCCGCGCGGCGACGTTGCCCGCGAGACGCGCCTCGTTCTCGTAGCGGCGCAGGTCCGCGAACGGATCCACCGCGCGCTTGAGTCCCCGGGCAGTGCTTCGCGCGGCGCGGCTGCGGAAAAGATCGGGGAGGATCTCGATTGCAACGTAGCCGAGAGCGGCGATGGCTCCGATGCCGGGCCAGATGAGCACCCAGATCCACAGCCAATTGCGGCCAGTCTTGATGCAATGGACGATTGCCGTTCCCTGAAGGATATAGGGCAGCAGGAGATAGACGATTCCCATACCGCAATCGTAACGCATCTCGACTCGCCGGCCGGCCCCAGACCTCGTCCGCCGCTCGATGCGATATGCTCGCCGGCATGGGGTGGTCACGACCGGTCGGGCGCCGCCGTGGAGTGCGCAGGCGTTTCCATTGCGGAATTCGGGGCCGCTCAGCGGTCTCGTGGCCGTGGCTCGCGGCGGTGCTCCTCTCGCTGGCATGCGCCAGGGTCGCGGTGGCGCAGCACGCCAGCCCGGCCGGCATACGGCCAATCGCGGCGGCGCCGCATCGGCTGCGCATCGGACTCGTGCTCTCCGGCGGTGGCGCGCGCGGCATTGCGCACGTGGGCGTGCTGCGCGTGCTCGAGAAGCTGCACGTGCCGATCGATGCCATTGCGGGCACCAGCATGGGGGCCGTCGTCGGCGGCCTCTATGCGAGCGGCCTCTCGCCGGACCAGATCGAGGCGACGCTGCGGTCCATGAACTGGCAGGACGCGTTCCGCGACCGCCCGCCGCGTGAGGACCTGACACTGCGGCGCAAGCAGGAGGATGAGAATTTCCTGGTCAAGTTTCCGATCGGCGTCAAGGGCGGCCGCCCCGTGTTGCCGATGGGGCTCATCCAGGGTCAGAGCCTCACGGAGATGCTGCGGCGCCTGACACTACCGGTCGCGAGCATCCCGAGCTTCGATGAGCTGCCGACGCCGTTTCGGGCGGTGGCGACCGACCTCGAGAACGGAGAGGAGGTCGTCATGGGCTCGGGAGATCTCACCAGCGCGATGCGCGCCAGTCTGTCGGCGCCCGGCGTGTTCGCTCCCGTGGAGCGTGGCGGACGCCTGCTGATCGACGGTGGCATATCCGACAATGTACCGGTTGACGTGGCGCGCGCGATGGGCGTCGACGTGGTGATCGTCGTCGATGTCGGATTTCCGCTCCTGCCGCGCAACAAGCTGAGCAGCGTCACGGCGATCTCCAACCAGATGCTGGCGATCCTGATGCGGCGCAAGTCGGAACAGGAGCTGTCACATCTCCGTCCGCACGACATCCTGATCCGTCCCGCGCTCGGCGATACCTCTTCGTTCGACTTCGGCAATGTCAACCGGCTTCTCGGTGTCGGCGCCGATGCGGCATGGAAGATGCGCGACACGCTGGCGGCGCTCTCGGCCAGCCCGCAGCAATACGCGGCGTACCAGGAGCGCCGGCAGTCGCTGCGCCTGCCGCCGCCGCGGATCGATTTCGTCAAGGTCCAAACGGGCTCGGCGGTCTACTCGGAGTCCATCGAGAAGCTGTTCAAGGACATGGTCGGCAAGCGCCTCGACCCGGATGCCGTGGGTCGGCGCATCACGACTCTCTATGGCGAGGGCGGACTCGATACATTGGACTATCGCATCGTGCGCCAGGACAACGAGAGCGGGCTCCTCGTCGACGCCCGCGGCAACTCCATCGGACCCAACTATGTGCGGTTCGGCCTCAGCCTCCAGGACGACTTCGAGGGCGACTCCACTTACACTGCCGCGCTGCGCTACGTGATGTCGGACATCACCCGCACCGGCGGGGAGTGGGTGACCGACGGGGAGATCGGGCAGACCTCGCTCCTGTCGACCGAGGTGTTCCTGCCGCTGTCACAGTTCTCCGGCTGGTTCGTCATGCCGCATATCTCGGTCGCCTCTACCAACCTGCCTTTCCTCCTCGGGCAGAGCGAGCGCGCCCAGTACCGCGTGCATACGTTCGACTACGGGCTCGACTTCGGCAGGCAGTTCGGCAACTGGGGGGAGATCCGCACCGGCGTGTATCGCGAGGAAGGGCATTCGCGTCTCACGATCGGCGATCCGGGCGATCCGCAGCTTCCCTTCCCGCCCTTCCAGATCTTCGGCTCGCGGACCTACTTCACGCGCCTGAGCTTCGATACGCTGGATGACATCAATTTTCCGCACTTCGGCGAACGGGCGGATCTGCAGTGGAGCGGCGCGCGCAACGTGGTCGGCGGTGAGCCCAACACCAACCAGGTCACGTTCGACCTTCTGGCGGCGTATACCTGGCACGATCGCAACACGGTGTCGCTCTCGATGTCAGGCGGCAGCACGCTGAATCGCGTGACGGACCTGCGGCTGGAGTTCCCGCTCGGCGGGTTCCTCAACCTGTCGGGCCTGCGGCAGTACTCGCTTTACGGGCCGCATTACGGGATCGGCAGGCTGATGTTCTACCGCCAGATCGGGCGGGGCGGGCCGGGTTACTTCGACGTGCCGGTCTATCTCGGGATGTCGCTCGAGGCGGGGAACGTGTGGCAGAACATGAGCGACGCCAAGTTCACCAACCTGCATAAGGACGCTAGCCTGTTCCTCGGGCTCGATACCTTCCTCGGGCCGGTGTACGTGGGGAGCGGCTTCGACGATCACGGGGATCAGGCGTTCTACCTGTTCCTCGGTCGGACGTTCTGAGCTCTTCGGATCTCCCCTCCCGAGCCTTTGTCGCGGTCTGGCTCGTTCGCTCAAAGACCGCGGCTTTCGGCCAGGTTCTCGATTTTGTCGAACACCAGCGAGGGCCTGTCGCCCGCGCGGGAGTACTGGTGGCGGCGGCTCATCTCGGCGAGGGCGGCGTCGCGCTCGTCGGGGCTGGGATACCAGTGGATGCGGTGCCATTCCGGGCCGAGGATCTTGCGGAAGGGGTCGCCGGGGGGCAGGCTGATGCGGATGCCGTAGGGGCGCTGCTTCTCGACCACCGGCGCCTTGAGATTCTGTGGCTGGCTGATACCCATAGGGGCCGGAAGCTTAAGGTCGGGGCCGGCGGGCTGCAAGGACGAGGTCCGCGGCGCTTGAGTTGCACTCCGGGGGTCCCCACACTGGGGGTATCGCCGCCGCAGGAGATGTTTCGCCATGGCCCTCCTTCGCAAGAAGACCACGATGCCCGCCGCCACGGAGGCGCTGCCCGGCCGCAGCACGCCGCTGGAAGTGCCGCAGACGCACTACGTCAATGGTCACCGCATCGTGCCGCCGTTTCCCGCCGGTCTGCGCGACGCCGTGTTCGGCCTGGGCTGCTTCTGGGGCGCCGAGCGGCTCTTCTGGCAGCTTCCGGGCGTGTACGCGACCGCGGCCGGCTATGCGGGCGGATTCACGCCGAATCCCACCTACGAGGAAGTCTGCAGCGGCCTGACCGGGCACGCCGAGGTGGTTCGCGTCATTTACGACCCCGAGAAGATCGACTACGAGGATCTTCTGAAGGCGTTCTGGGAGTCGCACGATCCTACGCAGGGCATGCGGCAACAGAATGACATCGGGACGCAGTACCGTTCGGTCATCTACGTGACCGACGCTGAGCAGCGTCAGGCCGCGGAAGAGTCCCTGCGCGCCTACCAGGCTCGGCTCACCGCGCAGGGAGTGGGCGCGATCACGACTGAGGTTCACGACACGCCGCGGTTCTACTACGCCGAGGATTACCACCAGCAGTACCTGGCGAAGAATCCCGAGGGATATTGCGGGCTGAAAGGCACGGGAATCAGCTGTCCGATCGGTGGAAACGTGCAGGCCGCCGCGCACTGATAGGCCGGGGAGAGTCCTAAGTCATTGTTTTTATTGGTTCCCAAGGGCAGTAGCGGCGACCCGCCTCCACATTGCGAAAAGCCGGCACGGCACCATTGAACTTCTGGTGCCATCTCTATAGGATGCCGGCCCCTTCTGCCCTCGACTCCCGGATTTGCCAGCGCCAGGCATGGGATCGAGGAAGGCGCTGCTCACTTCAGCGCAGATCATTTTGAGTACATGAGCCGGGCCGGCACGCCTGCCCGGGCGCCCGACTAGTGTGAACCGAAGATTCTAAACGGAAACTTGCCATGGCCCGTACAACCGCTCTTTCTGATATCCGCAACATCGGCATCATCGCCCATGTCGATGCCGGCAAAACGACGACGACTGAGCGGATCCTGTATTACACCGGGCGCAAGCACACGATCATCGACATCCATGACACCAAGGATCTGAAGACGTCGACGACGACCGACTACCTCGAGCAGGAGCAGAAGCGCGGCATTACGATTCAGAGCGCCGCGGTCTCCTGCTTCTGGCGCGGGAAAAAGATCAACCTGATCGATACCCCGGGGCACGTCGACTTTACGATCGAGGTGAATCGCTCGCTGCGCGTCCTGGACGGGGCCGTGGTGGTGTTCGACGGTGTTGCCGGCGTAGAGCCGCAGTCCGAGACCAACTGGCGTCTCGCGGACAACTACGGCGTGCCGCGCATTTGCTACGTCAACAAAATGGACCGCAGCGGCGCCAGCTTCACGCGCTGTGTGGACATGATCAAAAAGCGCCTCGGCGCGCGCCCGCTGCCAGTGCAGATCCCGATCGGCTCTGAAGACAACTTCAAGGGCATGATCGACCTCGTCGAGATGAAGGCGCTTGTGTGGGACTCGGACGACAAGGATGCGGAGTGGCAGACGCTCGAGGTGACGCCGGATCTCGCCGACAAGCTCGATATCCATGTCCCGACGGATCGCAAGATCCTCGCGGATGTGGAGAAGTACCGTACGGAGCTCATCGACACCTGTCTCGAGATGGACGATGACGCCATGCACAAGTACCTCGAGGAGGGTCATGCGCCTTCGGCGGACGTGCTGCGCAAGTGCCTGCGTAAAGGCACTGTGACTGGGGCGTTCAACCCCGTGATGTGCGGCTCTTCATACAAGAACAAGGGCGTGCAGCAGGTGCTGGATGCCGTCGTCGATTACATGCCGGCGCCCACGGACGTTCCGGCCATCAAGACGCTGGACGAAGACGGCAACGTCATCGGCGAGCGAAAGTGCTCGGATGACGAGCCGTTCAGCGGCCTGGCGTTCAAGGTCATCAACGATGCGTACGGCGCTCTGACGTTCGTGCGCGTGTACTCGGGCGTGCTCACCAAGGGTGCCTCCATTCAGAACACCACGCGCGGCAAGCGCGAGAAGATCGGCCGCATGGTCGAGATGTTCGCCAAGGAGGCGAATCCGATCGAGGAGGCACGCGCCGGCGATATCATCGCGCTCGTCTCCATGCAGGAAACGGAAACGGGCGACACACTCTGCGATGCCGCCAATCCGGTGATCCTCGAGCGCATGCGCTTCCCGGACCCCGTAATCAGCGTGTCCGTGAAACCGAAGGTCAAGGGTGATCAGGAGAAGTTCGGCGCCGCGCTCGGGAAGATGGTTCGTGCCGATCCCTCGCTCCATCTGGAAACAGATCGCGAAACGGGTCAGACGATTCTGCGTGGCATGGGCGAGCTGCACCTCGAAGTGACGCTCGATCGCATGCGCACGGAATTCAACGTCGAAGGCATCATGGGCGAGCCGCAGGTCGCATACCGCGAGACCATCACGCGCAGGATCGACGAGCAGTACGTGCACAAGAAGCAGACCGGCGGCTCCGGTCAGTTCGCCGAAGTGTGGATCACGTTCGAGCCGCTCGAGCGCGGCAAGGGTTTCGAATTCGTCGATGCGACCTCGGGCGGCTCCGTGCCCCGCGAGTACGTGCCGTCGGTGGAAAAGGGACTCAAGATCCAGAAGGAAGACGGCGTGCTGGCGCACTTCCCGACCGTGGACTTCCGCGCCACGCTGACGGACGGGAGCTACCATGATGTCGACTCGAACGCGCTGACGTTCGAAATCGCGGCCAAGGCCTGCTTCCGCGAAGCCATGCGTAAGGCTGCGCCCATCCTCCTCGAGCCGGTGATGAAGGTCGAGACGGTGACGCCGGGCGACTATCTCGGCGATGTCATCGGCGATCTGAACCGCCGCCGCGGCATGATTCAGGATCAGCTCGAACGCGGCGCCAACATCGCGGTCGTGGCCACCGTGCCGCTGTCGGAGATGTTCGGATATATCGGCCAGCTACGCTCGATGACCAGCGGTCGCGCCTCGTACACCATGGAATTCTCGCACTACGATCCGGTGCCGAAGAACGTGGCGGACGACGTGATCGCGGCAGTCACAGAGATGAAGGCGGCCGCGAACGCCTGACGGCTGCAGCTCCGCCTGTGTGAGCTGCGATACGACGGCGCTGCAATAGCGGTCGGAGCCTCGCTCCGATCCGCGGTGCAGCGTCGTTGTGCTGCGCGCATCCAATGACAAGAATGTCGAGAGACCCGCCGCGAGTGTCCGCATCGAGCGACGCGGCGGCGCCGCAACGGCTCTGCCCAAGGCTCTGCTGACGGCCTCGAGCCCCAGCTCGGCACGCTTCGTGCTGAGCAGACGCCACAGCCTTCCCCGAAAGGGCGATCGCGCGACCAGCTCGCCGGTTCGCAGCCGGCCGGGCGGGGCGCGACAATCAAACAGTTGCGAGGCCTCTCGTCATGAAAATCCTTGGCTGCGGACCTGGTTCGCCCGCGCGTGCTGGCGCTTCTCCGGAGGAAACTTGCGGGCGTGATGCAAGAGTTGCCTGGAGAGGACCGGGAATCCGTTCAGGTGTTGGTATGGCCGCGATGGGAGTCGTCGCGCTGGCGCTCGCCGCCTGCGGCGGTGGTGGCGGAGGAGGGGGCGGCGGCAGCAGCCCGCCTCCCCCTCCTCCCACTCAGTACACCATCGGCGGAACCGTCACCGGGCTCTCCGGGACGGTCGTTCTCCAGGACAACGGTGGTGACAACCTCAGCGTCACTCAGAACGGCTCGTTTACCTTTGCGACGAAGGTCAATTCGGGCGCGGCTTACGCCGTCACGGTCCTGACGCAACCGGCCGGGCAGACCTGCACGGTGGCGAGTGGCAGTGGCACGGCGAGCGCAAATGTCACCAATGTCGCGGTCTCGTGCGCGAGCTCGAGCTCGGGCGTGACGATCGGCGGGACGGTCACGGGTCTGACCGGCACCGGTCTCGTGCTGCTGGACAACGGTGGTGACAGTCTCCCTGTGGCACAAAACGGCACGTTCACGTTCGCGACCGCGCTGGCGGCCGGAACTGCTTATGCGGTCACCGTGGGCACTCAGCCGGGCTCGCCGACTCAGAGCTGCACGGTCACGAACGGGACCGGTACGACGGCGAGTACCAACATCACCAATGTGGCGGTCAATTGTGCAGGGGTCGGCAAGTTCGCCTACACCGCGAGCAATGCGCTCGGCACGATCTACGCCTACACGATCGATCCGACCACGGGTGCCCTTACGCAGGTCGGGAGTCCGTATCCGGACGGTACCCACCCGGCGGCGGTATCGCTCGCGCCGAACGGCAAGTTCGCGTTCTCCGCAAGCGATAGCGGGACGAAGATTCACGCCTTCACCATCGACCAGACGACGGGAGCGCTCACCGAGGTGGCCGGCAGTCCGTTCCCGGTGACGGGCTTCACCGTCGGCTCCACGAATCCCGACATCGCGGTCGATCCGGCGAGCGCGCATCTGTATCTCGCGAGCGCCGGCGACGCGAAGGTCGCAGGCTTTGCGATTGATCCGACGAGCGGCGCATTGGCGGCGATAGCAGGTAGTCCCTACACCGCAGGCACCAACGCCGGCGGGATTCCGGCGTTCAGCCCCGACGGCAAATATCTCTACGTCGTGAATCAGAACGCCACCGGGGGGACGGTGTCCGGTTACTCGATCGATTCCACGACGGGCGCGCTGACCGCGCTCACGGGTAGTCCGTTCGCAACCGGGAGCAATCCTTACTGGATCGCGTTCACGCCAGACGGCAAGTTCGCGTACGTGTCGAACGCGGGCGACAACACGATCTCGGCCTACTCGGTGGCTGCCGGCGTGCTGACGGCATTACCAACACCGGCTCCGGCGGATGGCAGTCCGGAGGACCTGACCATCGATTCGGCCGGCGCCCATCTCTACGCTCCCGTATCGTCAGGCACCTCACCCGGTGCGGTCGATGTATTCACGATCAACGCCGACGGCACTCTGACGAAAGTGACGGGCAGCCCATATCCGGTGGGGATCGGCCCCAGGTTCGTAAACATCGATCCGACGGGGCGCTTCGCCTATGTCTCGAGCGCCGGCACCGGCGGCACCGGGGTGTATGGCTTCTCGATCGACGCCACGACCGGCGCGCTCACGGCCCTTGCCAACAGTCCCTACGATACCGGCGCGAACAGCTGGCCGCAGTTCATCACGATCGATCCGAGCGGCAAATTCGGCTACACGGCCAATCAGAACACGGGCACGATCTCCGAGTTCACGATCGATCAGACCTCGGGCGTTCTGACCCCGATCGCGGGCAGCCCGCTCACGACAGGCGCAAAGCCGTTCTTCGTCTCGATCTCACCGGAGGCCCCGGGCATACGTGACTGAACGTAAGCCCAAAAGGAAGTGAGCCGGCGGCTCAGGGGCTTCCCCTGGGCCGCCTTGATTCCCCGCGCGCCGGCCTGAAGCCGTATAATTCCCGGATGGCCTTGCGAGCCTGTCTCGCGAGGCCATTTCCGTTCTCAGGCCCATCCCCAAGGTGCGCAATGAAGGCACGATCGCCCGTCTTTGCCCTGCTGTTTCTCCTCGCCATCGCCTCCGCCCGGCAGGTCCTCGGCGCACCGCGACCGCCCACCGGAGGCGAATTCGCGCCGGTGCACGCGGCGCACGGTATGGTGACGAGCAGCAACGGACTGGCCTCGGCCGCCGGCGTCGAAATCATGAAGGAGGGTGGCAACGCCATCGACGCCGCCGTGGCGACCGGATTTGCGCTCGCCGTGGCGCATCCGCAGGCGGGCAATCTGGGCGGCGGCGGCTTCATGCTGATCCGGCTCCACGACGGCGCGACCCACTTCGTCGATTTTCGCGAGACTGCGCCCGGCAAGGCGACCGCGACGATGTACCAGGATGCCGCCGGCAACGTGATCCCGCACCTGAGCAGGGTCGGCTACAAGGCGATCGGCGTGCCGGGCTCCGTGAAGGGTCTGGTCTATGCGGAGCGGCATTTCGGCAAGCTCGGGCTCGCGAAAGTCATGGCGCCGGCCATTCGCCTCGCGCGCTCCGGTTATGCGCTGAGCTTCGGCGATGCCCGTCTCATGGATCGCGATTCCACCCTTGCGGAGTTTCCCGATTCCTACCGCATCTTCCAGAACGAGGGCAAGGGTTGGCGCGAGGGTGACATCTTCAGACAGCCGGAGCTGGCGCGCACGCTCGAGCGCATCGAGAAGGAACCGGACGGCCTCTACACCGGGACCATGGCGCGGCAGCTCGCCGATTTCGTCCAGAAGGGTGGGGGACTGATCACCACCAAGGATCTCGCCGACTACCGCGTGCTCGATCGCAAGCCGGTCACGGGGACATACCGCGGCCTCACCATCATCAGCTCGCCGCCGCCCTCTTCGGGCGGCATCATTCTCATCGAGCTGCTCAACATCCTGGAAGGCTACGACCTCAAGAGTGCGGGACCGGACTCGGCCACCTCGATCCACCTGATCACGGAGGCCTACCGCCGCGCCTTCTTCGATCGCGCGGTATTCATGGGCGATCCGGCCTACACCGACTCGCCGATGATGCTGCTCCTCGACAAGCGCTACGCCACGGCATGGCGCAGCTCCATCCTGCCGGAGGCCGCGAGTCCCTCGTTGTCGCTGCAGCGGCCGACGACCTTCCCGCAGCTTACAACCTATGCGGCGGCCCACCCCATCCTGCAGCGACCGGAGTCGCGTCAGACCACTCACTATTCCGTGGTGGATGCGGCAGGCAATGCGGTGGCCGTGACCACCACGCTCAATGCCTGGTACGGCTCCGGAGTGACCGCCGGACATCTCGGCTTCCTCCTCAACGACGAGATGGATGACTTCGCCGCCAAGGTGGGCGTACCCAACATGTTCGGGATACTACAGGGATCGGCCAACGCCGTCGGTCCCGGCAAGCGGCCGCTGTCCACCATGACTCCGACCATGGTTCTGAAGGATGGCAAGCTCTGGTTGGTCCTGGGGAGCCCCGGCGGACCGACCATCGTGACGACCGTAGCCAATGTCCTGATCGGGGTTGCGGATTATGGCCTCAATATCCAACAGGCGGTCGCGGCGCCGCGTTTCCACCAGCAGTGGATGCCGGATGAGGTGCTGATGGAGCCGGATCGCTTCTCGCCCGATACACTGCGGCTGCTCGCGGCCCACGGCTACCACATCGCCTACGGGGATCGCGGGGACGCGGAGTGCATCGAGGTCGACCAGGCTACCGGCGAGCTCCTCGGGGCGAGCGATCCGCGCACCGAGACCGCCCGGGCCGCGGGGTACTGATCCAGGTATAATTCCGCACACGCGCTGTACCGGATCGCTTCGGTCCCGTAGCAGTCTGGCCGCAGACCTTGGGAATACCGTGCACTCATTGATCATGGCCTTGATCTCTCTGCATGCGCTCGCCGGGGTATTCTGGGCGGGCTCGACTCTTGCGCTGACCCACACCTCGCCCGCGCACAGGCTCACACCGGAGCTCTTTCGCGCGCAGATGTCCGCCGCGGTCCTGACGATCGCGGCCGGCGCGGCGCTCTGGGGCCTCGTGATCCGAGGTGCTCACGGGCCGATGGCAAACACGCTCGCGATCGGCGCGCTGTGCGCGCTCGTGGCCGCGGGCGCGCAGTTTGGCTTGCGCAGATCGCCCCTGATGGCGCAACGGATCGCGGCGATCTTGCTTTCCGTCACTGTCGTCTGCATGGTCATCTCGCCGTACGTAACCTGACACGATAGGTGCCACCATGTCCGGAGTGCGGGGTCGGCGCTACTTGGGTCTCCTCGCGGTCCTCGCGGGACTCGTGGGGTTGTATGCCGCGGTGGGATTTCTCCTGGTCCCGCGGTTGATGCGGTCGGAGCTGGTGGGGCTCACAGCCCGGGATTTCGGCAGGACCCTCTCCATCGGGGGCGTCCGCTTCAATCCCTTTACGTGGAAGCTCGCGATAACGGGGTTCTCCCTTCCCGACGCCGACGGTCGTCCGATGATTTCCTTCGGAAGGCTGGAGGTCGCGGTGGGAATCTCCAGCGTGACCCGTCTGGCGCCGAGCCTGAGCGACATCGTGCTCGAGAGTCCCCGTGTCAGTGCGGTGGTGCGCCGCGACGGCAAACTCAATCTCGCGGATCTGGAAAAGCCTTTTGCCCGGCCGGCGAACGCCACGGCGCCGGCTTCCGGCTCCAAGCCGTTGCGGCTCTTCGTCGACCGGCTCGCGGTCACGAGCGGCAGCGCCACCTACGAAGATGACTCCCGCTCCGCGCCCTTCCGCCTCGATCTCAATCCGATCAGCTTCGAGCTTCTTGGCTTCAGCACCAGTGGCAATACGGCAGGCAGCTATCACCTCACCGCCACCATCGACCAGGGCGGCCGGCTGGACTGGACGGGAACGATACGCGCCGCGCCGATGTCCCTGCACGGCGCGCTCGAGCTCGATGGGCTGAGCGCGCGCACGGTGGGAACGTATCTCGGTCCCGCCCTGCCCGCGAAGATCTCCGGCGGCACCTTGGCGCTCAAGGGGGCCTTCGCCATCGATGGCTCCCCGCAGGGAGTCAGGATGACCATCGACGTGCCGCAGGCGCAGGTCAGCGGGTTGGGTGTGAGGCCGCGGCAAGCCGCCGCGGATTACCTGCGACTCAACCGCTTCACCCTGGACAATGCCCACATCGATCTCGAGCAGCGCTCGATTCGAGTGGGCGCGATCACGCTCGCCGGCGCCAACGTCCGCGGCTGGCTCGATCAGGACGGCAAGCTCAATCTGCTGGAGCTTCTCGGCCACGCCGCCGCCCAGCCGACGGGCTCGGCGGCGGCGCAAGGCGCGACACCTTCCGCCCGCACACCGGGGTGGCGGATTGCTGCCCCGGACATCCGCATCGAGGATACGCGGGTGTCTCTGGAGGACCGCGGAGTCAAGCCGGCCGCTGACCTGAGCCTCGGTGCGATAACGGCCCGCATCACGGGATACGACAGCTCGCCGCGCAACCGCATCACGGTCTCCTTGCGAGCGGCTGTCAACGGCAAGGGGCGGCTGCAGCTGACGGCGGCGGGTACTCTGCAACCCGAAGCGCTGAGCGCCAAATTGGGGCTCAGCCGCGTAGACCTGCGGGCGCTGCAGCCCTATCTGAACAAGTACACCGCGCTCACGCTGGCGAGCGGGTTCCTCAGCACCAAACTCGACATCGGCCGGCGCGCGGACGGACAGCTCGACGCGGCCGGCCGGATCGACGTCGCCGGCTTGCGAGCGGTGGATGACGATCTCAAGCAGGACTTCGTAAAGTGGCAGGGTCTGCACATTGCCGGCTTGCGCTATGTCTCCAGCCCCGCGAGTCTGCGCATCCAGCGCATCACCGCCGTGTCGCCCTACGCGCGCGTCATCATCGGAGCCGACCACACCGTCAATGTGTCGGAAGCCCTGCATCCGCGCGGCGCTCATCCGAGTGCCGAGGCCGTGAAGACCGACCAGGAGAAGGGCGCCCCGCAGAGTGCTGCCGCTCCGTCCGGCGGGAACCCCGCCGCGACCTCCGCCTCGCCGTCAATGGCCATGGAGGTCGGTCTGGTCAGGATCGCCGGCGGCACGGCCGACTATGCCGATTTCTCCATGCAACCCGACTTCGCCACCGGCATCCAGGACCTGCACGGCACGATCAAGGGCCTGTCATCCGACCCCAGCTCGCGCGCCGATGTGAGTCTCAAGGGCAGGGTGGATCGTTACGCTCCCGTCGACATCGATGGCGTCGTCAATCTGCTTTCCGCCAGGACCTATACGGACATCAGGATGAAGTTCCGCAGGCTGGAGCTGACGCGCATGACTCCATACTCCGTGCGCTTCGCCGGCTACAAGATCGCGAGTGGCACGCTCGATGCCGACCTGCACTACAACGTGGACCACGGCACGCTCAACGCCGATCACACGTTGGTGATCGACCAGTTGCAGCTCGGTGATCAGGTTCCGAGTCCGCATGCGACCAAGCTGCCATTGCGCCTCGCCGTGGCCCTGCTCAAGGATCGCGACGGGGTCATCCGGCTCGGCCTGCCGGTGACCGGCAGCCTCAACGATCCGCAGTTCAGCCTGGGCCCGCTCATCGGCAAGGCACTCCTCCACGTGCTGGAGAAAGCCGTCGCGTCGCCTTTCGCCATGCTGGGCCGGGCGTTCGGCGGCGGTCCGGACATGAATCGCATCGACTTCGCGCCCGGAAGCGCGGCGCTGCTGCCGGCCTCACAGGCCCGGCTGACGGCGCTCGCGAAAGCACTCGCACAGCGGCCGCAACTGCAGTTGCAGGTCCCGGTGACCTTCGCTGCGGATCTCGATCGGCCGGCGCTGGCGAAGCGGAAGTTGCGCGATGAGCTGATCGCCCTCGCGCGCAGCGGGGCCGGCGCCCCAGAGGGCCGCGGCGGACGGGCCCGAGGCCGGCAACAGGCCCCGCGGCCGCGGCCGCGGCCGACGGCGGGCAAGGAAGTGCTGGAGCTTCCCGCCTCGCACTACCGGTTGCTGCGCGCCGCATACCAGAACGCCTTCGGGCCGAAGACGCCGCTGCCCGCGAGCGCGCAAAAAGTACCGCCCTTCGACCCTGCCATTCTCGAGATGCAAGCGGCGCTGCTCAAACGGATGCAGGTCTCCGATGCCGATCTGCAGGCTCTCGGTCAGCGCCGCGCGGAGGCCATCCGTTCGGCCCTGGTGGCGGCGGGCGGCGTTGCTGCCGGGCGGATCGGGATCACCGCGGCCGGCCCGCAGCCTGCCACGGCGGGCCAAGTGGCCGTCAAGCTGGGGCTAAAATAGGCCGCTACGGCCGCGATCGGGCATGCGGCTCGCTTCCCAGGCTGCGGCTGGCAACGAACGAGGAACAGTGATGCATCGACGTGGGTTTCTGCGCGCGAGCGGCTCCAGCATGGCGGCGTTCGCACCCTGGCCCTGGGTGTTCCGGCGCAAGCCGCCCGCAACTCCCTCCAA
>Ga0134125_10001947_pt1 | contig 24872 bp, 19 predicted proteins | sample KB31751_FD_96464 | JGI IMG/M metagenome (GOLD analysis project Ga0134125, IMG submission 96464) | Terrestrial soil microbial communities with excess Nitrogen fertilizer from Kellogg Biological Station, Michigan, USA - KB3-175-1 | ecosystem: Environmental > Terrestrial > Soil > Unclassified ...
CCGGGCTTGGTGGGCGCCGGGTGATCCGCGGATGGCTGCACAATCTCCATCCCGACACCGGTGCCTGAGGGCGTTGTCGCGGGAGATGCCGTGGAGACGCTCGAATCCACCGCGGAAGACGGGGCTTCTCCGGCCGTCGCTGTGGGCACATTCTCCAGCGCCAGGGGCGCGGCGCTGGCCGCCGGCGTGGTTGCAGCGGGCGCTGCGGATGCATCGTTTGAGGTCGCCGCCGGCGCGGCATTCTCCGCCGGCGCCGCGGGACGCCGGGCCGCGGACGGGTTCAGCGCATCGATCACCTGCTGCTGCGTTTTGCGTGCCACGTCCGGCGCCACCGTTTCCTTCGGATCCTCCAGCAGCGGCTCACCGATGGTCGCCGCCGGGACCGTGTCCGCCTGATGGCCGAAGAACATGATGGCGCGCTTCGAGAGCGTGTAAGTGCCGCGGCTCTCTTCAAGTTTGGTCGAGGCGGCCACCTCTTCCGGAGTTGGCGTCGGTATCGGCAGGTTCATGCCGACCAGGCGGTCCTTCGCATCTTCCACATGCGGCGAGGCTGCGTGCTCCAGGACCACCTTGTCATAGGCTTCCTGCGCGTCGTCGTCGTAGACCTTCAGCAGCCGTCCTCTTGCTTCTTCAGGAATGCAGCGTGCGACCGGGTGTGACGCCTGGCAGGTGGGAGTGATACGGACGTTGTGCGCCATCGCCTCATACTGATCGCCGATCCCGATCAACACCTCATCCATGTGGCTATAGAGCGGATAGGTGTCGACGATGGTCTGGTAGCGCGCGATCGCAGCGGACGTGTTCTGGCGCGAAGCGTAGAAATCGGCGACGCCGGCTTCCCGCTGCGCCAACACCTCCTGCACTTCGCGGAGCTTCTCCTTGGCCTGCGGGATGAGCACGGAGTCCGGGAACTGCTGCAGCATGAGCCGGTACTCTGCCTCGGCTTCCTGCGTCTTGGTGTAGTCGCGGTCCGGCTTATCCATCTGCCGGAAATAGATGTCGCCCACGCGCATCTGCGCCTCGGCGGCTTCCGGCGCATTGGGGAAGAAGGTGATGAAGTCCTTGTATTCCTGCTCAGCCTGGGTGAGCGCGGCGGAGCCGCCTTCCTTGTACCAACTGTCCGCGATGGCCAGCTTGGACTGCATCATGTACTGCGACTCGGGATAGGTATTGAGCAGGGTCTGCAGATCGATGCGCCCCACGTCATACCGGCCATGCTTGATGGCGTCCTGCGCCTTGTCATACAGCGCCTTATCGGGGAGCTTGATGTCTTTGCCGGCCAGCGAGATGGTCTTCGCGTTCCTCTTGTCGGCTTTCTTCGAATCCTTCGCCTCGACGACCTTCTCGTCCTGTTTGCGTTCCTTCGCAGCTCTGGGCTTCTTTCCCTGTTTCTGGTTGGAGACGGCAATGCTGCCCTGCGCGGCTGCGGGCTGCGCGGAATCAGGCGCCGCTTGCGTCTGGGGCTGGGCCTGAACAGCAGCCGGGTCCTGCGCATGGATCGCAAGGGGGCCGGCCACCAGCCCGAGGCCAAGCGAAAGGTTGAGGGCGACGCGTGCGGATGGGAGAAGGCGGATCATTGAAAGACTGGGGGTGCTGCTTTGCTTCATGCTGGGAACTCCATGGACAGCGTGCTCACGCGGACCTGCCAGACGCGACCTGAACAGTCTCGCGGGCCTCGCTCCTGTTGAGCCGCCGCCTTGCTGCGGCAGGGAACGACTGGCTCCCATTTTAGAGCAAATATAAGCCCCGTGAGCCTGCATCAAGCCGAAACGGAGGTGTAATTTGGACGGACCGGCTCTGCCCGGGTAAGCGGGAAGCGGCAACCCGGTTCGCATGCTGCAGGGCGGGGTTTAACTATGCGCTCCCGCGACGCGTCTAATAGCATGGAAGCAGTGATGAAGTCTGTGGTTATTGCCGCGACATTGCTGGCCGCCCTTCCGGCGGCGCTGGTACTGCCTGCCTCGGCCCAGGAAGGCTTCGGCAAGCTTGATCCCGCGCCGCCCACCGGCCACACCGTCGATGAGATCATCCAGAAGTTCGGCCAGCAGGAGACCGCCTTCAAGAAGGCGCGCGAGCAGTACACGTTCCGGCAGTCCGTCAAAGTGGACACACTCGATGAGGACACCGGCAAGGTGGATGGCGAGTGGCAGCAGGTCACCGACATCGTGTTTACGCCGGACGGCAAGCGCTCCGAACACGTGGTCTTTGCGCCGGCGAGCAGCCTTGAGCGCATCATGCTGCAGCAGCAGGACCTTGACGACCTGGCGCGTGGTTTCCCGTTCGTGCTGACGGCTGAACAGCTGCCCAAGTTCAACATCACTTATCTTGGCCGCCAGAAGGTGGATGAGCTGGACACGTACGTCTTCTCCGTCGTGCCCAAGGTGATTACGGTGAAGGACCGCGAGTTTGAGGGCAAGGTGTGGGTTGATCAGCAGGAGCTGCAGATCGTGCTGATCAACGGCAAGATCGTGCCTGACGACTTCCGTCCCGGGCATGAGAATATGTCGCCGCCCTTCAGCACGTACTATGAGCAGGTGGACGGCAAATACTGGTTTCCCACCTATACCAAGGCCGACGCCGAGTTCCACATCCCCGCCACCAAGGATGCTCTCGCCGACGACATCCACGTAAGGGCCGTGGTGAAGTACACCGACTACAAGCAGTTTCACGCCACGAGCCGCATCCTCTATAACGGCGAGGACATTACCAACAACAAGGATTCCGGAACGGAACAGCAGCCCGCCGGCGAGACGCCACCCGCAAAAAAATGAGGCACCGTTCTACGTTGTTCGTTCTACGTTTCCGGTCAGAGCTGATCGCGACAACTACGTACAGCGAACAACGTAGAAAGTACGACGCCTACGCCGCCGGCTCAGCCGACTCGAAGTAGAGATAGCGCCGCCAGCTTGGGTCCGCCGATCCGATCATGCGCATGATGTGCCGCGAGGTGTGCAGGCTGAAGGAGCGCGGCTCGCGGGTGAGCTTCATGTCAGTCAGCTCGCTGAGCAGCGAGTTGCCTTTGCGGCGGTTGCAGTCGTGGCAGCACGCGACGAGATTCTCCCATGTCGAAAGCCCGCCGCGCGAGCGCGGGATCACATGGTCGAGCGTCAGTTCGCCGGCGGTGAGAATGATGCCGCAATACTGGCAGGTGTTGCGGTCGCGCAGCAGGATGTTCTTCCGTGAGAGCGCACGCGTCTGGTGGGGAATGCGGCGGTACTCCAGCAGCCGGATGACGCTCGGCATCGCGACCTGCATGCGGGCCGCATGCAGCACAGCGCCCTGCTCCTCTTCGGTGCGGGCGACGCCCTTGAGCACCAGCACCAGAGCGCGCCGCGCGCCGCAGATGTTGATCGGCTCGTAGGAGGCGTTGAGCACGAGCACCGGCGTCTGCATGGCCGGCTGGCGGAAGACGCCGATGCGGACGTCGAGGTCGGTTGCCGGACGCGCGTGGCTGTGGTTGTGCGCGTGGCCGGCATGACGGTTGGCGATTGCCCGCTGCTTCCGCATCTTCTGCGACATGTGCGACGCCTGCATTGCTCTTGCTCCTCCCCGCTTACGCTGCCGTTCTTCCTCCGTCCCACATCGCGACCGTTGGCTTCTGCGCGCGCGCCAGGGTCGCGACCCAGACCTTGCCCGCTCCCGCGCGGCGCAGCACGCGCGAGCACTCCCGCGCGGTGGCGCCGGTGGTGTAGATATCGTCGACCAGCAGCACCTCGCAGCCGGGAGTGAGCTTCGCGGCATCGGCTGCGAACGCGCCTTCGAGGTTGCGCCGGCGGCTGCGCGGGTTCAGCTCAAACTGGCTGCGCGTGTCGCGACGGCGGGTGAGCACGCCATCGATCCGGCGGAGCGTCCAATCAGGCGCGAGCGTGCGGAGATGTTTGATTGCAGCATCGGCGAGCAGCACAGACTGGTTGTAGCCGCGCTGCCGCTGCTTGGACGGGAAGAGCGGGACAGCGATGACGATCAGCTCGCGCGCAGCCTGCTCGCGCAGCGCCAGGACCGCCTCGGCCAGATGCGCGCCGAGCAGATCGGCGACGCTGCCCATGCGCTCGTACTTCAGCAGATGCACCAACTCGCGCAGCTCGTCTTCATAAGCTGCATAGGCGACGGCGCGCTCGAACATCGGGGGAACGGCGCGGCAGGCGAAACACTCCAAACCTTCTTCGGGCGCAGCGAAGCGAACGCTTTCGAGATCAACATCCAGCGCTTCGCCGCAGCGCGCGCAGAGGGCAGCGGTTTGTGGCGCGATGGACGCGCGGCACGAATCGCAGACAGGGATGCGGCTGAAGCGCGTGAGCGGACGCTCGCACACGCGGCAGTCGGCAGGGAAAGTGGTGGTTACGAGGTCATCGAGAACGGAGCGCAGCGCGGAGTGAGTGCGCCGCATGATGGCTGCCGCGCGGGATTTGTCCGGTCCGGCCGGCACCAAAGGAGCGCCGGGGTACTGCTGGAGCGTACTCTCATTCAGGCGAACGCTGAAGATGCACCTGCCCACACGGCGCTCCAGGCCGCTCCGGCCGCGCCGCTGATTGCAGTATAGTCCCGCGCGCGGCGCGAATGCCAGTACGGAATGCGAGTGCGCGAAGGCGACTCTGCGCTGGTACACTCCGATGCAAGTTGTAAGAACCGGCCTCATATACATCTTCCGAGGCTCGCGAACGGCATGAAACCCGCTTCGACGGCGGGTTTCACGCTTGCCTCGCATAGACCGCGGTTGCCGATGAGGCCGGTTCCAAGCGCTGGTTATAAACGGAGATCATCTACCGTATGGCTACTACCGCGCCGCCGAAGCCGGCATTCAAACCTTTTGTTCCCGCGACGGAGACGCGCCCGGAACTCACGGCGCGAGCGCTGATCCTGGGCGCCCTCTTCGGGATTCTCTTCGGCGCGGTGACGGTGTATGTGGGCCTGCGCGCGGGCTTGACGGTCGCGGCGAGCATTCCCATCTCCGTGCTGTCGATTTCGATCCTGCGCTACTTCGCGAAGGTGTTCCACGTTCCGCTGCCCTCGATCCTCGAAAACAACATTGTGCAGACGACGGGGAATGCCGGCCAGTCGATCGCCTCCGGCGTGATCTTTACCATGCCGGCGCTGATCTTTCTGGGATTCGATCTCGAGTCGACGCGCATCTTCGCGCTGGCGCTGTTCGGCGGATGGCTGGGCGTGCTCTTCATGATCCCGCTGCGGCGGCAGCTGATCGTCGAGGAACATGGCGCACTGATCTATCCCGAAGGCACCGCGTGCGCCGATGTGCTGATCTCCGGCGAACGCGGCGGCAGCTTTGCGTCGCGAGTGTTTCTTGGACTGGGGCTTGGCGGCCTCTACACGCTCTTCCAGAACGGCGACCTCTTTCATCTGTGGCCGGACCAGCCAAAGCGCGACTTCGACATCGGCGCGCAGCATCTGTTGAAAGGCGGATCGATCCGCGCGGACTGCACGGCGGAGTACCTTGGCGTCGGCTACATCATCGGGGCGCGCGTGGCGGCGGTGATGTTCGCGGGCGGCTGCTTCTCCTGGCTGGTGATGATGCCGGCGATCCACTTTTTCGGCGCGAGCCTGGACCATCCGGTGTATCCGGCGACCGCGCTGATCCGCGACATGTCGCCTTCTGACCTGTGGTCGGCGTATGTGCGACCGATGGGCGCGGGCGCAGTCGCGGCATCGGGCCTGATTACGCTGATCCGGACGCTGCCGACGATTGTGAGCGCGCTGACGCAGGGACTGAGGAAAGGCGCGGCGAAGCTAGCTGCGGCGAAGCCCTCGCGCATCGAGCATGATCTTCCTCCCAGCGTGGTCTTCGGCGGGAGCGCGCTGCTGGCCGTGCTGATGTTTTTGTTTCTTGTGTTCAAGCCGGTGCCGGGAGCGCAGGTGGGCTGGGGCGCGAACCTGGCAGCCTCGATTCTGATCGTGGTGTTCGGCTTCCTGTTCGTGACGGTTTCCGCGCGCATCGTCGGCATTGTGGGATCGTCGGCCTCGCCCGTCTCGGGCATGACGATTGCGACGCTGATGGCGACCGCGGCGGTGTTTTTGGTGAAGGGCTGGACGGCGCCGGCCTTTGGGGCGCTGGCGATTACGGTTGGCGGCGTGGTGTGTATTGCGGCGTCCAATGCTGGCGACACGAGCCAGGACCTGAAGACGGGATACCTGGTCGGCTCGACGCCGTGGAAGCAGCAGGTGGCGCTGATCTTCGGCGTGTTCGTCTGCATCTTCTCCATCGGCGCGACGCTGAACGCGATGAATCGCGGGCTGGAAACATTTCAGCCGATGGCGCGACCGGTCGCAGTCTCGCTGGCGCAGCTTCCGGACGGCGTGCAGAGCCAGGGTGCGTTTCCGCGCGAGAAGATCGCGGTGACGCCGCGCGGCAGCGGAGGTCCGGAGGGCGCGGCGCAGCCACAGATGGTCGACTCGCATAGCTATGTGCTGCTGAACGCGATTGGCTCAAGCACGCTGCAGGACGGCAAGTATCTCTACAACCCGGCGACCGGACAGATTGAGATCCAGTGGGTGCAGGGCATCGGCAGTGAGAAGGCCGCCGCGCCGCAGGGCAGGCTGATGGCAACGGTGATCAACGGCATCCTGTCGCGCAAGCTGCCGTGGACGCTGGTGCTGCTGGGTGTGGCGCTGGTGATTGTGGTGGAGCTGCTCGGCATCCGCTCGCTGACGTTCGCCGTGGGCGCGTATCTTTCGATTGCGACCACGCTGGCCATCTTCGTCGGCGGCGTGATGCGCTGGATGGTGGACCGGGCGCTGGCCAAGGAGCGGGCCAATGCGGCGCTCGACTCCGATGTGCATGAGGAGCTGACGGACGAGGTGTCGCCGGGCAGCCTGTTTGCTTCAGGGCTGATTGCGGCGGGTGGGATCGTTGGGCTGATCGGTGTCGGCGTGCGCTTGGCGGAAGGGTTGTCCGAGCAGCGCGGCGGGCACTGGCAGCTGTTCCGCTTCTCGACGGACAATCCGCTGTATCACGACTGGGTGGCGATCGTGATGTTCGCGCTGCTGGCCTTCAGTTTGTATTACTTCGCGAGGAAGCCACTGAAGAACTAGCGCAGCAGGTCTTCCAGCGTCGTGGACAGGTCGGTCTTTTCGTCGCGGTACTTCACGATGACGGGCGTGTAGACGCTGAGGCCCATGGTTTTGCCGTGGCCTGAGGAGACAGCGCGCGAGCCGGGAACGACGACGGCGCCTTCGGGGATGATGAGCGGCGCGGCGTCGGCTCCAGAGCCCGAGGCGCGGAGGACGGTGCCGTTCACCACGTCGTAGACCGGAGTGCCGCGCGTGAGGATGGTGCCGGCGGCCAGTACCGCGCCCTTGCGCACGATGGTTCCTTCATAGACGCCGGTGTTGCCGCCGACCAGTGCGTCGTCTTCGATGATGACGGGGCAGGCGTTCACCGGCTCCAGCACGCCGCCGATCTGTGCGGCGGCGGAGAGATGCACCCGCTTGCCGATCTGCGCGCAACTGCCGACGAGGGAGTGCGAGTCGATCATGGTGCCCTCGTCGACGAAGGCGCCAACGTTGACGTAGGCGGGGGGCATCATGACGACGGAGCGCGCGAGATGCGCGCCGGACCGTACGGAGCTGCCGCCGGGGACAACGCGGATACCGTCCGCCGCAGCAAATCGCCGCGGAGGGTAGGTCGCCTTGTCCACGAAAGAGAGGATGGATTTGTCGGCAGCCTCGCAGCCGTTCATCTCTTCCAGAGCGCCGAGGCGGAAGCCGAGCAGGATGCCGCGCTTGACCCATGCGTTGACGCGCCAGCCGGTGGGAGCGCTCGCGTCGGGCTCCGCGGAGCGCAGTGTGCCGGCTTCGAGCGCGGCGCGCAGTTCGAGAAATGCCTTCATCGCGGCGGCATCGCCTACGGCTGTAGCGCCGGCGGCAAAGTGCCGCTCAATTCTTGCTTCGAGTGATTCAGTTGTCATGGTCTGACTACGATTGTACGGGCACCAGCAGGCCCAGCTCAGCGAGCATCGCTTCGAGTTTCTTGCGCGTGGGAGGGGTGACCGGAAGCAGCGGCAGGCGCAAATTCTCTTCGAGCAGGCCGAGCATCGCCATCACGGCCTTTACAGGCGCGGGGCTGGGCTCGAGGAAGTGGCCCTGCATCAGCTTCAGGTGCTGCGCGTTCAGGGCGCGGGCGGTGCCCAGGTCACCCGTGAGCGCGGCGCGGACGAGCTTCGCCATCTGCGTAGGGATGGCATTCGACGCAACCGAGACTAGACCTGCGCCGCCGAGTGCAATGGTGGCAATCGCGAGCGTATCGTCGCCCGCGATGACCGCAAAACCGCGCGGGGCTTGCGCGATCAGGTCGGTGATCTGGGCCAGATTGCCGCTGGATTCCTTGATGCCGATGATGTTGGGAATCTCTGCCAGCCGCAGCGCGGTCGCGGGTTCGAGATTCACGCCGGTGCGGCCTGGGATGTTGTAGAGCAGCACCGGAAGGTGAATCGCCTCCGCGATGGCGCGGAAGTGGCGGTACTGGCCCTCCTGGCTGGGGCGGTTGTAGTAGGGGTTCGCGGTGAGGATGCCGGTGAGGCCGGGAACATCGGCGAGCCGTTTCGCGCGGGCGACGGCTTCGGCGGTTGCATTGTGCGTGCATCCGGCGAAGACCGGCACGCGTCCCGCGGCGGTTGCGCAGACGATCTCGACCACACGGAGTGTCTCGGCCTCGGTCAGCGTCGAAGCTTCGCCTGTAGAACCGCAGGGCACCAGAAAGTCGATGCCGGACTCAATCTGCCACTCGACCAGGCGCGCAAGCGCGGCCTCATCCACCGCGCCGTCTGCGCGGAAGGGAGTGACCAGCGCCGTTCCACATCCTGAGAGTTTCATCACGAACTTCAAGTCTACCGCTTCCGCGACGGCGATGCGGCGGCGTGTTGTGCGGTCGCTTTCTTTTGAGCCTCTGCCTCCGAGGAATGGCAACAGGCCTCCTCGGCGGGAATCGACTTCGGCGGCAGCAGCCACATCACGGAGACGATGGCGATCAACGCCAGCGATGCCGCAGGCCGCCAATATGCCGCGGGAATTGCGGCGACATAGAGGCCAACCGAGGTCGCCTGCCTGGCCCAACTTGCGTGCGCCGGCGCGGTGCTCTGCTTGCGCACCTGAACCCAGAGCAGATTGTAAGCAGCGCCTGGCAGGATGCTGGTTGCCGCATACAGCGCAGCGGAGAAATGCGTCAGGCCACGCGCGCCCACCCACTCGGTCGCGAAGGGAAAGAGCGAGAGGCAGAAGAGAAAGACGAGGTTGGCCCAGAGCAGGCCATGGCTCACGCTCTCCGCTTCGTCGATGAGGTAGTGATGATTGACCCAGTAGATGCCGATCTGCACGAAGGTGAGCAGATAAAGAAAGACGGTGGGGAAGACCTCGCGCAGGCCGGCAAGGCCATCGTGCGCGGGGACCTTCAGCTCCAGCACAAGGATGGTAATGATGACGGCGATCACGCCATCGGAGAAGGCCTCCAGGCGCGCCGGGCTTAGGCTTTCGCGGGTCACACCGCTACCGTAGCACGGGACCGACTACCGCACGACTTTGAAGGTGCGCGACCAGCGCGTCTTGTCAAAGATGTGCAGCAGGATGTGGCCGATGAAGCTGATGCGGTCGCCGATGGAGGTTTTGTCGATCTGGTCGGCGGGGGTTTCAAAGGACCAGTAGATGAACAGCGGCCGGCCGACGATGTTTTCGCGCGGGACGAAGCCCCAGAAGCGGCTGTCGAGGGATTTGGTGCGGTTGTCACCCATCATGAAGTAGTGATTCGGCGGCACGACGAGGTCGCCGTCGACGATGTGATTGGGCAGGTCCACAGACCAAAGTGCCGCGTTGTTGTTGCTGGCGGCCTGCTCGATTCCCTCGAGGTCGGCGGGGAAGTCGTCACGGTAGGGGACGTAGGCGTCGTCCGGGTCACCGTCGTCGCGCGGCATCTGCGCCTGGGGAATGTTGAGTGGGGCGCCATTGATGTATACGACGCCGTGCTGGAGGTGAATATGGTCTCCGGGCATGCCGATGAGACGTTTGACCAGATAGAGGTCCGGGGTTTCCGGATGCGGCTTGAGGAAGACGATGATGTCGCCGCGCTGCGGCTCTCGATAGTGGACCAGCGGAAACCAGTGGCTCGGCGGGGCAAGCGAGACACGATCGACGAGTACGTGGTCGCCGATCAGCAGCGTGTTCTCCATCGAGGCCGAAGGAATCTCGAAGTTCTGGAAGATAAAGGTCATCACGAACAGACCGACCGCCAGCACGGTGCAGATGGAGGAGAGCGACTCGAGCGCGGTCTCCGAGTCGTCGTGCTCCGGCTGCTGCGCGGAATTCCGCGAGCGCCTGGACGCTGGCATGGAATCCGGATCTGCCGTGGCTTTCGATTCCGCGCTTTCGGATGAAGTAGTGGTGGTCTCGGGCAAGATGGTTCTCCGCACGGTTGTTGCAAGGCGCAGGGTTAGTGTATCCCGCCGATCCCGGCTGGAAGACACCCGGCCTCATCGCTGCGTCGCCGTTACGCGATCGGGTGGCCGGAGGGCCGCGCTACACGGCCGTCAGTAGCTTTGCGGAAGTACATGCCCGCAGCGCAATACTCTGAGTCTTCCCGGTGCTTGTGTTCGACGTGCGGCCCCGGACCGCCGGCCTTGTGGCTGCGGAAGAGCTTGACCTCCCCAGCGCAGTCCTTGCAGCGAAACTCGGTGTCGGCGTCCATCAGCGCGTCAACAACGTTTTTCACCTTCCAGAACGGCTCATAGCCGCCACCGGCCCGCACACGCCGCCGCTTGACCTCACACTCGTAAAGCTTTTCACGCTCCGCTGCCATAATGCCTCTTTTCCCGTGCCGTTAGATGAATCGTGGAAGTGCTCTGTCTGCGATTCCAAATCTTTACTGTCCCGTGCCGCCGACGGTCATCTTATCGAGGCGGATGGTCGGCATGCCGACGCCAACCGGGACGCTCTGGCCGCTTTTGCCGCAGGTGCCGATGCCCTCATCCAGCGCCAAATCATTGCCAACCATAGAAACGTACTTCAGCGCCTCCGGGCCATTGCCGATCAGTGTCGCGCCCTTCACCGGCCGCGTCACCTTGCCGTCTTCGATCAGGTAAGCCTCGCTCGCGGAGAAGACAAACTTGCCGTTGGTGATGTCCACCTGGCCGCCGCCGAAGTTGACCGCGTAGAGGCCGCGCGGGACGGACTTGATGATGTCCTCGGGAACGTCGGTGCCGTTGAGCATGTAGGTGTTGGTCATGCGCGGCATGGGGATGTGGTGATAGCTTTCGCGGCGCCCGGAGCCGGTGTTCGGCATGTTCATCAGGCGCGAGGAGAGCTTGTCGGAGAGATAGCCACGCAGAATGCCGTTCTCGATCAGTACAGTCTCCTGGGTCGGGTTGCCCTCGTCGTCGAGATTGATGGAGCCGCGGCGATTGGGCATGCGGCCGTTGTCGACGACCGTGACTTTTTCGCTTGCGACCTTCTGTCCGATCAGACCGGCGAACGCTGAGGTCTTCTTGCGGTTGAAGTCGGCTTCGAGGCCGTGTCCCACCGCCTCATGCAGCAGCACGCCGGGCCACCCAGGCCCGAGAACAACCGGCATCTCACCCGCGGGCGCTGCAACAGCGTTCAGTTGCAGGATGGCCGTGCGGGCAGCCTCGCGCGCGTAGTGCTCGGGCGAGTGCAGGCCTTCAAAGAAGTCGAGCGTGACGCGGCCGCCGCCGCCGGAGGTGCCGCGCGCGGTGGAACCGGCGCCGTTGTCGGCTGCTGCGTCCTTCGCGATCACAAAGACATTCAGGCGCGCGAGCGGCTGCGTATCCGACGCAAAAGTCCCATCGCTGGCGGCGACGAGGATGCGGCGCAGCTCATCGGAGAAGCCGGCGCGGACCTGAATGATTCGCGGATCGTACGCGCGGGCGGCACGGTCTGCACGCTGGATGAGTTCGAGCTTGGCGGCAATCTCTGCGTCTGCTGCGGCGCCTGTGATGGGGTAAAGGCTCTGCTCCACATCGGGCTGGCGCAGTCCATGCATCTGCTGCTTCGCGGGTCCGCTGGCGATGAGCGCTGCCGTGCGCGCGGCGCGCAGCAGGCGGTCGGAACCGAGGTCATCGGTGTAGGCGTATCCAGTTCGCTCGCCGGAGAGCACGCGCACGCCGCAGCCCACGCTGATGCCCTGCGATGCCGTTTTGACCATCGACTCGTCGATGCCAAGCGAAGTGGATGTGACGGACTCGAAATAGAGATCGGCGTAATCGCCGCCCGCCCCGAGCGCCTCGCCGAGGCAGCGCTCGATCAACCGCTCGGAGATGCCGAGCTTCTCAAAAAAGTAGCGCTTGTGGTCAGGGGCGGAAGAGGCAGGATCGAGAGTCACACCATCATTCTAGGCTGCGCGGAGGTGCCGGTAAATGGCGCGGGGTGGTCACAGGTTAGGCTGAATGGCGTGCACCGTCGCCCGACGTGGTTATCTCTGGTCCTCATCCTGACAACGATTGTTGCCGGGCTTACGGTGCGCATGGCGCCGCTGGGACTTCCGCAGCCTGTGACGAAGTACGGCGGATCGATGCTATGGGCGTTGACGATCTATTGGCTCGTCACAATGCTGCTGCCTTCGATGCGCATCCGACTGGCCGCTGTCATGGCAGGCGCGGCGGCCACGGCGGTCGAGTTGTTCAAGCTCTGCCGGTCACCGGCCATCGATGCATTCCGCGCTACTCTTCCGGGAACGCTGCTATTGGGCCGCCACTTTTCCGTGAAGGACATCGTCGCTTACTGGCTCGCGATCGTTCTGGGTGCGCTCATCGACTACGGCGCACGCCGTACGGTTGTTTAGCGAAGGGCGGCCGGCCAGCTCGATCACCTCGTGCTCTCTCACTGCCTGGCGGAAGGAGCTGGTTTTGCACCGGCAGCAGGTTCGGCCCAGTAGCCGGTCCGGCCGGAGACCTCGAGGTGCTGATAGTCGGGGACGGAAATCTTGAGCGTGTGATAGCCCGCACTGGGCGACCGCGGCTGGAAGCTGAGCACGTAACGGTTGGGGATATGGTTCGAGATGGCCAGCAGGTCACGCTCAAACTGCTTCTGATTGCCCAGCGTGAAATATTCGCCGCCGGTGAGGTGCGCGGCGGTCTCGGGAATGTTCTTCTGCAGGCTGTTCCGCACCGCAAGGTAGGCTAGGCGCACCAGCGCGATAGGCGGGGCAAGCTCCTCCAGGCAGCCGGCGTCCTGCTTCGCGGCGCTTTTGCTCAGGTCCACGTTGGGATCGTTGGGATCGCGGCTGAAGCACCCGTGCGCCGGTCCGGGACTGTCGGGCTGGACGACCTTGCCGGCCTCATGCCTGGTCTGGGCGAGGCCCGACGAAAACGCGATGGCATAAATAGTGGTGTTGGAATCGCTGAGATTGCGCATCGCATCGTCGATGGCGACGTGGCTGTCCTGGTCATGCGTCTCGGAGACGAGCAGAATGGCGCGGCGAAACTCCGGCGGCTGCTTGCGCAGCAGGTCAAGGGAGAAGCTCAGCGAATCGAGAATCGCGCCGCCGTCGTCGCCGTTGTTATCGGCGATGAGCGCCTTGATTCCCTGCTCCGCTACATCGTTGTTGGTGGTGAAGTCCGTGACGAGGACCGGCGAGCTGTCAAAACCGACCACTGCAATACGGTGCGGCACCCCGCCCACCACGGCATCCAGCATGGACATCAGGGGCGCGAAGCGGCCGATCCTGTCGGCCGCAGCGCCTCCGCCCTCAATGCAGACCACCAGCGCCAGCGGCTCGCCGCCGGCGTCCTTCTCCAGACGCACCTTCTGGGGAACGCCGTCGTCGGTGAGCGCGAAGTCCTGAGCCTTAAGGTTGAAGATCAGCTGACCGGATTTCTTGTCACGTACGAGCGCGGGCGCCAGCACCAGTGTCGATTGGGTTGTGATCGTGGGTGTTGCCTGCGATGAACTCGCCGGCGAATCCTGCGCGACTGCCAGCATGGTGCAGCCGAGGGCGAGCCAGATCGAAGCGGCGATGTTCCTGTGGCAGCGCGCCAAGGCGAGATCCTCAGCCTCCAGTCTAGCTGTCCGTTTAGACGTGGCGCCTACTGCGCGGTGTGCACCTCGCCGGGATGCAGGATGGCTTTCGCAGGTCCCGGCGGCGGGCTGGCAAAGGTGGCATTCACATCCAGCGCTACCTGCTTGTCTACGTGCAGGAATACCTTGCTGGGGTCCTTCATTCCCCACTCCACGTAGGGAATCGTGAAGTGCGTGGTCAGCTTTGTGACCGATCCGCCGGGGGCCAGATGGATGGTCAACCGGAGCGGATGGTCCTTGCCATGCAGATGAAGAGTGCCGTCGAGCTCCACGTCGCCGCCGCTGGCGAGATCGATGGCGCCCGAAACGTGCGAAGGGCGATAGACAATCTCGGGAAACGATCCACTCTCGAGAACGTCACCCTGCATACGCCTGTCTCGCGAGGAGTCACCGCTCTCGCCGCTGCTGGCATCGACAACGATACGCCCGGAAACATCGCCCGTCGCTGGATCGACCCTGAAGCTGCCCTCTTTCAACGCGAATGTGCCATGAACGGTATGGAGCGTGGTGCCGAGCGTCCAGCGGATCGCGGTCTGCGCAGGATTGAGGGTGATCGTAAGCGGCCCTGTCTGCTGCGCATACAGCACCGGCGGTGCGGCGGCGCATGCTGCCATCACAATTGCAAACAGGCGGAATTTTATCCGGCGCATCATGCTCAACAGACGCCCGCCATGCCGAGCGGGTTACCAGGTATGTCCCAAAAAACAACCTTCTTACGTCGCTGACAAATCCGAGACAAACTCCCGCGATGAACCGCGCGGGACCAACCCGGCAAGCAGCCGGGCCGCGAAGCCCGGTGCATGACGCAACAGAGCGGAGGAAAGTGTGCGTTCACCGACATGGACTTTCAACAGCTCCTGGAAGAAATCGGGCGATTCGGCGAGCGCGCGCATCGCGTGGGCCTCAAACCGGGGCCAGCGGTCCAGCGTGAGCATCAACGCGCCCATCGCATGCGACAGGCGCGCAATCTCACGGTGCGTGCGCTCGTAACCGGTGAGCGACCCGGCCGCGACCGCATCCGCCAGCGCGATCGCCTGCCGGAAGCTGACGGCGAGTCCTTCGCCGGTAATGGAGTCGGCTGAGCCTGACGCATCACCGATGAGCGCGACATGGTCGGTTGCCACGCGATGCAGACGGCAGGTGGCGGAGACCGCCCCTCGCTGCTTCGAGATAGACTCCAGCCCGCCGGACCCGGCGAGACGCTGCACTACTTCGGGAAAGTCTGCGATGGCGTCAGCTCTTCCGCGATGCGGATCGCGCGAGAGGTATACCGCGCAGACGCAGTCCGGCGCAACGGGAGTGAGATAGAGCTGGCCGCCGCGTCCCCAGTGAATCTCAACCATGTCAAAGAATGACGCGTCGACGCGATAGTGCGTGCGGAAGCCGTAGCGCAGCGAGTGCCTGCGCGCGCGGTGCAGGCCTGCCCAGCGGCGCACGGTCGATGCCTGGCCATCGGCTCCGATGAGCCAGCGATAACGCATGGGACGGCCATTGACCACAGCGATCCGGTGCTCCTCCGCGGACGAGGCAACCGCCGGCAGCTGCATGTGGCTTTCCCATCGCACGTTCGCGCCCAGCGACTCGGCGCGCGCGGCCAGCAGGCCATGCAGATGCGGCCGCCGGACTCCGATGCCTCTGCCGGAAGGAAAGCAGGCCTCCACGCAATGCAATGTGTTCGCGAAGCGTATACCGCGGAAAGGCTGCCCGTCGCTTTCCTGGAGAGCGACGCCGAGAGTTGCGAGGGCCGCCTGCGAGTCAGGCATCAGGCCTTCCCCGCACGCCTTGTCGATCGCCGGCGGACGCGCTTCCACAACCGTGCAATCGATGCCGCGCTGGCGCAGCGCAATGGCAGCAGCCAGACCCGCCGGGCCGCCTCCTGCAATCAGCACTTCAGTTTCGTTGGAACGGGGCCCGGGGAGGAACGGCATAATGACTCCATTTAGACGTTGCCGGCGGTCCGGGGTTATGCCTCCGCCGACGGCATGGACCTCACCCTATGGCCGCGCCGTCTGGGTTATGTCATGCGGATGGCAATGTTTTGCGAAATGTGTCAGCGAGGGAAAAATTGCGGATCTCTGGGCGGACTTGAGCCAGGAGAAATGGATGGGGCGTCTCGCCGGGGCACATGGTGCTAAAGGCGCAGCAGATTGCACCGATAAAGAGAAGCAGCGGCGAAATGCTGCCCGGCTGCCGGGCGCCACTTCGCCCGCCTTTGCGTGTCCGGAGGGACCGATGCCGTTCGCCAGGCTGGGACTCAAGACGAAAGTCACTATCGGATTTGGCTCGCTGCTCACCATCATCGCGGGGATGGGCGCGGTGGCATTCCATTCCACAGTGCTGAACCAGCGGCTGGCGCATGAGATGCGGATTTATTCGGAGATGAAGGACCACAGCCGCGAGATGCAGGAGGCATTCCTCACCGAGCGGATTGGAACACGCGACGTGCTGATGGGCCGCGACAACGAGAGCACACATCTGTTCGAGCACGGCGAGGCGGATTTCCGTAAGGCGCTCGACGAGCTGCAGCCGCTGCTGGCCACGCCACAGGACCATGAGGTTTTTGCGCGCACGCAGACGGCCGCCATTGCCTATGCGGTCCGCAATGAGCAGGTGATCGCGATGTACCGCGTTGGAGATTTCGACGGCGCAATGAGTACGTTCAAGGCGCACCAGGCCCTGGTGGTCACCACCGACCTTACCAACGCGATGCATGACATGTTGGCGGAGTTTGAACGCCGGAAGAGTTCTGCGCTATCGCAGCAGGAGGCGGCCAATGCGAACACGCGATCTCTGATGTTCACTCTCGCCCTTGTGGGCCTGGCGCTGGGTCTGGGCATTGCGCAGCTCACGGGGCGGACCATCGTGCGTACGGTGCGCGAAATGCTTGCCATGGTCAACATGATCTCTTCCAACAACCTCACGGCACCGGACGTGGAGGTGCATGCGCAGGATGAGATGGGCCGGGCAGCCATGGGCCTGAACCAGATGAAACACAGTCTTCGCGGAGTGATCCTGTCGATCGCGTCCACCGCGGATGAGGTATCTGGGTCCAGCCGCGAGATTTCAGCCACTGCCGCGCAGTCGGCTGCCAGCGCGGAGGACCAGAAGCAGCAGGTGCAGCGCATTGTGGCGACCATGCAGCAGATGGCCGCGACGGTTCGCGAGGTGTCACGGCACGCGAACATGGCGACGCGTTCCGCCGAGAGTGCCGCGGGCAGTGCGCGCGAGGGCGGAAAGACAGTGGACGACGTACTGGCGCGGATGCGCGGCATCGCCGGCGCGGTGGGTGAGTCGGCCGCCAACATGGAGCAGCTGGGACGCCGATCGGACGAGATCGGCAGGATCATAAATGTGATCGATGAGATCGCCGAGCAGACGAATCTGCTGGCGTTGAATGCGGCGATCGAAGCCGCGCGCGCAGGCGAGCATGGGCGCGGATTCGCCGTGGTCGCGGGCGAGGTGCGCAGGCTGGCGGAGCGGACCGCGGTTGCGACACGAGAGATCGCCGAAGTCATCAAAAGCGTGCAGTCGGTAACCGCCGAAGCAGTGGAGCGAATGCGGTCGGGCACGGCCGCCGTAGAGGACGGCGTCGCCGTTGCCGGCAAGGCGGGCGATTCCATGCAACGCATCGTGCGCGAGGCGAACAATGTGGGCGAGATGATCGCACAGATCGCCGACGCAGCGACGCAGCAGGCCACCGCGACCGAGGAGATCACCGCCAGCATGACACGGATCAGCGGGCTGGCCGCCGACGCGGCTGACGGCTCGCAGCTTTCCGCGCGCGCCTGTGGACAGTTGTTCGACATGGCGGTGCGGCTGCAGAAGATGGTCGACGGCTTTGACGTCGGCCAGCGCGGTCCCTCCGGCCTTCCAGCTCACGCTTTGTGAAGCCAGAGGCCCGCGAAGAAAACAAGCCGCTCAGCGGCCATGCGACGGGTCCGGCGAATCGGAGACGTTGAGGTCGAGCTGGAAGCGTGCCAGCGCGGGCGGCGCGCCAGGCATATAGCAATTTCCATTGGTGCTGTAGGTTGCGGCACAGGCGCGGGTAATATCCTTGCGCCGCGGCGACTGCGCAAACTGCCAGGCATCGAGCTGAATCGTGCCGCTGTTATCGGGCGCGGGCAGCTTTGCTGGGTTGACCACGCAGCCCGGCGCGGGAGGGCAGGCATCCTGATAGGCCCAGAAGGCAATGGGATGCAGGTGCTGTGCCGCCACGCGTGAGCGGATGTCCTGGATGGTCGTGATCGTGATCTTGCGGCCGTTCTCGTCTTCATCCGGTACGGGCTGGCCGCTGGCGTACACGCCTGGTTTGTAGCTGGTCGCAGCCACCGCCTCGGTCCAGCCGAGCAGATAGGCAGCCTGTTCGGGGAGCAGGCGCCCACCTTCTTCCTGGTCCAGAAAGATGATGGAGCCGGGCGGAAAGCCCTCGCGCCTGGCAGCCGCGACAGCAGCGGCAACATCTTCGCGCGCGAGAGCCGCAGCGGGTTTGCCGGCCTTTTGCGCAGCAAGAATCTCCTTGTCCCAGCGGCCGTCGAAGACAATCAGGAACCCGAAGCCTGCGCGACGCAGCAGGTCGCGTTTGCCTGTCCAGGGATTGTGGCTGGCGCCCGGAGGATTGTTCAGCCAGTAGCCCGTGAAGGCGAACTGTTTGTGCAATGCGGCCAACTGATCGTCGCCCGGATATGCATTGGCATCGAACCCGGCGTAGTGCGCGGCGCGCTGCTGCGCAAAGCCATGGGCGGCCATCGACAGCGCCGCGGCGAAGAGGATCGACGTTCGAAGCAACTTGATGAAACCCATAGGAATTCGATGCAGAATTCAGCCACGACCAGCCTAACCTGCGATCCTTGAGAACGTCTCCGCGCGTGTGCTATTTTGCTTGCCAAGCCTGAGCGGCGGAACGCGGCGCAACCTCCCCAGCCTCGATTCCAAGAATCATCCAGGAGGGCGCCATGGGCATAGGTATATCGGGTGAGGCGCAGGACCTTCGGTATCCGGTGGGACGGTTTCAACGTCCGGAGACGATCACACCGCACGAACGCATGGCCGCAATCGCGGCGCTGGCTGGACTGCCGGGACGGCTCTCCGCCGCGCTCGATGGATTGGACCGCCATCAGCTCGACACGCCCTACCGCGAGGGCGGCTGGACGGTGCGGCAGCTCGTTCATCACATCGCGGACAGCCACAGCAATGCCGTGAGCCGCATACGCCTGGCGCTGACGGAGGACTGGCCAACGATCTTCGCGTACAAGGAAAAGGAGTGGGCGATGCTGCGCGACTCGGCTGCGCCTGTAGGCTGGTCGGTCGTCCTGCTGGAGAGCCTGCATGCGCGCTGGGTGATGCTGCTGGAGTCGCTCGATGACGAGCAGTGGCAGCGTGGATTCAGGCACCCGGAGAACGGGCCCATGACGGTGGAGTTCGCAACGCTGATGTATGCCTGGCACTCGCGCCACCATGTCGCTCATATCACGCGTCTGCGTGAGCGGATGGACTGGTAGCTCTTATTTTCTGGTGCGCAAAAAGAGCAGAAGCCCGCTCGCGCCGGACTTCAGCTTCGCCCACCAGCTGCTGGTAATGATCACGCCGGGGTCCTGCGTGCCACGCTGCCAGCCCAGGCGCTCACGTCGCAACCGGCGGAAAAGAAACTGCCGCAGGTCTCGCCTCCGCGCGGGAAACTCTGAGAAGAGCAGCAGCCAGTACGCAAAGGAATTGCGCGCCCGGTGAGCTTGGGTATCGTGACGCTGTCGTGGGTGAGTGACCACAGCCGTGGGAAGATGGACGCCCGTGTAACCGCGCGAGAGCAGAGAAGCGAACGCAAAGTTTTCGTCTGCGATTTCGATGGGACCACCCCGCCCGAGGCGCACGTCGAAGACGGTCCACCCGGTGCATGCAGACCTGCGCAACGCCATGTTGCTGCCGAGACCCAGCCCGCCGAACGTCGCGATCTCAAACCAATGCACGACCTTGTTGTTGACGATCAGGGGAGACTCCGGCTCGCCGTCATCAGCGGCCTCAGGTGCAAGGATTTTTCCTGTGACAGCCGCCACCTGCGGATCTTCGAACGGCGTGAGGAGGCGCCCCAGCCAGTCCGTTCTGGGAATCGCGTCGTCGTCGATAAAGGCGACGATCTCGCATCTGCTTTCGGCCAGTCCGCGATTGCGCGCGCGGCTGAGGCCCTTGACCGGCTCAACTGCGTATCGCGCGGAGAATTCGCGCGCAATGGCGTCAGTGTCAGCATCGCCGGTGGTGTTATCGACCACCAGAACCTCGTCAGCCGGCGGCTTCAGCCGGTTGACGGCCTCAAGGCAACTCCTCAGGCATTCGGGCCGATTCCGGGTGCAGATGATAACCGTAACAGTCAGAATCTCAATCCTTACGAAACAGAAGTCAAGGTTGGGCCAACCAGTCCCCTGAACTCCCAATGTGGTGGAAGGCCAAGGCGAGGATTACACCCGAATCAGCGTGTCCCAGGTTTCAAATGATCCCAAGCGCATCGAGAATCATACGATGCGCCAATCCCGGATCACCGTCGGGGCATCAGGGGGGAATGAGCAGAACGGGTCGAATCAGAGCGAATGACGATCCCGAAGGGCACATCCAAGGATAAATGATCGATGATTCGAAACCCAGGAAAGATTGCATCTTCATAGACGTCCTCTTGCTTCCTTCGGACGCACCCTCGGCTGCATTTGCTAGACTTTGGCCGTCCATCCAATGACGCCGAGCAGAGCAGCATCCGGCATAGACGCGCAGCAGACGCCTGAACAGATCGCCGAGGCGCTCGAGGAGTTCCTCGCCGCGCATGAGCGCGCCGTGGTGGCCGAAGACGGCCGCGGGCTGTTCGATCTTTCCTCGGCGAAATACTCCATCACAACCGAACATGGCCGCTGCACGCTGCAGCTGTGGGATGACGCGCGGAATATCGTCCGCCGTGTGAGTGCGGCGACCCCGCGAGGGGCGGGCAATGCAGCTTCCCTGCGGCTCACCGTGCATCGCTTTGGGCAGAGCAGGCCGGCTTCGCTCGATATTTTGGCCGACCAGGGGCGGCACACTCCGTCCACACGCGATGCCATACGCCGGCGCTATCTGAAGGTGCTGGAACGTGCTGCACTTCGCGCCGCGGGACAGGAAGAGTGGGGCGGGTGGAAGATCGATGGCCTGCGCGCGGCGATGGACCTCGAGAAGAGCTTCGGACCGGCGTATGCGCGTGGATCGCTGGTAAACGGGCAACAAGCCTGGGCCATGATCGGCGCGAATGGCCAGGAATCGCAGGCGACGATCGACGGCATTCTGACCATCGGCGTGCTGTGGCTGGCTCACTGCCGCGAGAACGCAGGGGGAAGAAGGTTGTATCGCGGACTGCGCATCATCGTGCCGCGGGGGATGGCGGTGCTCACTGCATCGCGCCTGGCGTGGATGAATTTCGATGCAGCGCAGTGGGAGTTGTGGGAACTGGATGAACGCACGGAGGAGCTGACGCGCCGCGACGCGGCCGACCATGGCAACCTCGCGACACGGCTGCTGCATGCACCGGATGTGACGGCTACTCGCGAAGGTTTCGCCGATGCCGCTGCCCGAATGATGGCCCTGGTGCCGGAGCCGGCCCGCGAAATGGTGGAGCAGCGTGTGCGCAGCGCAGCGGAGATGGCATTCCTGCTGCATGGACTTGAGTTCGCGCGAGTGCGCATTGGCTACACGGGGCAGAGCTTCAACCGCCTGCAGGAGATCACCTTCGGCTCCGGCGCGAATGAGACGCCGCTCACGGAAGAGAATGCGGATGCGTTGCGCAATCTGGTGACGCGGCTCTGCGACAGGCGCCGACCGTTTGGAATTGGTGAAAATGGCGGGCGTGGAGAAGGAGCGAAGCGCGCCATCGCCGATCCGCTCTATCGCATGCAGCCAGAGCGCTGGCTGGAGAGCGTGCTGCGCCGCGACGTTAGTGTCATCGATCAGCATCTCGACGCGAAGCACGTATACACGCAGGTGGCGGCGTTCGCGGCGAGTGACCGCGGCATGCTCGATCTGTTGTCCGTCGACCGCGACGGACGGCTTGCGGTCATCGAGTTGAAGGCCGATGACGATTTGCACCTCGCGCTGCAGGGTCTCGATTACTGGATTCGCGTGCGCTGGCATCACATGCAGACGGCCGATGCGTCCGGCTCGCCGGCCTTCGGCCTCGGCGAGTTTCAGCGGCATGGATACTTTCCCGGCGTGCGGCTGTCACCTGCCGCACCGAAACTTTATCTCGTTGCGCCTGCGCTGCGCATTCATCCCGCCACGGAAACCGTGCTGCGCTATCTGTCACCCCGCGTGGATTGGGAGTTGATCGCTCTGAACGAACGCTGGCGCGAAGAGGTGAAGGTTGTGTGGCGCAAAAAGAACGAGGCTAAGTAACGCCCCTGTTGAATTGCAGACGTGCGGCGCGGTATAAAGAACTGCCTCTCATTCATTCATATTCCTGCAGGAACGCCGCCGATGAGTTGCATGCGTCGATTTTTCAGAGTTGCTGCCGCATTCTTCCTCTTGGGCTGCTTCGTAGACTGTTCAAACACACCGGCTTCCCCCGTGACAGCAACCTCGCCGATCGTCACGCCGAAAGGCAAGTTTGCATATACAGGAAATCAGGGAGGCAGCCTCTCCGGTTATTCCATAGATACCGCCACTGGCGCTCTCTCTGCCCTCAGCGGATTTCCCTTCGTGCTCGGCTTGAGTCCCACCATTACTGCACACGACCCGCAGAATCGTTTTCTGATCGCAGTGGACAATTCGGCAGACCTTTTGCATGTTTTCGCAATTGACGCCACAACGGGGGCACTCAAGGAGATCAGCCCGTCGCCTTATATAACCAAAAACGAACCGGGCACAGTGATCGTGGATCCTTCCGGAACCCATGTGTATCTCTATGTCACAGGGCAGAACGTCGCCTACCCGGGGCAGGGTGGTAATCAGGTCGATGCTTATAACTTGAGTTCCGCGGGTGTGCTAACCGCCGTGGCAGGAACGCCGTTTCTTCTCGGAACCGCGACGAACAGCATCAGCGCCGGCACTCCGGCGATGGTAACAGACCTAACCGGCAAGTTCCTATATTTGCTCGATGGGACCAACTTATATGCGTTCGGCGTTGATGCCAATTCTGGCGCGCTGAGTCTGCTACAGACCATCTCCGGCTACAGTCTGGCAACAGCGGTCGCCCTGGATCCCGCGGGGAAATACCTCTACGCGACTGGAGCAGCCACCAATTCGATCGGGGCGTACGGCATTAATCCCGCATCCGGCACCCTCACCCAGGCGAAGACCTCTGCCATGCTGGAACACAACGGGGCATATACGATTTCAGTTTCGCCCAACGGCCGATTCGCTTACACAATCGAGAACAACAATGATCTGGTCTCCTACGCGATTACGGATGGCTCATTTACGCCCGTCGGGAATGTTTACGCGCACATCTATGGTCAGCAGATCGCTATCGATCCATCCAGCAGCTTTCTCTACGTGCCGCAGGCTTGCAGCAATTGCCCAAGCGGGGTTTTCAACGTTGTGCACGAGTTTTCGATTGACAGTATGGGCGCGCTGACACCGATTCCAGGTTCACCGGTTGCTGCCGGCGTCACGCCTTGGGGAATAACAGTAACGAGTCAATAGAGTGGCCGGACGAAACATCTGCCGTGGTGGACCGTGAGGTAAAGGCGCTATCAGCCCATCCACGCAGGCGTTGCATCGAGGTCTTCATCGGGCTCGAGTGCGAAGCCGGTTTCAGGTGCGGCGTTCGCATGCGCCTCGAAGAACCGCTCCACTTCGCCCAGCACGGCGTCGCCGTTCTTCGCCTCAAAGATGGCCTTGCGCAGCGTGGCGCCGCCGGGCACGCCGTGAGTAAACCACGCGGCGAACTGCTTCATCTTGCCGACAGCATCGCGATGCCGCTGCTCGCGAGCGGTCTGTCCCGATGCAGCGATTGCTGCGGCCCGCGCAGCCTCCGCTGCCTCTTCCACCGCGATCTCATCGACCAGCATCTGGAAGTAGGTGCGGATCATGCGGTAGCGGTCCTGGTCGGTCGGAATGTCGTAGGTGCCCACACCAGTCGCCTCTTTTGTCGCCGTGTACTGCGCGATCTGCCGGAAGATCCAGGGGTTCGCCGGCGCGGCACGGCCGATCATCACCGCATCGCAGCCTGTCGCTTCGATCATCGCAGCGGCATCCTCGGGCGTGCGCACGTCGCCGTTGCCGATCACCGGAATCGCGACCGCATCCTTCACCTGTGCGATGTACTCCCAGCGCGCCTGGCCGGTATAGCCGTCCTCGCGCGTCCTCGCATGCAGCGCAGCCGCGTTCAGCCCGCAGTCCTCGGCCAGCTTCGCCAGTTCCACGCAGACGATGTGATTGTCGTTCCATCCGAGGCGGAACTTCACCGTGAACGGGATCTTCACCGCGGCACGGACTGCCTTGAAGATGCGTTTGATCTGCGGCAGGTCCTTCAGCAGCCCCGATCCGCCATTGCATGCGACCACGCGCTTCGCCGGGCAGCCGAGGTTCAGGTCGACAAGATCGAAACCTGCGTCTTCGACGATGCGCGCGGACTCGGCCAGCGTCTCCGGGTTTGATCCGAACAACTGCGCAGAGATCGGGTGTTCGTCGTCGTAGTAGGTCAGGTAGCGCTTGCGCTTGGTCTCTCTCATGCGCGCCAGGCCGTCGGCGGAGGTGAACTCCGTCATGATGAGGCCGCAGCCGGACTGCTGGTTACTGGTTGTGGCGTCAACATCCGCATCCCACGTCTCAGAATCGAGACGTGGGGCACCCGCATCCGCGGCGGATGAAAACTGGCTCGCGTTCTTGATGAAGCGGCGGAA
>Ga0134125_10001948_pt1 | contig 24870 bp, 17 predicted proteins | sample KB31751_FD_96464 | JGI IMG/M metagenome (GOLD analysis project Ga0134125, IMG submission 96464) | Terrestrial soil microbial communities with excess Nitrogen fertilizer from Kellogg Biological Station, Michigan, USA - KB3-175-1 | ecosystem: Environmental > Terrestrial > Soil > Unclassified ...
GTCACCGCCCGCGCCCCGCCCGCCCCACCGTTAAGCGCCCCGCGCGCCCCGCCACCAACCTTGCCCGCCCCGGCACCAACCCTCCCCGCCCCGCCGTCAACTCCAATGCCGGCCGGTTGCCAACCCAACACCGAATGCGGCACGCCCGGAACGATCGTCGTGATATCCGTCGCCCCGGGGTACAGCCCCGCCGACGACGCCGTGAAATGATACATCCCCGGCTTCCAGCCCGACCGGACGATCACCTGCGCATGCCCGTTGAACAAATGCCGCTCCGCCACGCTGTCCTCTCCCTTATCCGCCTCATGACTGCTTGGGTCGCCGTTCCCGACGCCGATGATATGCAGGTCGCCCGAGGCGGTGAACCTGATCTCGTTGTTCGCATCGGGGACTTCCCGCCCCTTCCGGTCGACCACGCTGATATTGATGACGGTGGCATCCCGCCCATCGGCCAGCATCGTAGTCTTGTAGGGCGTCACTACGACGTCTAACGGCTCGCCCGTAGTCTCCACAGCGGACGTGAACTGTTTTCCTTTTCTGGTGGCGATCGCCTCGAGCTTTCCCGGCTCATAGGGAACCGACCATTCCAGGTGGCTGTTTCGTTTCATTTCCTTTTTCCCGAGGCTTTTCCCGTTGAGGAGCAACTCGACCGAATCGGCGTTGGAGTTGACCCAAACGGGGATCGGCTGTCCTTCCCTGCCCTTCCAGTTCCAGTGCGGCGAAATATGCAACACGTCCTCGTCGGTCCACCATGACCGGTAGTAATAATAAATGTTCTTCGGGAACCCGCAGACATCCATCACCCCGAAGTGGCTGCTGATATTGGGCCAGTGATACGGCGTCGGCTCGCCCCGGTAATCGAACCCCGTCCAGACGAACCCGCCTTCGAACCAGGGCCTGTCCGCCGCCAGCGACCACCACTGTTCCGCGGTATTGGCCCACCACGGCGCCGTGATATCTTCGTCCGGTACATAACACCGGATCGTGTCTTTTTCATAAATGCCGCGGGTCGTCACGGTGCTCCCCTGTTCCGTCCCCATGACCGGCTGGCCCGGATGATCCCGGTGATAGGGATCGATGCCCGCGATCCGGTAATTAAACCCTCTGACCGGAATCACCTCATCTATGCCCTTATACTCATTGCCCAGGTCCGCCGCATACGTACAGGTCCGCGTCGGGTCCCATTCCCGCTGCCGGGCGATCAGCGTCAATGCGATGTCCTTTCCGACCGGGCGTGTCTGCACATAGCCTTCCTCGTTACCCAGGCTCCACATAAAGACGCAAGCCCTGCTCCGGTCGCGAAAAATGAGCCGTTTGAACTGACTGAGATATTCGGGGCCGCTGTTGAGCAGGCGGTTCTCGTCGAGTACGAGCAAACCGAGGCTGTCGCAGGCGTCGAGCCACTCCGGCGTGGGCGGATTGTGGCTGGTGCGGACGGCGTTCACGCCCATCTGCTTTAGCAACCTGGCCCGGTAGTATTGAAGATAGTCGGGGAGCGCGGAGCCAACCCCAGCATGGTCATGGTGATTGCAAACCCCCTTGATCTTTGTGTATTGACCGTTGACATACAAACCGGAGGCGTCGACCCGGATCGTCCGGATCCCCACCCTGATCTTTTGCTCGTCCGTCACTTTGCCGCCGGACCGAACGACCGCCCCCGCCCGGTATAAATAGGGCTGATCCGGCGACCATAGGATCGGGTGGGCGACACGCACGTGCGCTGTGACGGTCCTGCTCTCGCCGGGGCCAAGCGTCACCCGCTGCGCCGCCGAACGGCCCAGAACGGCCCCTTCCCGGGAAGTCAGCCCGGCCTCCACGGTCGCCGCCGCTCCGACTGTCCGGTCATTCGTCACCGTTGTCTCCACCGTCACGACGGCCGCCGCCCCGTCCATCGCGGAATGGACGAACAGGCCGTCTTCCGCGATATGCACAGGGTCGTATTGATTGAGCCAGACATGCCGGTAGATGCCCGCGCCCTCGTAGAACCAGCCTTCATACTGGGTTGCGTCGACCCGCACGACCAGCACGTTCTCCTTCCCGTACCGGACGAAGTCTGTGACATCGCAGGTGAACCCGCTGTAACCGCTGGCGTTCGAACAGCAATAGAAGCCGTTCAACCATACCTTGCAGTCCCTGAACACGCCGTCGAACTGGAGGACCATCCGCTGGCCCGAGTCCCCGGGCGCCACCTCGAAACGCTTCCGGTACCAGCCGATGCTCGTAGCGGGGTAGTGACCGCCGACAGGCTTGTAGCCATGCGCCATCACGTCGAAATCGGGCGAGTTCTCGAACGGCAGTCCCACCGCCCAGTCATGCGGGAGCGAAATGGTTGTCCAGTCCTTGTCGTTGAAGTTCGGGTCGATGGCCGTACCCCTCGCGTTGCCTGATTTTGAAAAGATGGTCACCGTACTGTAGTTGAAGTCCCTGGCCGGATCGGCCGCGTCGCCGAGATGAAAGCGCCAGTCCGCGTCCAGCGGGCGGTGTTGCCGTTGCTGGCCATTGGTTGCCAGGGCGCCAAAACAGCAGCAGAAAAAAAGCAGATATTTCACCGGGAATTTTTTTTGTTTGAAAATGACTAGTTACGGAAGGCATCCATCGCGACGGTCGGCTTGCCGGTATCGTCGAATGCGCCGAGCCCGTAACCCTGCCAGTTATGATAGCACTCGGGCTCCCAATACAGCACCCCCAGTCCATTACCGCCCTGGACCGCCCGCACCTTGTGGATCAGGTCGGTGATGAACTCGGCACAGGTCGCTGCCTCATTTTCCGGCATTCCCACTTCGCAGATCATTACCGGCTTATGGTACCGGGCCACCATGTCGTTCATGTTGGCCAGGCATTGTTCGTTGTCGGCGGCCCAGGCGGACGCGGACGGGTACATCGACATCCCGATGACATCCCAGTTCGCGCCGTTGGCCTTCAGGCCGTCGAACAACCATTCGAAATGCGCATTGTCGTATCCGTTCGACAGGTGCACGATGACCTTTATCGAGTCGCTGACTGCCTTAACCCCGCGGTAACCCGCGTTCACCAGCGCCGCATAGTCGGCCATATTGGTGCTGGCCTGCCCGTCGGGCCAGAGCATGCCGTTATCCGTTTCGTTCCCGACCTGGACATAATCGGGGAGGGCTCCCGCGGCTTTCAGCGAATCCAGGACGGCCTCGGTGTAACCCGTCACGGTATCGGTCAATCCCGCAAAGTCCAGGCGGCTCCATGCCGCCGGCTTGGCCTGGTGGGCGGGATCCGCCCAGGTATCGCTGTAATGAAAATCGATGAGCAGCTTCAGGCCGAGGCTCTTTGCCCGTACGGCCTTTGCGACGACATCGGCGGTGCCGTTGTATTTTGTCGCCGGGTCGACCCACACCCGCAGCCTGATCAGGTCGATGCCGAGGCCCTTCAGCAACCGCATACATTCCGTCGGCGCCCCTGCCGAATCATAGAACTTCCATCCCGAGTCCTCCATTTGCGTCAGCCAGCTCACGTCCGCACCCTTCAGAACGGGCGTATCCTTCATCACCGGTTTCGTCGTATCCGCCGGGGCTCCGCCCGACCCGCGCTTTTTGCACCCGCCGGCACAGCATGCCGCCAGGACCACCAGGAACAACCCGGCAAGAAGATGTCTCATATGTCAAAGGAACTAAAAAAAAAGCTCCGCGCCGCTGGCGCGGCCCGGAGCGTAAAAAATTTATCCGGTATACGGCTACAGTACGTGTTGTTTGAACCCCTTGTTGTGGTAGAAGAAGGGCAGCAGCGCCGCGCCGGCGCCGACGATGATGATCATCCCCGCCAGCAGACCGTGGAACCGCTGGTTTTGGTCGGCATAGATCGAAGGATGGACATGCAGCGCCGCGACGACCCCGATGATCGTGAGCACGACGAAGACAAGCGTGTAAATGATTTCGGCAATCCGTCCCCCTTTAACCACGGCGGCGAGGATCAGTCCGAAGACCACGAAGATGATGTTGACCCCGAAAATGGTCGACGACACGTTGACGAAATCCGATGAGACGAATTCGCTGGTCGCGTCGTACCGGTAAAACAAATTATACAGCAGGCAGAGGATGGTGGCCGCGATGCCGATCGCGAGGCCCGTCATCAGGGCCCTGGAAAAGGACGAATTGGTGGTATAGTCCATATTGTCCCCTATCTCGCTCGTGTGATCTATGTCCATGACTTTTTCTTTTGCTACAATTTACTGAAAAAATCATGCCGCGCGGATTAGAATTTTTTCCGCCGCTCCCGGCGACGGGATTTTCGTCACGCGGGTGTCTTCATCACCGCCGGTTTTGCGCCGTCCCACCCGGGGAAAAGCGCCCGGTCGTCGGCGATCAGCAAATGGGCATCCGCTACCGCGCTGAATACGCTTCTGAAATCGGTCGTGACCGGCAGGTCGCGCCCGTCTTCGAGGTTCTCGACCGCCAGATCGGCCACCTGTCCGTGGACCCTTCCCCCCGATACGCCGTTCCCGAGGATAAAATTGCAGGAGCCGCGGCCGTGGTCGGTCCCGCCCGTGCCGTTTTGCCGTACGGTCCGGCCGAATTCGGTCATGGTCATGACCGTTACCTCGTCCTGCCAGGTCCCCAGGTCCTGCCAGAAGGCGGCGATGCTGTTGGCAAGATCGGCTGCGCTTCGGGCAAAAATGCCATTGTCCGTGCCCTGGTTGAAATGCGTATCCCAACCGCCGGACTCGGTGAAGGCGACCTCCATGCCCACCTCCATCCTGATCAATTGCGCGATCTGCCGCAACGACGATCCGAGCGGCGACCCGGGATACACGGCGCCGTTAGCGGGCCGGTAGTGCCGGACATCCGCCGATTGCAGCACCCGTATGGCTTCAAAACTTTCCTTACCCGTCTCCTGCAGCAACCCCGACCTCGCCTTTCCGTACTGGCTTTCCCAGGTTTTCGCAGCAGCGGCCGCGGCAGCCGCATCACCCTGCTCCCGGATCGCAAAGTCCTGCAGGTTCGCGATCGCCAGCGACGGGTTGTCCCCGTACAGGGACCGGGGCAGCGCAGGCGTCAGGCTCACCGCGGCAAAGGGGGTTAGCGCGTCGTGCCCCATCAGGCCGACCGCCCGGTTGAGCCATCCGCTCGTCGTCCCCTTGTTGAAGGGAGTCCCCGATTCCATATAATCCTGCGCGTCGAAATGCGATCTCGTATTGTTGGGGGAACCGATCCCGTGTACGATAGCGAGACGTCCGTCGCGGAACAGGGGTCCGAAACCCTTCATCGACGGGTGCAGTCCCCACCGGCCGTCCAGGTCGATCGAACCGTCACCGGTGAAAAGATCCGGTCTCGCCGCCTTGAAATATTTGTCCTGGAAAGGCGTCACAGCCATGAGCCCGTCCATCGCCCCGCGCTGGAAGATACAGACCAGCACCCGTTTGCCTTTATACAGCCGGGACCGTTTTTCGGTCGCCGCCGCCTGCGCCATGAAGGGCGGGATGCCGCCCATCAGTCCGACGCCGAACAACGCGATGCCGCCACTTTTTAAAAATCCTCTTCTGGTTACCATAATCGATGTTTGAGTGCCGGCTCACCGCCGTTGATTTTCCGCTGCCCGCTTCACCGCCCGACTCCCATCTCCCGCTTCACCGCCGTTGATTTTCCGGCGATCCGATCGCGATGCCCGCTTCCTGCGCCTCGGCGCCGAGCTCCACCCTGACCCCGGGCACCTGTCCCGTGGCCAGCGCCAGCCCGAAATTCATCCGGTTCAGCAGGCTGCCGGCGTTGATCCAGTATGCCCCTTTGTCCGGGAAGCCGGTCGGCGCGGGGTAATAGTACATCTTCTCGCCCATCCGGCTGATCCACACATAGAGCGGGTAGGGCTGCCTGATATCGGCCCGCAGGCTCCGCACCGCTCCGATCGCCAGTTCGAACGGCGACTTGGTTTTTTCCTGCACGGCATTGGGACTCCAGAATTCAGGAGACTCCACCATCGTGCGCAGGACCTGGCGGATATCGCCATCCTTCTCCAGGAATGTCCTGGCCATCTTGTCGACCAGGCTTTGCGGCGGATCGTCGCTTACGAACCGGACCGCCAGTTCGCGGGAAATGAATTTTGCCGTCGAGGGATGATGCGCCAGCATGTCGAGCAGTTCGACTCCTTCTTCATAGCCGCCGCCTGCCGGAAACAAGTGCCCAAGGACAACCTTTTCGCCTTTGTCATGCCGGTTGGGATTGAACAGGAAATCGCCGTCATGGACAAACCCCCGCCGCTCCAGTTGCCCGGGCGAGAACCGGTTGATAAAGTTCCTGCCGTTCGCGTTCATCGGAAAGATTGTCCATCCCGTCAACACCCGCGCCGCCTGCGTTACGTCCTGTTGCGTATACCCGCCGTCCACGCCGAGCGTATGCAGTTCCATCACTTCCCGCGCGTAATTCTCGTTGACGCCCTTCACCCCCGAGCTGTTGAAATTGTCGAGATAAAAAAGCATCGCGGGGGACCTGGCGGTTTGGAGCAATAGGCTGCCAAACTTTCCCATCGCATTCGGCCGGATCACATCCCGCTCATACGCCGGTATAAATTCGGCGCAATCGTTCTTCGTGATGGAAACATTAAAGTGATTGAACCAAAAGTCCGTCATCACCTCGAGCAGCTGATTATTCGAGTACGCCGCGCGGAGGATCTTCTGCGAAATGAATTGCCGGAACAGCTCCTGCTCCGGCTTGTATCCCTTTTGCGCCATATAGCCGCGGATCTCTTCGCGATACGCTGCCCTGTCCGCCTTTACCGAATCCTTATTGATGATACCGTCCCGGATGGCCATTTTCAGCACCCGCCCCCGCCGGGGATACAGCGCCTGGACCTGTTCGTTGGAAAGCGTCAGCGCGTCATAAGGTTGCAACCGCAGGTCCAGGGAATCGTCGGGAAGCCGTGCCCCCAGTTGGCGGTCCATCCATCGCTCCAACCCTTCCTTCATCACCGCGTCGACGTCACCCGGCCTGGCCCCATACGTAAACCGGCTCAGCAGGTGCGCCGCGGCCTGCCGCTCCGTCAGACCGGCCTTCCGGTAGGGGAACCGGTGCCGCGCCGCTTCCACCGGGCCAACCTTTCGTCCACCTGAAATTAGTTGAGCGATCAACAATAAAGCTGCCATTTTCATAGGCTGTTGGATGCCGGCGCGGAGGAAAGGTTTAATTGCCAGGGCCGTTAAACCCGGACAATCCGCAAGGGTCTCAACAACAAACTATCTTTGCCTGTCATGAAACAACTCCTCTTCCTGCTGATCTTTTCGACCGCAGCCGCCTTTTCCGTCACTGCCCAGTCCGGCGACTCGGCCAGCAACCCCGGTTCGGCCGCCGGTGCCGCAACCATGGTCAAACGGCCCGTTTCTCCCGCGCAACGGGCGGCCCGTCAACTGACCATGTTGCAAAAAAAGCTCAACCTTAACCACGACCAGGTGATCAAGTTGCGTATGATCCTCCTCCATCTCAACGTCTCGCTGGACAGCCTCCGGTCAAACCCGTCGGGCGACAAAAAGGCGGATAATAAGGCCCGCCGCGCCGTCATGCAGGACGCGGATGTGCAGACGTACGCCCTTCTTACCACGGACCAGCAGGCGGCCTATACGCAATGGAAGCAGGAAATGCAGACAAAAAGGAGGTTGCACCGCGCCGCACGCCAGGGAGCCGGCGCCGGCCCGGGGTCGCCGCAGGACCAATAAAAACTCAATCGATTTATTTTACGCGGCTTCCTGGCCGGCGCTTAGCCCACACCGTGAAGAAGACCGTGGTGGCCACGCCGACCACGACCGTTTGAAAAAGCGTGCTCGGGAATGACCGCTTGGGAAGAAAGCCAATTACCTGTCCCAGCAGGTCCACGCTCAGGAACACGGTTGCGAAAATCAAGAAGAACAATAGCAATCGGTATCTCATGGCAATTTCCGTTGGTTCATAAAGGATATTTTCCTGAAAAGCGCCAGGAAAATTAGGTAGTTTTATTCAAATCTAACCAAAACGAGGCCGGATGTTGCGCCTTTTATCCTTTTGTATACCAATTACCTTCCTCTTTGCGGCCACGGCCCTGCGGCTTTCGCCAACTGCGTAGTGCGGATTCCGGGTGACGGCTTGAGTATTATATATTTTTCTAATTTGGCAGAAAACACCGCGCCCTTTCGGCCCCAATAATTTCATCACGGAATCGTTATATTGTTGAAAGCCCTCACGCCAATGGCTAAGATCCTGTTAATCGTTACCTTTATCGGCCTTGCCACCAGCTCCGGCGCACAAACGCCGGCACTTTACAGCTACCAGGATCTGTCGCACCTGTATTACCAAAAGCAAAAGGACTCATTGAAAAAAGCCTGGGTATGTCCCGACGAATTCAAAGAACGGGAGACCCAGCATAAGCTCCGTGATCTCTGGGACGAGCGCACGACCGATATCAGTGCTGCGATAACCAACGACGACTATGTTCACGACCAGGATGTCCACGCCTATGTTTCAGGTATCGTCAATCAGATCGCTGCAGCCAATCCGCAGTTGGTCGACTTTACGCCGCTCGTACTAATCGATCGCAGTCCCTCCGTAAACGCATATACCGTAGGAGGCCACCTGCTCGCGGTGAACCTTGGTTTGATCGTCTTTTCCCGCACCCGGGAAGAGCTGGCCCTCGCCATAGCCCACGAGATGTCGCACGACATCCTCCGGCATTTCGAAACGGGCATGCAGGAACGGGCTGCCTGGCTGACTTCGGACGATTACAAAAAATCGCTCCACGACGTGCTCAGCTCGCGCTACGACAGGCTAACCCGGTTGCACAAAATCCTCGAGAACTATACTTTCAGCCGCAGCCGCCACCAGCGCTACCACGAGTCGGAGGCCGATTCGCTGGCCGTCCTCCTGTTGAAGAAAAGCAATATCGGCTTCGACCCCCGGTATTTTCTCCACCTCGACAGTTCGGACGACGATTACCAGCAACGGCTGAAACAACCGCTAGGCGCCTATTTCACCGCCTACCAGCTGCCCTTCCAGGACAGTTGGACCACCCGGCGCTCCCGCGGACTGTCCACCCGCAATTACAATTTTACCGATACCACGGTGATCGAAGACTCATTGAAGACGCACCCCGACTGCCCGGAGCGTTACCAGCAGACCAGGCGCTGGGCCTCGGCAAACCCCGCCGCAACCCCGGTCCCCGCCGCCATCCGCGAAAAGGCAAACAAGATGTTGATCTGGAACCTGTATACCGCCGGCAGCCTCACGCCGTGCCTCTACCGCATCCTCCTGGAAAAGGACCGCGGCACCAGGGACCCCTGGTATGATTTTATGGTCAGCAACATTTTCTATGGCCTCTACTACGCGGACCTGAAGCTGGCGCGGTTCAACGCCATTCATGTTGTCCCGAAAGAATATATTTCGCGGGATTATTACAGCCTGCAGACCCTCCTCGAGCAAATGCCCACGGAAAGCCTGCGTCAGTGCTGCCTGACCTTTGGTAAGGATGCCTTTTGGACGAGCCTCCCCGGGGCCGAGCGAAACCTGAAAGACCTGATGAACACAATGACGCTGGGCGCGGACGAAGCCAATCAAAAGCAGGTGGCCAAAGCCGCCCACGCCTTTACGACCGATCATTCAACCAGCATGTACTGCGAATTCGCGGATGCCTTTCAAAAAAGATAACCCCACTCACCGGCACACGGTCGCCAGCAAGGCCTGGGCGTACCACCGCGCGAGATAGTCGTTCGGATGCAGCGGATTCACGATACGATCCTTCGCCTTCTTGCCGTCAAAGGCCAATACCATCCAACACCGCTTCATTTTAATAATTCTGATTTTGTTCGGGACACTGACAACGCCTGACCGCCGTCCCCTCAATCGCATCCTATCCCGTCGATCGTCACCACTCCTCCCTTTATTTGATAATTCGACTGGTTCACGCCGCAGATCACGGTCATGATCTGATCCAGGTCGTCTTCCATATAAAAAGTCGCGGTGATCCGGCATTCCTTCAGCGCGGGGTTCGCAAAGCGGAACGCCACATTGAATTGTTTGCCGAGCCTCCGCGCCGCTTCGTCCATCGTGATATCGTCAAAACTGATCTCCTCCGGCTTCCAGGCCATCACGGGCCTCAGGCTAACCCGCAAGGAATGAAAGCTATCCGTTTTCGTGTCGAACCGCAACTGCTCCCGGTCCGACAGCAGCCCCAGATTGGCCCCTGACTTCAACACCTGGACCTTGCCGTGATCGACCGTTACTTCTATGGCGGGGTCGGCCGCATATGCCCGGACATTGAAGGCCGTCCCGAGCACCCGCGTCGTGATCTTTCCCGTCCGCACCAGGAACGGATGCTCCGGCCGGTGCACAATATCGAAATAGGCTTCTCCATCCAGCGTGACCTCCCGCCCGGTATACACCAACCTGCTGTACCGGTTCAGCATAACCATACTACCATCGGGGAGATGTATTACTTTCTTGTTTTTAACAGTTGTCCATGAGGAGGCGCTGTCCGCGGGAATGACCGCACGGACCGCCCCGGCCGCGCCTACCGCCCCGCCCCCCTTCACAGCAGACGTGTCCTGCGACGCCGCGACCGCGCGAAACGCTTCCGGCCCGTGGTACCTCACCGACCAATAGGCGGCCAGGCCGGCCAGCCCCAAAAAGACCGCCGCGAGCGCCCGCCAGCCCCATACACTTCGTGTCCGCCCAATCCCTTCCTGTCCGCGCCCAAACTCCCTCAACCGGCCCATCTTCCCGCCCGGTCTCGCCGGCCGCTCATCCACCTGGCTGATCTCGCGGTACATCCGCTCCCAGTCCATTTTGTGCTCTGTGTGGCGAGCCTTCAGTTCCTCCCATACCCTCCGCATCGGCTCGGACAAAATGTCCTCCGCATCCGCCCTGTCCAACAGCGATACCAGTTCTTCCACCCCCGCCGGCGGCAGATCCCGCCGCAGATAGCGTTCAAACAATTCCTTCAGCCGTTCCCCCTGCTCCATACCAAGCCAGACACCTGAAAACGGAAAGAGGACTAATGGAAAATAAAATAAATCATCAGCAGGAGAGACCCGTGCTGCCCAAGATACCGGCGGATAACCCGTAACGCTTCCACCATGTGGTTCTTGACCGTATTGCGCGAAAGATGGAGTTGCTCCGCGATCTGTTCGTGATTGAGGGCCCCGTCCCGGCTAAGCTGGAAGACCAATCGCCGCTGGGGGGAGAGCCTGGAGAGGGCGTCCCGGACGAGGCGGTCGTAATCCCCCACCGTGGTGCGCTCCTCGGCATTGTTCAAGTGCGGTATGACACGGTCCCTCAGCTCCCGAAGCATCCGGGAATCGTGCGCTGCCTTCCGGAGGCAGTTCAGGGTTCGGTTCCGGGCGATCGTGAAGATATAGCCATCCAGGTTATCCACCTCTTGCAGCAGATCCCGGCAAAGCCAGAGCTTGATAAATACTTCCTGCGTAACTTCCTCGGCCGCATAGGGGGAATGGGTGATGGCCAGCACATAGCCGTACAGCCGGTTCTTATACCTGTCAAAAAGACGTTTAAACGGGTCTTCACAAGAAAGGGCCTCCCCGGTCGACATGGCAAGCAATTTATATTTTCAATGATCGTCGCTTTCACGAGCCTCGCCTTAAATGTAGGAATTTCCTCCCGGCTGTGCAAAATTGCCCGCGCGCCCGATGACCTCATGCCCGATCGCGCCTTTCACTCCATTTCCGCCACGCCCGATCGCCCGTGTGATCATCATCCCTATACCGTCACCACGACTTTTCCCCTCGTGCGGCCCGTCTCGACCTGCAGGTGCGCCTTGTCCATCTCCCCGAAGGAAAAGACCTTCGAAACCTCCGGCTTCAGTTCTCCTTCTTCCAGCAATTGGCCGAGATGCTGCATGTCCTCGCCTGCCGACTGGACGGACATCCCCAGGGCAAAAATTCCCCGGGCCTTTGCCTTTTCCTTTGTCGCGTCGGTCAATCCCGCGATGCAAATGAGCGTTCCTCCTTTTTTCAGAACGGCCACCGACCGGTCCGCATTTTCCGGCCCTACGGTATCGAGCACGAAATCCACATCTTTAACCGCGTCCTCGAAACGTTGCGTTTTATAATCGATATGTTCGTTGGCGCCCATCGACTCCACGAATTCCTTGTTTTCCGCGGAGGATGTCGCGATCACGTAAGCCCCGATATGCCGCGCGATCTGTACCGCCAGGTGTCCCACGCCGCCGGCTGCCGCATGGATCAGCACGCGTTGCCCGGGTCTGAGCCGCCCATAATCGGAAAAAGCCTGCCATGCCGTCAGGGAAGCAAGCGAAGCGGCCGCGGCCTGCTCATGCGTAACGTTCTCCGGTTTCAGCGCCAGGTGCTCCGCGGGCGCCGCCACATATTCCGCATATGCCTTCCCATGACCGGGGAATCGCACCATGCCGAAGACCTCGTCTCCCGCCGTAAACAGCGGCGACGTCGATTGCTCCACCACGCCCGAAATATCCCATCCCAGGATGATCGGTTGTTCGTCCTTCAACATGCCCGCCAGCCCCTTTCCCGCGCGCGTCTTCGCATCGACCGGGTTGATCCCGATCGCCTTCACCTTTACCAGCACTTCTTCTTCCCCGACCTCGGGCGCCGGCAATTCCGCCATCTCCAATTGGTCGACTCCGCCAAATCCTTTCAAAATGATCGCTTTCATCCAATATTGGTTTGTTGTCCCGCAAAACTAACGATCTTTAGCCATACCCCGATAACGTGCAACATCACGGCGAAAAACGCGTATATTCAGGTATGCTGCGCAGCTATTTCAAACTAGCCTTCCGGCACCTCCTGAGGAAAAAGACCTTTTCCTTCATCAATATTTTCGGTCTTACGATCGGCCTGACCAGTTGCATCCTTATCGGGCTTTTTGTTACCGACGAGCTCAGCTTCGACCTGTTCCATACAAATGCCGATCGGATCGCCCGCGTCACCATGGAATATTCCGACAACGGCACCGACAATCCCGCCGCCGTGACCGGGACCCGCGTCGGCCCCCGGTTCAAATCGGTCTTTCCCGCGGTCCAGGCATTCACCCGCGTCTATGTCGGCCGAACCATCGTCAGTGACGGCGTCGACCATTTTGAAGAGAACAATTTCCTGTACGCCGACTCCGCCTTCTTTACCGTTTTCAGCTTTCCGGTCGTCAGGGGCGATCCGGATCCGCTCGCTCAAAAAGACAATATCGTCCTGACCGCCTCCACTGCCAAAAAATACTTCGGCGACCGGGACCCGATCGGAAAGACCTTGAGGATCGGTGACAGGAACGACTATCGGGTGGCCGCCATCGTCGCGGACCCGCCGGGCAACTCGCAGCTGCAATTCGATTTTGTCGCCCGCTTCGACAACCTGAACAAACCGGATGAATGGTTCACAGCCAACTGGCTCACCTACCTGTTGTTGAAAGATCCGAATTCCTTTGCCCCGCTCCAGCGCCAGATCGATGCCTATATGACTTCGCCTGCGATCCGCGCCGAAACGGAAGTGAAAGGAAATGATTTTCTCAAATACCACCTCGAACCGCTGACGTGGGTGCACCTCCACTCGCCGCTCGATGGTTTCACACCCAACGGGAGCATCGTTGCGGTATATGCGCTGACGGTCATTGCGATCCTGATCATGGCGATCGCTTGTTTCAACTATACTAACCTCGCGATTGCCCAATCGACCGCCCGCATGGGCGAGATCGGCGTCCGCAAAGTGCTCGGCGCCGCGCAGATCCAGTTGTTCACGCAATTCACCGGCGAAGCGGTAGTAGTGGCTTTTATCTCGCTGATCCTGGCGGCGGCGCTCAGCACCCAACTTCTGCCAGCATTCGATGGCCTGTCTGGCAAGCATCTCACAGCCGCAGCACTGCTTCATCCGGCGCCGCTCGCGAGCATTCTGCTGGCCGGCCTGCTCATCGGGCTGCTCGCCGGCGCTTATCCCGCCCTCGTCCTGTCGAACACCCGTTTGATCAGCATACTCCGGTCGGGCTTCCGGCTCACCGGCGGCCGCGGCGGCCTGCGCCGGTCACTGGTCGTCCTGCAATTCGCCATTTCCCTCTTTCTCATCATCACCACCATAGTTATCCTGCAGCAGATGAACTATATCCGCCACAAGGACCTGGGCTTCGACCGGGACCATGTGCTGGTCCTGCCGATCGACCGGACGATCCATAGCCGGTACAGCTCGCTGAAGACGGTGATCGGTCAATTGCCGGGGGTGCTGAGCATATCCGGCAGCTATAATCCGCCGGTTTCCGTGGGCTGGCAGGATGACGTCACGACCAACAACGGAAAGGAGGACATTCACGTCTCCGTCCATGCGATCCCCGCAGACCTGAATTTCCTTGCCACCATGAACATGCACCTGGTCGCCGGGCGGGATTTTAACCGGGAAGACCAACCGGCCATTACCGGGCAGGACTCGACGAGACCTTTGTATCGCTGGATCCTCAACGAGTCGGCTGTCCGGAAAATGGGCTGGACGCCGGACCAGGCCATCGGCAAACGGGTGGACAAAAATGCTTCCGGCGTAGTGATCGGTGTGGTCCGCGATTTCAATTTCGCGTCGATGCACCAGGCAATCGGACCCCTGGTCATCTTTCCGGATACCGAATGGGTGCACTATATGCTCCTTCGCGTGAATGACACCCATCTCCCGCAACTGATCGCCGGTATCCGGGGTGCGTGGAGATCCGTAGCCCCCGACCGGCCCTTCAGCTACCACTTCCTCGACGAAGATTATGATAAACTATACCGGGCGGATCAACGGACGGGCAACCTCTTCACGCTTTTCTCCGCGCTCGCCATCTTTCTGGCCCTGCTGGGTCTGTTTGGCCTGGCTGCCATCAGCACGGTGCAACGCACCAAAGAGATCGGCATCCGCAAGGTCCTGGGCGCCGATATGCTGAATATTTCCCTGCTGCTTGCGCGGAATTTCCTTTGGCTGATCGTCATCGCATTCTGCCTCGCCACCCCGCTGGCGTGGATCGTCTCCTCGAACTGGCTCGACAATTTCTCCTATCGCATCAGACTGCCGGTCTGGTCCTTCCCGGTCGCGGGCCTGGCCGTTCTGCTCGTGGCTTTTGTCACCGTCGGTTTCCACGCACTTCGCGCCGCCCGGATGAACCCCGCGCTCAGCCTCCGCACGGAGTGACAGGCCGCCACCATCCCCCCGGCGCCCTATCTCACCAAAATCACCACCCCCTTCGCGGTCTCCACGGACTGCGTCAGCGGGTTGACATACTCCAGTACCCAAACATATTGTCCCGCCGGTTGCGGATGCCCGCCGAAGCTGCCGTCCCATCCCTCGCTTCCCGCCGCGGAGAATACGCAGCCCCCGAGCCGGTTGTACACCGCCAGTTGCAAGACCTTCACCGCGATCGAAGGCGGCACGCGGAACAGGTCGTTCCGGCCGTCCCGGTTGGGCGTAAAGGCCGCCGGCATAGCCAACCGGTAGAATACTTCCACATCCTCGACCGCCGAGGCCGCGCAGCCGTCTGAGGAAACGACCGTCAGCCGGTACAAGGTCGACCCCGCCGGCGAGGCCACGGGGCTCGGGACGAGCGCGTCGGACAACCCTGTCGCAGGACTCCACCGATAAGAGGCGATCGTTCCGGTGATGACCGGACTCAGCCGCACACTCGCACCACCCGCGATCACCGTGTCCGGCGTCAGCAGGATCGAGGGCACCGGGTACACGATCATCTCAATGGGTGCAACAGGCTGCACCGGCTGCGCGCACGTGAGGGCGGCCGTCATCGTGCAGGTCACCGCGTCTCCGTTGTTCAACGCCGCATCCGTGAATATGCTGGAATCGCCGCCCGCAGGGAGCCCGTTTACCGTCCATTGAAAAAACGGCGCCGTTCCGCCGTTGACGGGGGTAGCCGTGAAGATTACCGGGCTGTCCTGGCAAATGGTGGTGGCGGACGCGGCAAGACCGACGGCCGTGGCAGGGATTGCCGTCACCACGACGGAAACGGCATTGGACAAAACCACCGGATCGAGTACACACGCCGCATCACTTGTCATTTGGCAACGCACGACATCGGAACTTGTCAATGTCGAACTGGAAAAGACGGGGCCACCCGCGCCGGCCGAGGAGCCATTCACCATCCATTGGTATACCGGAGCCGGCCCCCCGCCATCCGGCACGGCCGTAATGGTCACTATCGAACCGACGCAGCTGCTATCGGCGCCCGGCGAAATCGTCACCGCGGGGGAGGGCGTCGCAATCACGTTTACCTGGATCGGCGCGGAAGCGACCTCGCAGGTCACGATGCCGATATTCCCCGATTGCGCGACGGTAAGCCGGTATAAAAAGGACCCCGGCGCCGAGGCTGGCCGCAACCAGGTCAGCATGGTGGCGCCCGGGATATCGGCCCAGCTGATGCCGCTGTCCTTGCTGATTTGCCATTGATACACCGCAGTCGGATAGCAATTTTCCACGATCGCACTGAAGCCCAGCGTCCGGCTGTCGCTTTGGCAAAGCGTGATGCTGTCGGAGCTGAAACCCGTCACACTCGATTGAATGTTCGGCCCCGCGGCGCGAAAAGTAATATCATCCAGCCCAAGGTCGTTGCCGATCCCGCCGCTGGCATTGTTGGTCATCCGCAACACGACTGTATTGACGCCCGGCGGCGTGTTGAAATAGAAACCGTATTGCACCCAGTCGACGCCGCCGGTCGCCGGAATATTTCCTGTGTTATACGTTCCGAGCACGGCGCCCGTCGTGCTCTCGATCGTGAAAGTGATGTTCGGCTCGATCTCGCCCTGCTGCGAGACCAGGTTCACCACCCAGGCCGCGAACTGGTAATTCGTACCCGGACAAAGTCCGCTGATCGTCTGGACGTAAAAATCGCTCGGCTGGTAACTCGCGTTGATCAGCATGAAATAGCCGTTCGGATTGCCGGTGTGATCGGCGGGGACATTGATCCAGCTTCCACCGTAACAACCGGAAGTGGAATGGACGATCGTATAGTACCCGTCTTCGGGACAGGTGTTCGCGATATACGTCATGTTGGTGATACCCGCCCCGAGCGCCGGCCCGAATCCGCTACCTGCGCCGAACGTGATATCGACGATAGGGTCTCCCAGTCCGCCCGTGCAGGTCGGCGGCTGCGCCACCGCCCCCAGGGCCGCTGCCATCAACAGCAGCGTAAAAAACGATTTCTTCACTCTTTTACTCCTGTCGTATTTGCCGGCCGGTCGAAATTCCATTCGCTCCGATCCAGGGCCCGCTGCGCCGGATACACTTCGTCACAGGTGTTCCCGTCATACAACCGGCCATTCTTCATCACATATTCAACCGAATTCGTATTGCGGATATTCTCCAGCGGGTTCTTGTCGAGCACGATCAGGTCGGCCAGCTTCCCGGCCTTCAGACTGCCGAGGTCGTGATCGAGCCCCAGCCCGGTAGCCCCGAGGATCGTAGCCACCCGCAGGACATCCATCGGCTTCATGCCGCCGGATGCCATCGCCCACATTTCCCAGTGATAGCCGATCCCGTTGAATTCTCCATGGCTCCCGATCCCGGCCAGGCCGCCGGCCTGCACGAGCGCATTCATCGTTTTGGCATGTTTCGGAAACACCTGCTCGTCATAGCTGAACCAGCCCTCTTTATCCCGCCGCGTCTTGCTCGCCAGTTCCTCGTAGGGCATCAGGTATTGCAGCTTGCGGTCGCTATACGCATTTTCCGTTTCCCACCACCAGTTCTCTGCAAAGGGGCCGCCATACGACACGATCAGCGTCGGCGTCACGCACATCTGCGAGATCGCGATCGATTTGACCACGTCCTTGTATAGCGGAAAGATCGGTATCGCATGCTCGTGACCCGGATATCCATCCAGCAAATTGGTGAGGTTGAGCTTGACGTTCAGGCCGCCTTCCGTGGTGGGCATCAGCGCCTGGTGCCTGGCCGCCATGATGATCCATTCCCGCATTTGCCGGTTGCCGGTCAGGTACATTTTGATATAGTGGGTATTGTAGTATTTGCTGTACTGGCGAAGGATGTGCTCAGCCTGCGTGGAGTCCTTGACGTTATAGTCCCAGAATCCGACGCCCGGTCCGGTCGAATAGATGCGGGGGCCGAATACGGAACCTGCGTCAACCTCGTCCTCGTAAGTCAGGATATCGGTCGTCGCGGTTTGCGGGTCGCGGGTCGTCGTCACGCCATAGGCGAGATTGATCGCATACTTCCAGACCTGGTTCTTGTGAACGCCCCATTGCGGCCACATATGCGAGTGCGTGTCCACGAAACCGGGCACGATCGTCTTGCCGGTAAGATCGTATACCCTCGCATCGGCGGGCGCCTGCAGGCTGCCGGTCGGACCGATCGCCCTGATCCTGTTCTTCTCGACCAGGATATCGCCGTTTTCAATGACCTGATCTCCTTCCATGGTGACGATCCTCGCCCCTTTCAACAATACTACGCCTTCCGGAATATCGCGGTGATAATAGACCCTTACCTGGTTCTCCACCGGCAGGAACTGCCTGGAAGAATCGAACTTGCCCGCCCCCATCCTGGCCTTGGCGATGCTATCTGCCTTAACCTGCGCCGAGTCCGGTTTCGGATGCAGTTCCTTTGCCTTTTTCACGCTGTCGTCGAAGGCCTGGCCTGCATCCACGTCGTACACGAAATGAGCGTTCCCGAGGCTCCAGTGCATGGTGTGGCCGTCTGCCGCCCAGTACGGGAATTCGCCGCCGAGTTCGGTCAGCTCGCGGGCGGGAAATTGCGCCGAACCCGCGTCGGCAAGGGAGATATTCACAACCTTCCCGGTCTGCGGGATGGTCGCGACATAGATCTCGTTGTTGATCCCCACGAATGCCCTGTTCCCCATCGGCGACATGGTGATGACTTCCGCTGTCGACGGCAATGAGGTTTCCCGCGGTCCGTCGCCGCCGGATTCACCCGCCTGCCCGGACGTTTCACCCGCCTGCCCGGACGTTTCGCCCGCGCTCATTCCCCCGGACGTTCCGCCCGAGCTCAACCCTCCCGACGCTTCGACGGTCATCCCTTCTTCGCCCGTCGGTCTCCCGTTCTTATAGATACTGATCCCGTACGTCGTGATACCGGTGACATGGGCGATCGTCTTTTCATCCGTGCCATCCCATTTGACCGACAGCAGGTCGCCGCGGCCATTATTGAGGAAAATCCTGTCGACGCCCTGGACAAAATGCGGGTTGTACCGGCCGTTCGCCCGGTCGATCACTGTGATGTCGCCGCCAGCCGCGGGCATCCAGCAGAGTTCGTCTTCCGCATCGTCGTATCCCGTTTCGTAGGACTCCTTGTATTGCTGCGCCCGCGTGCGGGTAAATACGATCTTCTCCCCGCTGTTGTCGAAGACCGGGTTCTGATATAGCGCCGGCTGCTTGCTCAATTGCTGTGGCACGGCCCCACCCACCGCCGCAACTTTATACAGCTCGCCGCCTGCCGGCGACCAGGAGATAAATACGATCGACTTCCCATCCCGGCTCCAGACCGGCTGGGCTTCCGTAAAATTATTGGTCGTAAGCCGGTGGGGCCTGCCGCCCGGGTAATCCATGACATACAAACGATCCAACACGGTAAACGCAAGCTTTTTGCCGTCAGGCGAAGGGACCGCGTCCCGGATCTGCGTGGCAAGGCCGTACCCCGAGTCGGACACGGGGTATTTGAATTCCAGCCGCGGCCCCAGTTCGAGGTCCAGTTCGGCAGTGAATGCAATTTCCTGCGGTGCGGCGCCGTCGATCGGAATGCGGTGGATCTTTCCGCCGTATGATGCAACCAGGGATTTGCTGTCGGGCGTAAACGCCATGCCGGGCAGTACCCCCATCGTGGCGATCGACTCCTGGTCGTCCCGCTGGACGGGGTAAGCCAGCCATTTTTCGTCGCCGGTGCGCAGGTCGCGGATCACAAGACCCGTCTTGTCCTCGAACCGGCTCCCGTAGACCAGCCACTTGCCGTCCGGCGACAATACCGGCGTAAACCCGGAGCCGTATCTCGAGGTGATCACCCTGGTCTTGCTGTTCTCGCGGTCATACACGCCTACCTGGTATTGCGGGAGCTGAGCGTTATAGGTCCAGGGGCCGATCCGCCGGGAAAAATAAATATAACGTCCGTCGGGGCTGACGGCCGGATCGATGGTCTTCAGCGCCGGCGGGTCGCTGATCAGCTGCGTGCCCCCGCCGCCGTTCTTGTGGACCAAATATAACTGCACCTGCAATTTACCTTTGGAATAGACGATATAATTGCCGTCCGGCGTCCAGCACGCACTGGGAAAATTCTGGTCATGGTCCTTCGTGACCTGCATCGTGTCCTTTTTTTCGGGATCGATCCACCAGAGGTTTTCCGACCCGCTGCGGTCCGACGTGAACAATATCTTATGCCCGTCCGGGCTGTACCGCGGATGGGTGTCGAACGCGATGCCCTTTGTCAGCTGCGTCGCATGCCCGCCGCCGATCGGCACCGTGTACAGGTCCCCCATCAGGTCAAAGACGATCGTTTTCCCGTCCGGGCTCACATCGAGGGATGTCCAGCTCGCCTCGTCGGTGGTGAACCGGATCGTGCGCTGCGGTTTTAACGGCAGGCCCTTGAAACTGGAATATTTTGTGCTGTCTTTCCCGGTCGAGTCGGCATGGCCGCCCGCTCCGACCGGGCTCACGCCGGCTGCTTTCGCGGTCGGTCCGAACCAGGACATCGGGAGGAGTCCCAATAGCAGCATCAGGCGCTTCCCTTGATTTGTAGCAGTTAGTGGCATGGTGGCTTTATTTATAGGGAAGTGAAAATTACTAAAAATAACCAAATTCGGAATTTTCTTATCTTCGTACCCTTGTCATATTAAAAGCAGGAACGCCATGCCTGAAAATAGCGATTTCTATCCCCAGGTAATGCAACGATATATTTCGGAACCCGCCTTGCCTGACCAACATAAAGAGTTTATTTTGAGCCTCCTCCGGGTTTTTGAAGAGAAAGTATTCACCGCCCGCGATTTCGAATCCTACCCGATCGGGATCATCATCGACTACATCGAACGGACGCACGTCTTCTATTTCGAAAAGAAACTCCCGGAAATCGAACAATCCATTACGCTTCTTTCCGCCCATTACGACAGCCACCACCCCATCCTCGCGGCCCTGCACAGCTTCTTCAACCGGTACGTCAGCGATCTCTCCGAACACATCCGCGCGGAAGAGGAACTATTGCTGCCCTACATCAAGGCGCTTCAGCAAGCCGAGGCGAGCCCGGCTCACTTTTCCGGCTTCATCCTGGCGCGCCGCGACTATTCCATCGGCCGCTTCCTGAGCGAGCACCACGACACGGAAGATGAATTGAAGGACATCCGTCAGACGATCCGCGCCAATGCGCCGCCTCTGACCAATGAATCCCTGTACCGGATTTTGCTAAGCCAGCTTCAGGCGTTCGAACAGGACCTGTCCGTCCATGCCGGCATCGAAGAGGAAGTCCTGATACCAAAGGCGCTCGCCCTCGAAAAGAAGCTCAACGCGCAATTGCTTTACCTTTCTCCGTTCAATTGACGCCGGCCGCGGCTCGCCTCATTTCATGGTGATCCCTTCCAGCTCGCCGATCCGCGCCATCAGGCCCCACCCATAGAAACCGCCGCCGATGGCGACGAGCAGTTCATTGTCGCCTTGCCGCAGGGGCACGCTGACGGCGCCGTTGTCGATTGAGATCCGGCCGCGTTGTTTGGCGATCGGTGTGCCGTACAAATTCTTGTCGAGGTAGAGCCACTGGCCGTTGAGCCAGACCCAGATTTCATTCATGAACCCGAGCTGCAGATGGCAGGTCCTTTCCTGGTCGGCGTGCAGGGTCGTCCTGAGGAAGATGATTCTCCGGATAAAGTCCTTTTCCGGCGGGAAGGCGCGGGTCAGGTTCACCATTCCCCGCCGCTCCACGTCGATCGGCTGCCATACTTGCTGCGAATCGGGCATCAACGCCGCGCTGAAATCGACGCCGGCGGGGATCGGCTTTGGCTTCGTCACCTGCCAGTGGCGGATATAATGAGGATCGTTGACGGCTGCGTCCGGCCCTTCTGCCGGCGATAACCCGTCGACCCGGCCTGGTGCAACGATCAGGTTGGACAGCGTGCATTTGCCTTCGAAACAAATCGAGCCGTGCGTCACGTTGCCTTCCAGCCGCGGCACATCCAGCGCCGGTGTTGTCCCATGGTTGAGATATACCCGCAAACGCTTGCCTGAAACGACCAGCTTCGTATGGATGGCCATTTTCGGCTGCCACTCCGCTGCCGTCTGATAGTCGTCGAACAAATTCCAGCAGTTGATCCCTCCGATGATCGGCGTATACTGGATCGCCTGGGGCTGCCCCATCCGGTCCGTCCGGAAGTAGAAACATTCGCTTTCTGCCGAGTCCTGCCACCGGAAATACATCGAGGAGAACTGCTTCTCCTCGGGAAGGATATCGAATTCGATCGTTCCGTCCGAAAAGTCGACCCCTTTCAGCCTGACGAGCCCGCTGCCATCGACGATCTTCATCGCCGCCCCCTCCGTCCCGGCCTGCCCGCCAGCCCCCGCCTGCCCTGCTGGCCCCGAACCCGCTGCCGCCCCGGCCGCCGACCCTCCCCCTGTTGCCTTCGCCCCCGAACCGGTCGCCATTCCCTTCGCCCCCACAAATTCCACCGCGCCCGGCGCAAATACAAAATTCTCCGCCCGCATGGGAACGAGCCCTTGCCCCGTCGCCAATGCGCTCGAACAAACTAAACCGACTACTACAAAAAGTTTTGTCATAATTTTATTTTAAATGGGATACCCAAAAATAGCCCCGGCGGCCGCCGCCCCGGCTTCCAAACCCGTTCAAGTTGATTCATTCGAATTCACATATCGAAGAATGTCTTCGCCTGATCGAAGCCCAATGGCGCCGCGGCCCGTGCGAGGAATGGAGCAGCTATGATTTTGAGAAATTGAATGAAGCGATCCTTGCGGCCACCGGCGTTTCCCTCAGCGTGTCGACCCTCAAGCGCGTCTTCGGCAAGGTTGCCTACTCCAACCTGCCCTCGACCCATACCCTGAATACCCTCGCCCGTTTCGCGGGTTACGAGGATTGGAATGATTTCCGCCGGAGGTACACCGCCGCCGCGCCGCCCAAGCCGCCCAAGCCACCCACGCCGCCCACACCGCCCGCGTCGCCCACGCCCGCGCAAACCTTCCCGTCCGCCCCCCGCCCCGGCCCCGCTTCCCGGTCGCGCCTCTTGCGCTGGTGGCCCGCCCTCCTCCTGCCGCTCGCCATCCTCCTGTACTCCCTCCTTAACCGGCGGAATCCCGCACCCCCCGCCGCCGGCTCGCGCGCCTACAGTTTCCGTTCCAACAAAGTCTTATCCCAGGGTGTCCCAAATTCCGTAGTCTTTCACTATCATACCCCCGTCGCGCCCACCGATTCGGTATTCATCGTCCAAACCTGGGACCTGCGCCGCCGCGCCAGGGTCCCGGCAAACGGCAGCGACTACTCCGCCATTTATTACTACCCCGGTTTTTTCAGGGCAAAACTCCTCGTGGACACACAAATCGTGCGGACGCATGACCTGATGATCGGTTCGGATGGATGGCTCGCCGCCGCGGACCAGGACCCCATACCCGTCTATTTCAAAAAGGAAGAGATCGCTAGAAATGAAGGCGTCGAGGTCGATTCGGCTATACTTTCCCGTTACCATCTCGACGGGCTCCCGACGGCCCCGATGGTCCGCCTGTTCAATATGAAAGATATGGGTGGGTTGAGCAACGCCGACTTTACCTTCGAAACGACCCTGCGGACGGGATATGCGGACGGATCGGGTAAATGCCAGTATGTGCAGGTGCTGATCCAATGTAAAGATGACATCATCATCATTCCCCTTGCCGCCAAAGCCTGCATCGGCGCGCTGGAACTCTATTTTGCGGGCGCCGGCGTCACCAGCGCCACCGCCGACCTTTCCGGTTTTGGCTGCGATCTGACCCAATGGACGAATCTCCGCGTGGTCAGCAACCACCGGAACGTCAGGATATTCGTCAATGACAAGCCCGCCTGTTCCCTGCACTTCCCGGACGGCCCGACCGACATCGTCGGCGTGCAGTATCGGTTCTCCGGTCCTTGCGCCGTTAAAAACGCCCGCTTTAGCAGCGGCAACCGCGTTTTCGACTTGAAATAGGCGCGCTAATTCAATGCTTCCTTGTTGTACTTGTTCCGATAATCCACAGGCGACATGGACGTCACTTTCCGGAAGATATCCCTGAAGGCCTTGGTATCGTTGTACCCCACTTCATACATCACCTCACCGACCGTCTTGCGACTCATTTCGAGCTGTCGCTTGGCCGCCTCGATCTTGACCCGCTGCCAGTATTCCAGCACCGTGTTGTGCGTCGCCTTCTTGAACCGCCTTTCGAACGTCCTCCTGGCGATCCCAAACTTCCTGCACAGCTCATCCACGGTGATCTTATCCGAGAAATTGGTCTCGATATACTCCTGCACCTTAACGATCTCCGGATCGTTGTGCACTTTCTGCCCTTTGAAAATATGAAATGGCGACTGGCTGTTCTTGTCGATGTCGAGCACAAAGAATTTCGCCGTCAGAACGGCCAGTTCCCGGTTGGTGTATTTCTCGATCAGGTAAAGAAGCAGGTTCCAGTAGGAAGTGGCCCCGCCGCTGGTATAAAGGCCGGTCTGGTCGGTGACGATCTTGTTGTCGAGCAGCTCGACCTCGGGGAACCGGTTTCGGAATTCATTCGCGAACAGCCAATGGGTCGAACAGGTCTTGCCGTCCAGCAACCCCGTTTCCGCCAGGAGAAAGGCCCCCAGGCAGAGACTAGCGATCTCCGTCCCCTGTTTGTAGTGCTGCACGATCCAGGGAATGAAGGACCTGTTCACGTGGACCGCCTGGCTCAGGTCGCCGCTCAGCGCCGGGATGATGATCAGGTCCGGCCTGCGTGCGGTGGTGA
>Ga0134125_10001949_pt1 | contig 24869 bp, 24 predicted proteins | sample KB31751_FD_96464 | JGI IMG/M metagenome (GOLD analysis project Ga0134125, IMG submission 96464) | Terrestrial soil microbial communities with excess Nitrogen fertilizer from Kellogg Biological Station, Michigan, USA - KB3-175-1 | ecosystem: Environmental > Terrestrial > Soil > Unclassified ...
ACTCCGGCACTCCGGCAGCGGCTGAGCCGCGGGCCGTGCGCCGCTTTCTGGCGCGGCTGCTCGGCGACCGGCGGGTGGTGGAGCTTCCCCGGGCGCTCTGGCTGCCGATTCTCTACGGACTCATCCTGCCGCTGCGCCCGGCGCGGATTGCGCGCAAATACCGCAGGATCTGGTCGCAGTCGGGCTCGCCGCTGCTCGATCTTTCCGAGAAGCTGCGCACCCAGCTCACCGCCACCCTGGCGCAACGAATGCTGGCGCCCTTCTCGGTGGAGCTCGGCATGCTCTACGGCGATCCGGGCGTCTCGCAGGGGCTGACCCGGCTGCGCGAGTCAGGCGCCCAGCGCATCCTGGTGTTGCCGCTGTTCCCGCAGTACTGCGGCGCGACCACGGGGGCCGTCTACGATCAGGTGAGCGCGGAGCTCGCGCGCTGGCGCTGGCTGCCGGAGCTGCGCTTCATCGCGGAGTACCACGATCAGCCCGAGTACATCGATGCGCTGCGCCTCAGCGTGCTCGAGTATTGGCAGACTCACGGCCGCACGCGGCACCTGTTGATTTCCTTCCACGGGATACCGGAGCGCTATTTCCAGCAGGGCGATCCCTACTTCTGCAAGTGTCAGAAGACCGCGCGCCTGCTCGCCGAGGAGTTGCTGCTGCGCGATGGCGAATGGAGCGTCAGTTTCCAGTCCCGGTTCGGCCCCGCAGCCTGGCTCAAGCCCTATACGAGCGAGGTGCTGGCGCAGCTTCCCGGGCGCGGCGTACGCGATGTGACAGTGCTGTGTCCCGGGTTCGCGATCGATTGCCTCGAGACCCTGGAGGAAATCGGCATCGAGAACCGCCACAACTTCCTGCGCGCCGGCGGCGAGCGGCTCGAGTACGTGCCGGCGCTCAATGCCCGCGCCGAGCACGCGCGGTTCCTGGCGAGCCACATCGCGCGACACTGCCAGGGGTGGATATCGCCGGCCTGGCCCGAGGTCGCCTACGGCGCTTCGGGCAGCCAACCCATCGACCGCCACTGATCCCGCGGCGCCCTGAGATCCCTCGACACGGGCAGCAGGGCCACTTGCTTTCGCACGGCGCCATGCTTGGACGGTTTCTGGAATTTGGAGTTGCCACGGCTGACATCCGGGCCTCGGTGGAATTCTACGAGCGGCTCGGATTCACGCAGGCACGGACCGGCGACATCTGGCCGCATCCGTACGGCGTGCTCACCGACGGCAGGGTGTACATCGGGCTGCACCAGCTCCGGCTGGATTCGCCGGCCATTACCTTCGTCCGGCCGGGAATAGCCGCGCACGCACCATCGCTCGAGCAGGCAGGCGTGAAGCTCTCGACGATCAACCTGGACAGCGAGGCGTTCAATGAGTTGGCTTTTCGGGACCCCGCGGGCCACACGGTGAGACTGCTCGAAGCACGGACTTTCTCGCCGGCGGACCGCTCCCCGCACGAGACATCACGCTGTGGCGCGTTCTGCAGCATCAGTCTGCCGGCAGCAGACTTCGATCGGGTCAGCCGGTTCTGGCAGATGCTCGGGCTCGCACCCCTCGAGGCGGGATCACAGCGCTACCGGCGCCTCCGTCTCGAGAGCGAAGACTTCGAGCTCGCCCTGCATCGGCAGGGATTTTTTCCGCAGCCGCTCCTCGTCTTTCGTGATGCCGACATGTCCGCACGGCTCGGGCGTCTGCGCGAGCTCGGCGTCGGCCCGCTTGAACCGCCGCCGAGTGGACTCGACACCCACGCAAATTCATTGCTTCAGGCGCCCGAGGGGACCGTGCTGCTGTTGCTGCAAGATACCGGCGATCCCGCTTGACCCCCGCATGACCCTCCGCAACACCCGTGACCGCTGGGGCGCGGTCTCCCAGCTCCTGCATTGGCTGATCGTCGTGCTGATCGCCCTGCAGGCTGCCCTCGGCCTCACCGGGATCATGCTGCCGCTCGGTGTCGGGAAGCTCGGGGTGCTGGCGACGCACAAATCGATCGGCATCACCATACTCACCCTCGCGGTGCTGCGTCTGCTGTGGCGCTGGATGAACCCCACGCCGCCGCTGCCATCCAATCTGAAACCTTACGAGCGCGTCCTGGCGCATTTCACTCACAAGGGGCTCTACGTGCTGCTTTTTGCGATGCCGCTCACCGGCTGGATCATGTCCTCCGCGCGCGGCTTCCCGGTGAGCTGGTTCAACCTGTTCCAACTTCCCGATCTCGTCTCGAAGAGCGAGGCGCTCTACGGTGCCATGGTGGTGACTCACGCGACCCTCGCAAGCGCCCTCGCGGTTATCGTGGCGCTGCACATAGCAGGAGCGCTCAAGCACCACTACGTGCTGAAGGACGACACCCTGCGGCGGATGCTGCCCTTCGGGCGGACCACGCTCGGCGCGCTCGTTGCGGTGCTGCTCGCGGCACCGGCGGCGCACGCCGCGGCCGGCCGCCGCAGCTACAGCGCGCTTCCGGCGCAGAGCTCGCTGACTTACACCTTCACGCAGGCCGGCGCCGCAAACCAGGGACGATTCAGGTCCTTCGTCGTGAGCTTCGATCCGACCGCGGGCCAGCTCCAGGTTGTGATCGACATGCGCTCATTCGACACCGGCGACCAGCAGCGCAACGACCTCCTGGGCGGCAAGGACTTCTTCGACGTCGCACAGTACGGCCAGGCCCGCTTCACCGCGACACACGTGGAACGCAGTGCAACCGGCTACGATGCGACAGGGTCGCTGACGCTGCGCGGCGTGACGCGCAACGTCACGATCCCCTTCACCTGGCGCACCGCGACCGATCAGGGCCGCGCGGTCGGCTATCTCGCCGGCCAGATCACGCTGCAGCGACTCGACTTCGGCATCGGCCAGGGACAATGGAAATCAACGGTGTGGGTAGGCAACGCCGTTACGGTCCACTACCAGTTGGTTCTGGCGCCGGCCGCAAGCAAGTGAGTGAGCGGCCCTGGGCCGCGGGATGTAAAGAGTAACTCGGTTGGCTGCGCACAGCGGCAGGATGCCGACTTTGCGCCAATCAGGAAGGCCTCGCATGGAGCTTCGAGGTACAGAGGTCGTAGATCGACGCCATCAGCACCTGCACGGAATGCGTCATGGCGATCTCTATGCCCTTCAGCGCCGCCTCCTTGATCGCTCCGGTCAGCAGATCGAGCTGCTCCGCCGACAGATTCTCCGGCAATTTGGTGGTGATCTGTACGGTGGGGACTTCCTCCACGATCTGACGCAGTATCTGGTACACGCAATCCGCCTTCGCGCGCATCAGCGACTCATCGTCGCCGAACAGCGAGCCGATGGTGACCAGGCCGTCGACCGTCTTCGCCCGAGTCTGCTCCCACTCGCGCTCCGTGCCGAAGGCCACATGTATGACCTCACCCATGACTGTCTCTCTCATGCATTTCGGCAGGCGACCTGACGCAAGTTCCGTGCCCCGCCGCCATCGGCCGCTGGCCCCTCGGGGACGCCTGCAAGGCCGGAGTGCCGCCGCCGTGAGCCGGAGGGGCACGGGGAAGCGGGCGTAGAACCCGGCCTGGAAACGGCCATGGGGATACGCTCGAGCACCAGTCGCATGCCCATGGCTTTCAGCAACACGGTCGCGCTCCGCAGCTCCGGGTTGCCACGCCGACACAACGTGCGATAGAGCGAGTCGGCGCTCAGCTCCACCTTCTCCGCCAACTTCGGGCCGCCGGAGGCGCGCGCGATACGGCCCAGAGCCGCTGCCAACTCCTCCGGGGCGGCGTCTTCCAGCATTGCATTGAGATAAGCCACGGCGAACTCATAGCGCGCCTGCACCGACATCGGCGCCGCCTGGCGGTTCTTCTTGCGAGCCATTTGAGTCACTCCTCGAGGTATCGACCACGGGGCAGCGTAGGCCCGCGCTTTGCCATGGTACAGGCGGCCTTTACCACGCGTTCACGCAGATTTGCGGCAAATTGCCGGGATACCGCAGGCATTGCCGGCGCAGGCGGCCTGCCGCCCGCCAAAGCCACGGTCCGCGCCCGCCGCGGGGTATACTTTCGCCCGACGGCCGGTCGGCCACGAAAAGGGGTAGCTGTCATGCTGGTCGTCACGACAGAGAACGTACCGGGTTATCACGTCCGAGACGTCAAGGGTCAGGTATTCGGTGTCGTGGTGCGCAGCCGCGGTCTCGGTGGCAACATCATGGCCGGGCTGCGCTCGCTCGCCGGCGGTGAGATTACCGAGTACACGCAGCTGCTCGAGGAAGCCCGCCGACACGCAGTGGACCGTATGGTCAAGAACGCGACACTCATGCAGGCAAACGCCATCATCATGATGCGGTTCGATTCCGCTGAGATCGGCCAGACGATGAGCGAAGTCGTCGCATACGGCACGGCCGTGGTGCTGGAGAAGGCGTCCGCGTGATGTTGCGGGCAGCAGTGCTCGTGCTGGGCGGCCTCGCCGTGACTGTAGGCGCGGTGCTCGTGAGCAGTGGCACCAGGGGATCCGGCATTTATCTGCTCTGTGTTGGATTGGCCATGGTTCTCGGCACGGCCTTCGAGCGTTGGCGCTATCGCACCTTCCCTCCGGCCGGCGCGCACTGGGAGCGCACCGGTGAGCGCTTCGAGGACCCCACGACGGGCGAGACCATGGAGGTGCACTACGACCGGACGAGCGGCGAACGGCGCTACATCCCGGCCGGCGACGATACGCAGCGCAAATAGACCTTATTTCCGACGCCGATGTCTGCTACCGATCCTCAACCCCTCGAGCCATCCGATCGCCGTCGTCCGACCGTCTTTCTGAGCTACGCTTCGGAAGATCGTCGGGCGGCGCAGATTCTCAGAGATGCTCTGCCTGCCTACGGCCTCGAGGTGTGGTACGACGAGAGCGACCTCATAGGCGGGGACGCGTGGGACCAGAAGATCCGTCGTCAGATCCGCGAATGCGATTACTTCATGCCCGTCATTTCCGCGCACACGGAAGCACGGCATGAAGGGTACTTTCGCAGAGAGTGGCGGCTCGCCGTCGAGCGCACGCTCGACATGGCGGACGATCACACTTTTCTCCTCCCTGTGGCGATCGATGCAACCGCCGAAGCCGGTGCGCGCGTTCCCGAGAGATTTCGCGCAGTGCAGTGGCTGCGGCTTCCGGGCGGACAGCCGAGCGCGGCGCTCGAGGCCCTCTGCCGCAGGCTGGTAGCCGGTTCACCCGAGGAGCAGCCGCCGGTACGCAAGAGCCGAGAGCCACCCGCCGGGCGACGGCCACCGCGGCGCCACTACGAATTTCCTGCATTTCCCCGCGAGGAGCCGGGACAGAGGATCCGCTTCGGGTTCCAGGTGGCCGGCTGGGCGCTCCAGTCGAGCTGGGTCGCCTTCAGTCGCGTCCCGAGGTGGGCGAGGATCGGTATCTACTGCTGGCTCGCCGTCCTGCTCATGTCGCGGGGATGTTCCTCCTCGGACGACCATCGTCACGCACCCCCGCGAATTTCCTCCGCGGCGCATCCTTACGCACCTCCACGGATTTCCTCCCCACAGGCGCAGACCCTCAGGCACATCGGCCAGAGCCTGGGAGTGAGCCACCTCGGCCCCTGGACGGCGGCCGATACTGCGCAACTCATCTCGCAGATCGCGAAGGAAGTCCCCACGGACACGGACGACTCGACCGCATACGCCCCGGTGCTCGCCATTCCATTCGCCGCGCCCGCGGACGACGGCGCGGCTCGTAAGCTCGCAAGGTCAGCCTTCGGTCAGATGTACGGACAACTCGCCATTGCCCGTCATGGACATGTCGCGTTGGCCGACGAGCCGCTGCCGATCCTGGATCCGTCGGTCGCCACCGTAATGGGGCGCGCTCATCATTCGACCTACATCGTCTACGGCGCCATAGACGGTAACGCACCGAATCTGCAACTCACCGTCAAAGTCATCGCGGTGGATGATGGTTCGGTGAAGTGGTCGAAATCGTACCCGGTGGCGGGTGCCGATGCAGGCCGCATCGCCGAGGAAGTGAGCTCCAAGGTCCCAGGCTCCGAGGACGACGACTGACCGGCGGAAAGCCGGGACACGAGTAAAGTTACGGCCTTGCCTCGAGCACCAGGTTGAAAGGCGTTTCCGTCGCACGCCGGAAGCGCGTGAAGCCGCCACTTTCCATCACCTGGCGCAGGCGTTTCTCCCCCGCCTGGGCGCCCAGTGCGGGACCCCTTCGCGCCAGAGAGACCGGCACGCAGACGAGCGAGGATGCGCCGTAGTAGACCCGCCCGACTGGATTGCGATTGTCCTCCAGAGTATCGCCGGCCATCGGCTCCACGAGCATGCAAACCCCATCAGGCTTGAGAGCGTCGCGTGCATGGCGCGCGGCACCGACCGGGTCGGCCATGTCATGCAGACAGTCGAAGAAGGCGACGAAGTCGAGATCGGACGAAGCGTAACTGACGGCATCGGCAACCTCGAACTGTGCGTTGCCCACGCCGGCCTCCGAAGCGCGCTTGCGAGCGGTTTCGATCGAACCCACGTGATAGTCGTAGCCGATGAACTGCGAATTCGGAAACGTCTTGGCGAGAAGGATGGTGCTCGCGCCATGGCCGCAGCCCACGTCGGCCGCTCGCCCGCCGCGCTCCAGCTTCGCGACCACGCCGGCGAGGGCCGGGAGCCAGGCGCCGATCAGGTTGGCGTTGTAGCCCGCTCGGAAGAATCGCTCCGTGCCGTGGAACAGGCAGGAGTGATGCTCGCCCCATTCCATCCCATCCCCCGTGCGAAAGTTGCGCAGAGCGCGATCGCGAATATGATAGAGATCCTGGACGATGAGATACGCGCCCGGCAGATCGACCGGGCCAGCCGGGTCCGCGAGGCAGGCTGTCTGCTCCGGAGTCAGGTAGTACCGGTCCGTTTCGGCATCATGCTCGACGTAGCCGCCGGCAGTCTGATTTCCCAGCCATTCGCGCACGTAGCGCGTGTTGGTTCGGGTCTGCTCGGCCAGCTGCCCGGCGGTCATGGGCTCTTTGGCGAGAGCGCGATAGAGGCCGAGCTCGTCGCCGATCGAGACCAGCACGGCGCTGACGGCCGCGCCGAGGTCGCCCACTGCCTTGCCCAGAAACGCGTTCAGTCGGTCGTTGTCGATGGCCATGCCGAGACCCCTCGCTATCAGGTGCGGCCAGGGACCCCGGCTGCGCACGTACTCATACACTCAGCCCCGTCGACCCGCCTCCCTCAACTGGGATAGGGGACTCACATGCCGCATCGATCCCTGCCGCAGCTCTCGTCGCGGCTCTGCGCCGGCGCCAAACCACCACCTCAGTCCCGGCCCGCGCTCGCGGAGGGCACGCTGCAGGCCATCCTGGATGCGCTCGGGCCACCGCTCCTGCTCGTCGACGAGGCGGCCACGCCGATCTTCGTCAACCGTCGCGCCGCACGGATTCTCGCGCGAGGCGACGGCCTGGCAATCGGCCCGGCCGGGCTGACGACCCGCTCCAGGAAAGCGACACGCGAGCTGCGCGCCGCCATTGCTGGTGCAGCAGCGAATGCGCACTCATCACGCGCCCGGCCGCTCACCTTGCATGTCACGGTGGCGAGGCAACTTCCGCGACCGCCCTGGCTGGTATCGATCCTGCCGATCGGGGGCGACGGCCCGGACGCCGGCACGGCCGGCTATGCAGCCCTCTCCATCACCGAGTCCGACGTGCATACCCGGATAGACCCGGAGAGTGCCGCAGACTATTTTCTGTTGACTCCCCGTGAAACGGATGTCGCGGCGTTGCTCGCCGCCGGCCGCAACTCGAAAGAAGCTGCGAGGGCGCTGCACATCGGGATTGGCACGGTGCGCACTCATCTGAAGAGCCTCTTCGGGAAGACCGGTGCGAGAAGCCAGACGACGCTGGCGCTCAAGCTGCAGGCCTTCGCAATTCGCGAGTAGTCGCCCCTGAAATGAGCGAGGACGGGCCCAGGACCGTCCATGTAGCGAGGTCGCGTGACGGCGCCGGCGGCTCGGGCGGCTAGCGGTCCGCTCGGATCACGAGCGCGTGGAGGTTGGCGGTTCGCAGTTGGTCGCGGACTCTGGCCAGCTCGGCGTCGCTGAGCGGACCGATGCGGACCCGGTTCCAGGTCCGGGTGCCGTCCACGACGTGTTGGACCTGTGCGGTGATCCCCACGTGTGCCAGGCGGGCGCGAACCTGGTCGGCTTCGGCTCTGCTGCGGTAGGAACCGACCTGCAGCAGGTACGAGTGGACGCCGGCGGAGCGCGCCGGCTGACTCGTTTCGGGCGCCTTTGCCGGCAGCGGCGGCGGCCGCGACGTATGCTCGTCATCGTGCGGGACGGGCACCTTGAAGCTCGGCAGCATCTTGTAGAAGTCGTACTGCTGAGGCTGCGTGGCCGTGTGTGCGGAAGCGGATTGCGGCGGCGATGCAGTGTCGTCGGCAGCGTCCGCGGGATTGGAGGAAGTCTCATCAGGCGCCGGGGCGTGTGGCGCCGAGCCCGACGAATCGCCCACGGCATGTCCGTGCGCAGCAGAAGCCGCATCATGGCGCGCACGGGCACCCACGATCAGGAATGCGGCGCTCGCGAGCACGCCGCCGACGAGAACGCCGAGGCCGAACTCCTTCAGCCTGCCGGCGCCCGAGGTGCGGGAGGTCCGCTTGTAGTCGCGCGTGGTCAGCCGAGGCATGCTGGACTTACATGCTCTCCGGCGCGGAGACCCCGAGCAGGGTCAAACCGTTGCGGATCACCTGCTGGACACCGAGCACCAGCGCGAGGCGCGCGTTGCGCAGCCTGGAATCGCCTACGATGAATTGCTCGGCGTTGTAGTAGGTATGGAGGGTGTTGGCGAGGTCGCGCAGGTAATGAACGAGGGCGTGCGGAGCGCGATTCGCCGCGGCCTGCTCCAAGACCTCCGGATAGCGCGCCAGCGCACTGAGCACGGCCTGCTCCTGCGATCCCTGCAGCAACGGAACGTTGGCGAGCCCCTCGGCGCGATCGAAGGACAGGCCCCGCGCGCCAAGCTGCTTGATGACGCTCGCGACACGGGCGTGCGCGTACTGGATGTAGTACACCGGGTTCTCGTTGGTGCGCGACTTGGCCAGCTCGAGATCGAAGTCGAGCGGCTGATCGTGGCTGCGCATCAGATAGAACAACCGACAGGCATCGTTGCCGACCTCCTCACGGAGCTGTCGAAGCGTCACGAACTGCGCCTCGCGCTTGCCCATCGGTACTTTTTCGCCGCCGCGGAACAGGCTCACGAACTGAATCAGGTTTACTTCCAGAGAGTCACCGGGCTCTCCCATCGCCGTCAGTCCCGCCCGCACGCGCGCTACGTAGCCGTGGTGGTCGGCACCGAGTACGTCGATCAGACGCTGGAAGCCGCGTTCGCGCTTATCCAGGTGATAGGCGATGTCGGACGCGAAGTAGGTCTTCTGCCCGTTCTCGCGCACCACCACGCGATCCTTCTCGTCGCCAAACTCGGTGGCGCGGAACCAGGTCGCCCCGTCCTTTACGTACAGGCGCGACTCGCGCTCGAGCCGCGCGAGCGCGCGCTCGATTGCGCCGCCTTTCTCGAGCGCACGCTCGGAATACCATTGGTCGAAGGTGACGCCAAACTGGCCGAGATCCTCACGAATGTCGGCGAGCATCGCCGCGAGGGAGAGCTCCAGCACCCGGCCGAATGCCTCCGGCCCGATGAGATCACGCGCGCGCGCGATCAACGCATCGATATAGACCTCCTTGTCTCCTGTCGGCGCATCCGGCGGCAGACCGGCGAGCACCGTCGCCGCGGCTCGTCTGCAGCCATCGCCTTCGACCGTGAGAAGCTGCTGCCCCAGCGCCCGGACGTAGTCGCCGCGATACCCGTTCTCCGGAAAAGGCAGCCTCTCGCCACAGGCCTCCAGGTATCTGATCCAGGTGCTCACCGCGAGGATGTCGACCTGCCGGCCGGCGTCGTTGATGTAGTATTCGCGCGAGACGTCGAAGCCGACAGCAGTCAGGATGTTGGCCAGCGTTGCTCCGTACGCCGCCTGGCGTCCATGGCCGACATGTAATGGCCCCGTCGGGTTGGCAGACACGAACTCGAGCAGCACCCGCTCGCCCTGGCCGAAACTGCCCTCGCCCGCGCTGCGACCGTAGCGCTCGCCACGCTCGTGGATCGCGGCCAGCTCACGGCCATAGGCATCGGCCGTCAGAAAAAGATTGATGAAGCCGGCGCCGGCGATCTCGGTACGCGCCACGAGCGGGCTCGCGGGCAAAGCGGCAACGATCTTCTGTGCCAGCTCCCGCGGCTTGCAGCCGGCCGCCTTCGCCAGGCGCATCGCCACGTTGGTCGCGAAATCGCCGTGCTGGGGATCGCGCGTGCGCTCGATCGTGATGGACCCGGGCGGCGGCGGCCCGGGCAGCACGCTGCCGAGGAGCGAAGTGACCGCGCGCGCGAGTAGCTGCTCGATTTCCTGCTTCAAAACGGTCGTGAGATTCGGTGGATCGAGCGCGAAATCTTACCTGATCGGCTCAAAACAATTCGATGGGATCTACATCCAGCGCCCAGCGCACACGCCGCGCGGTCGGTAGCGCCTGCAAAGCCGGCAGCCACTCATCGAGAAAGCGGTGCAGCGCCGCGCGGTCCGCGCTCTCGACGAGCAATTGCGCGTGATGCCGCCCGGCGCGCCTCGCCATCGCGGCGGGCGCCGGTCCGAGCAGCCGTACTCCATCGCGGGCGGCACGCAAGTCCTCGCCAGCCCGGCGTGCTTCGGTGAGAAACGCCAACGCGGCCTCCGCGGTCTGCGCCGAATCGCGCACGGCCGCGAGCCGGCTGAAGGGCGGCCACGATGCCTGGCTGCGTTCCGCGAGCGCCGCGCGCGCAAAGCCGTCATAACCTTCGGCCAGCAGGCTGAGAAGCAGAGGATGACCGGGAAACTCCGTTTGTATGAGCACTTCCCCGGCCTTCTCGCCGCGTCCGGCGCGGCCGGCGACCTGCACGATGGTCTGCGCGAGACGCTCCGGTGCGCGAAAGTCGGTGCTGAAGAAGCCCTGGTCCGCATTCAGCACGACGACGAGCGTGACGTTGGGGAAGTCATGCCCTTTGGTGACCATCTGCGTTCCGACCAGGATCCTCGCTTCGCCGGAGGACATCCGGTGCATCGCCTTCTCCATGTCACCTCGGCGCCTGACGACGTCGCGATCGAGACGGATGCAGGGAATACCCGGAAAGAGCGTGGCGAGCGTTTCCTCGATCCTTTCCGTACCCTGCCCGACGGGCTTTACCGCGAATCCGCACTGCGGGCAGCGCTGCGGCAATTGGATGTCGGCTCCGCAGTGATGACAGCGAAGCCGGCCGGCCGAGAGGTGCACGGTGAGACGGGCATCGCAGTCGCGGCACGGCGCCATCCAACCGCAAGCCGTGCAGAGCAGCGTTGGCGCATAGCCGCGTCTGTTGAGGAAGACGAGCACCTGCCCGCCTGCCCCGAGGTGCCGCTCGATCGCCTGCACGGCAGGTGTGGAGATGCCGGTGCGTGCGGCGCACGACCGCAAGTCGATCAGCGCGATGCGCGGCGGCGCCGCCTCGGCGGCCCTGCGACTCAACACCAGGCGCGAGTATCGCCCGGTCGCGACATTCTGCAGCGTCTCCAGTGCCGGCGTCGCGGATCCCAACACCACGGGCACACCGGCCCGATGCGCGCGCACCACTGCGAGATCGCGTGCGGAGTAGCGAAAGCCCCCCTCGTGCTGCTTGAACGAGGTGTCATGCTCTTCGTCGACGATGATGACACCGAGGTCTCGAGCGGGGGCAAACACTGCCGAGCGCGTGCCGAGCACGACCCGCGCCTCTGCGCTGAATGCCTGCCGCCAGGCGAGCAGCCGCTCATGATCGGTCAGTGCCGAATGCAGCACGGCCATCGGCACTCCGAACCGCTGGCGGAAGCGGCCCACGAGCTGCGGTGTCAGGCCGATTTCCGGCACCAGCACCAGAGCGCTGCGGCCGAGCCGCAAGGCGCGCTCGACCACTCTCAGGTAGACCTCCGTCTTGCCGCTGCCGGTCACGCCGTGAAGCACGAAGGCACCGAAGGTGCCGAGCGATTCGCAGATGCGCCCGATCGCCAGGCGCTGTTCCTCGTTGGGATCCGGACCGGGGCCGAGGTCGGCGGATGCGGGCGCCGGCACAGGGACGGCCACTGCCCTCGCCTCGAGGCGGATGACCCATCCGCGGGTGACGAGCGCACGAGCCGCCTCCCGCCACGAGTCCAGCCTGCCGTCGAGGTCTGTGGCCGTGAGACCGGGCACTCGGCAATCGGCATCAGCTCCGTCCGGCGCCGGGGCATCCCGCTCTGCCAGGGTCGCCAGCAGCTGCCGCTGTCGCGGCGCGCGCTTGGGCTCTCCCTGAGTCCACGCCTCGCGGCCGGCGGCCGTGAGCAGCCAGCGCTCTTCGGCGGAATGCACAGATGCCCCCAGCCGCAGGGCCTTGGGCAGTGCCGCCGTCAGCACCTCGCCGATCGGATGGTGGTAGTACTCGGCCGCCCAGCCGAGCAGAGCGAGCGCGGCGGGGTCGAAGATCGGCTGCGCGTCGAGGCGCTCCAGCACGGGCTTGAGCCGCTCCTCGGGAAGCTCCGACCCGGCGGCCATTTCCACAGCCACGCCGATCAGGCGCTGCCGCCCAAAAGCCACCCGTACGCGCATTCCGGGCTCGATCGCTGCGGCCGGGCCGCCCGGGGGCTCCGTGCGATAGTCGAAGAGACGCCTGAGTGGCGTGGGCAGTGCCACGCGGACGACGGGAAGGGAATTCATGAATCCAGATGAATCAGAGGCTTACGCATGCAGCCGCCTCCGTCAACCGTACCCGTCGCAGCCGCGTTGTACCTGTCATGCCAGAGTTTGCTACGCTCGCGCCGCCTTATAGCATGCCGGCTGCCTCTCACGGCGACGTGGACCTGTCGGATTCGTCTAGCAATGCCCGCGGCACAACGCTCAGCCAGTTCCTGGCAGGCGTAGAAGTGCGCGCGTTCAAGATCGCCCAGGCCGCGCTGCGACACGAGGACGACGCGCTGGATGCAGTGCAGGATGCCATGCTGCAGCTGGCTCGCGCCTATTCGGCACGACCTGCGGAGGAGTGGAAGCCGCTCTTCTACCGCATCCTCGAGAACCGCATCCGGGACATGCAGCGCAGGCGTACCGTACGCAACCGGGTGATTTCCTGGCTACCCTTCCGGGCGGACCCCGGTGAGGACGAGCCGGACCCGATCGCGGAGTCCGCCAGCGAGGATCCGCTTCCGGTGCGCCGGCTGGAAATCGACGAGGCCATGTCGGCGCTGGAGAAGGCGCTCGGCACTCTGCCACGCAGGCAGCAGCAGGCGTTCCTCCTGCGTACCCTGGAAGGGCTGGATGTTGCGCAGACCGCTCGGGCCATGGGTTGCTCGGAAGGGAGTGTCAAGACACATTATTTTCGCGCGTTGCAGACCCTGCGCGCGCAACTCGGAGAGCTCTACGTATGAGCCGGGACCTCAACGGCACCACTGATTTCGAGCGCCAGCTGCACGTTCTTCTCGAGGAGAGCATCCAGCGTGTCGGCGGCCACGCCCGCTCGCGTTTGAATCAGGCGCGGCACGCGGCGCTCGCCGAGGCGGCGCGGCAGCGCTGGTACCTGCCTGCACGGGTGGCGGCGTGGATCAGGCGGCCCCTGCTGTGGATGCCGGCCTCGGGGGCCGTCGCCGCCGCGGTGTTGGTTACCTTCGTGCTCTGGCCACATGCCCCCCAGGTGTACCCCGCAGTCGAGGTGACCCATACTACGGTGGAGGATCTCGACCTCCTCGCCGATCGCGATGGGATGGACCTCATGCAGAGCGGCGGCGGGCAGTTCTACGAGTGGGCGATGGCGCAGTCGCAGGCCGCTTCGAATCAGGGCCGGGAACACGAGCAGCGCGGCGGCGCGGATCCCAACAGCGGCTGACATGGGTATCGCGCGCCGCACCGGAATCACCGCCATCACGGCGGCGCTGGCGGTTGTAGCCGGCGCTGCCCATGCCGGCGACCCGCCGAAGCAGAGCGCGAGCTCCCCGGACCAGGACCTGTTGGAATTTCTGGGCAGCGTCGATTCGCCGGCCGATCCGACGCAGCAGTCCGACGACGACGGCTGGCTGGCGTATCTATCGCAGATCAACATCGACAAGGTGGCCAAGGCTTCGCAGACGCCGGCGCAGGCTCCGGCGCAACAGAAGCCCGCGAGCTCCGCCGGTACCGAGAAGCCAAATGGGTAACGGGTCCAAGACAATGATCAACGAGCGCAGGGCGCTGCTGCTTGCGCTGCTGCTGGCCGTGGCGCCGGGGTACGCCCTGGCGCAGCAACAGCCAGCCGCCACGGCCCCGGCGGCTGCTCCCACCCCGCCGCCGGCCCCGGCCGGCGTGCCCGCCCCTACCCCCGTGCCGTGGTCGAGCCTCTCACCCGAGCAGCAGCGGCTGCTCGGCCCGCTCGCGGCCCGCTGGGGGTCGCTGCCGGCGACTCGCCAGGAGGCGCTGGTGCGCGGCAGCCAGCGCTGGCTGAAGATGAGTCCCGAGCAGCGCTCGATGGCACGTCAGCGCTTCCAGCAGTGGCGGCAGCTCACTCCGCAGCAACGACAGACGCTGCGGCGCCGCTGGCAGCAGTTCAGAGCCCTGCCGCCGCAACAGCAGCAGGCGATCCGCCAGAGCTACCGCCAGTTCCAGCGGCTGCCGCCGGGGCAGCGCAGCCTGCTGCGCCGCGAGTGGCAGAACGCCACGCCCGCGCAGAAGCAGCTGATGATCCAGCACGCCAACCAGATGCGGCGTCAGCGGCAGATGATGCCGATGCCGCGTTTCCGCATGGGAGCCCCCTCCCGCCGACCGCCGCGTTAGGGAGCGCCGGACCTGACGGGCAGAGGGATGCTGCAGACGGAGATGCGCCCTGCCGGCACCTTGAACCAGGGCTCGCGGCGATTGCGCAGCGATTCCACGTACTGCGAGAAAGTCGGCGTATCCGTGCGCAGCACCTCGAGTGCAGTCCGCTGCGCGGCCGGAAGATCCGCGGCGATCCGCACCGACTCGATGCGGACCCAGTGGTGCCGGTCCGTGTACACACCCAGGGGACCCTCGCCCCGCGGCAGGCTCGAGAGCAGCGGCATGCCTTGCACGACCCGCCCGACCAGGGTGGTGTTGCGATCCCACTGCCTCTGCGGCCCCCCGATGATCGCGTAGAGGGCAGTGCCGCCCCCGCTGTCGACGTTGATGCCGCGTGCCGCGCCGACCATGCCGTAGCAGTTGGCCAGCCAGGCCCGGCCGAACACCGGATCGCGGGCCGCCGGAAAGTCACCGGCGAATCCAACCTGCGGGGCGTAGGTGTCAGGATCGGGCAGCGGCGTGAACGGCAGGTCGCGCGCCGGCCGCTCGAACTCTGCGGCGACCATGCGCCTGGCGGTGCCCACCGACCGGTGACCGGTGGGGTCGCCCCATTCCGCCACGGCATTGTCCTGTACGCGAAAGATCGACAGCCCATCGAAAAAGCCCTGCCGCACCAGCTTCTTGACGTTGGCGACATACCGCGGCGCGAACTGCGGCGCCAGCTCGATCACTACCCGCCCCTGCGGCAGCGTCAAGTACAGCGTGTTGTCCGGGTCGAGCGCCCGCCACGCGGACGCCGGCGCGTTCGCCAGCAGCGCAGAGGGCACAGCCGCGGCGTGAGCCCGCAGCGCCTGCATGGACGGCGGCGTATCGTCCGTTGCATTCTGACCAAGGCAGGGGAAGGCGGCCAGAGCCGCCAGCGTCAGGCCAAGTGCCACCACGTCACGCACAGCCAACCTCCGTCTCAACCGACCGCTTTGATCGCCTGGATCAGCTCCGCGCCGGCCTTCTGCGCATCGCCATAGAGCATCCGGGTGTTGTCGAGATAGAAGAGCGCATTCTCGATGCCCGAGAAGCCTGCGCCCTGACCCCGCTTGATGACGATCACGTTCTTCGCCCGGTCGGCGTTCAGGATCGGCATGCCGTAGATCGGACTCGATTTGTCCGTGCGCGCGACGGGATTGACGACATCGTTGGCACCTATGATGAGGGCAGCGTCCGCGGTGTCGAACTCTGCGTTGATCTCATCGAGATCGGCGATCAGGTCGTATGGGACGCCGGCCTCCGCCAGCAGCACGTTCATGTGTCCCGGCATGCGGCCGGCCACCGGGTGAATGGCGAACTTCACCGTCACGCCGCGATCGAGCAGCTGCTGACAGAGCTCCCAGATCTTGTGCTGCGCCTGGGCGACGGCCATGCCATAGCCCGGCACGACGATCACTTTCTGCGCGAATGCCAACATCACGCCGACATCCGACGCCTCGATCGGCTTGAGGCTTCCCGTCACGGTGCCGGCCGGCCCACCGCCCGTATCCCCGAAACCGGAGAAGAGCACGTTGCCGAGTGAGCGGTTCATGGCCTTCGCCATGAGTTGGGTGAGGAGAGTGCCGGCCGAGCCGACGACGGTGCCTGCGATGATCATCGCTGCGTTGTGCAGCACGAAGCCGTCGAGGCCGACCGCGAGGCCGGTGAGGGCGTTGTACAGCGAGATGACCACCGGCATGTCCGCGCCGCCGATCGGCAGCGTCATGGTGATGCCGAGGATCAGCGCGAGGACGAAGAGCGCGGTGACGACATCCGGAGAGTCGTTGAAGTGTCCGGCGAGCAGCCCGGCGCAGGCCAGCGCCGCCGCCAGTATCAGCACATTGAGCGCCTGCTGTCCGCGGAACCGGAAGCTGCGCTTGATGAGACCCTGCAGCTTGCCGAAGGCGATGAGGCTGCCGCTGAAGGACACCGCGCCGATCAGACCGCCGATCACGGCGAGAGTCGCCAGCCCGTAGCCCTCCGCCCCGCCGCGGTAGAGCTCCACCGCGGCGATGGCCGCGGCGGCGCCGCCGCCCATGCCGTTGTAGAGGGCGATCATCTGCGGCATGTTGGTCATGGCGACGCGCTTGCCGGTCCACCATGCCGCCACGGCGCCCACGACGATGGCGGCGCCGATGAGCGGATAGTTGCTCATCCCCGGATAGGCGAAGGTGACGAGCGTCGCGACCAGCATGCCGGCGCCCGCCCAGAGAATGCCGCTGCGCGCCGTGACCGGCGAGCTCATGCGCTTCAATCCGATGATGAAGAGCACCGCAGTGACGAAGTAGCTCGCCTGGATGAGAGTGTCCGTTCCGAGGAAAGCCGACATCGGTGCGCCCGGCATCTAGTGCTTCCCCGGGCGCGCGCCGGCCGCCCTGCTCGACTTGAACATCTCCAGCATGCGCTCCGTCACGACGTAGCCGCCCATGGCATTGCCGGCCGCGAGCAGCACGCCGATGAAGCCGATGGTCTTCTCGAGCGGGGTGTGCGCACTGCCGAGCGCCACCATCGCGCCCACCAGCACGATTCCATGGACGAAGTTGGAGCCTGACATCAGCGGTGTGTGCAGGATCACCGGCACGCGGGAGATGACCTCGTAGCCGGTGAAGGCCGCGAGCATGAAGATGTAGAGCGCAACGATTCCGGTCATGGGATCAACCTTCGATTGCCTTGGCGGTGGGCTCGTGTTTGATCTCGCCGGCGTGCGTGAGGCACGCCTTGGCGAATACCTCATCGCTCCAGTCGATGACGAGCTCGCCATTCTGGATGGCGGGCTTCAGGAAATTGAGCAGGTTGCGGGCGTACATCTCGCTCGCGTTGTAGGCGAGATCGGCGGCGAGCCCCAGCGGGCCGATCACCTTGACCCCCTGGTGGGCCACGAGCTCGCCGGGGCGGGTGAGCTCGCAATTGCCGCCCTGCTCAGCGGCGATGTCGATGATCACCGATCCCGGGCGCATGCGCTCCACCACGCCGCGCAGGATGATCTTTGGCGCCGGCCGGCCGGGGACGGCCGCCGTCGTCACCACGGCATCGGCGGCGGCGATGCGCGAGTCGAGAACCTCCTGCTGCTTGCGCTTCTCTTCTTCGGTGAGCTCGCGCGCGTAGCCCCCCGTGCCTTCCGCGCTCACTCCTGTCTCGACGAACTTGGCTCCCAGCGACTTCACCTGCTCGCGCGTCGCCCCGCGGACGTCATATGCCTCCACGACTGCCCCGAGACGTTTCGCCGTCGCAATTGCCTGTAGCCCTGCGACGCCTGCACCGATGATGAGCACTTGCGCCGGACGAATCGTCCCGGCGGCCGTGGTGAGCATCGGCAGAAACTTCTGTAAATGATTGGCGGCGATCAGGACCGCTTTGTACCCTGCGATGGCAGCCTGCGATGACAGCGCATCCATCGACTGGGCGCGCGAGATGCGCGGCACCAGCTCCATCGCGAAGCTCGTGATCCGCCGCTCCTTGAGCGCCCTTACTGCGTCACGCTGCGCGTAGGGCTGCAGGAACCCTATGAGCACGGCACCCGGCTGCAGCGCGCCGATCTGCTCGCGCGACAGCGGCTGGACCGTCAGCAGTACCTGCGACTGCTCGAGCACGGCGGCGGCCGAATCGGCCCATTCGACCCCGCGGTAGGCCGAATCAGGGAACTGGGCGTTCGCTCCGGCACCTCGCTCGAGCAGCACTCGCGCGCCGCCCTTGGCCAGCTTCTCGGCCACCTCCGGAACCAAACTCACACGAGTCTCGCGCGGCGCGCTCTCGCGGAGCGCACCTATGATTACTGGCATCTGCGGCCCTCTGCGGGGGTCCTGGGCGTGGGATGTTGAATATTCGCATAAAATTGCCGTATCTTACAGCCGTCATGATGGGCATAGACCTCGAACGGGCCGACCGCGGCTTGGCGGATGACCTGCGGATCGTCCCGACCGGGACGGCGCGCGGGCTATCCCAACTCGTTCTGCGGACGGACATCGCCGGCATGCCGCTCGAGTGGATCGACTACAAGGAGGCAGCCCGTCTCTACCACCAGGAGCAGGTGGCCTATACCTGCGGCTCGCCGCTCTTCGAGCTGTACGGCGGCGTGAACGCCCTGACCGGCCGGCGCACGATGCTCGAGATCAATTCCATCGTCGCCACCGTCGGCCATACGGGTAATCCGGGCAATACGCGCCACGACTACGTGCCGCCGCTCAACAATCAGACTCTGTTCCGCAGGGACGCCTTCCTCTGCATGTATTGCGCCCTTCGGTTCCCGTCACGCGAGCTGTCGCGCGACCACATCAGGCCGTTCAGCCAGGGCGGCCTCGACGTCTGGACCAATGTCGTGACTGCATGCCGCCGCTGCAATAACCAGAAGGCCTCGCGCACGCCGGAGCAGGCGAAGATGCAGCTCATCGCCGTGCCGTTCACCCCGACCTACGCGGAGTACATCTTCCTCAAGGGCCGGCGTGTGCTCGCGGATCAGATGCAGTATCTGCTGGCGCACTTCCCGCGCTCGAGCCCGCTGCACGACCGCATTCAGCGCTGGCTCGCTTGATGAAGCGCCGGATCGGGGCATCCTGCCCCGCCCGGCGCGCGTCCGTGTGCCCGGGCCGCTCGCCTTGATTTTCCTCGTCGACGCATCGGTTTACGTTTTCCGGGCATTTCATTCGCAGCTGCCGGACATGGTGGACGGCGACGGCAACCCTGTGCATGCGGTGTTCGGCTTCGCCCGGTTCCTGGGCGACCTGATGGAGCGCATTCGGCCTCGCTACATCGGCGTCGCATTCGACCAGCGGTTGACGACGTCGTATCGCAACAGGATCTACCCAGCCTACAAGGCCAACCGTGAGCCGACGCCGGCCGGACTGCCGCGCCAGTTCGAGTACTGCCGGGAGCTCTGCCGCCATCTCGGTGTGCGGGCATTCGTCGATCGGGAGTTCGAGGCCGACGACATCATCGGCACGCTCTCCTGCGTGATGCGCGCCGAAGGCGTCCGCTCGGCCTTCATCACGCGCGACAAGGATCTCGCGCAGCTCGTGCGCGACGGCGACCTGCTGTGGGACTTCGGCGCCCGCACTCAGATCGGCTACCGCGACGTCCAGCGCTACTTCGGCGTCGCGCCCGAGAGCTTCGCCGACTTCCTCGCCCTCACCGGCGACACTTCCGACAACATTCCCGGCGTACCCGGGATAGGGCCGAAGATCGCAACCACGCTGCTGCGCAAATTCGGCTCGCTCGATGAGCTCTACGCCAACATCGGCCGCGTCCCCGCCCTGGGGCTGCGCGGCGGCCACGCGCTCGGCGCTCGTCTGGCCGCGCATCGCGACTCGGCCTTCCTGGCGCGACGGCTGACGAAGATCGTATGCGACATGCCGCTCGGCGTCTCGGCCTCGGATCTGCGACCGAGGACTCCGGATCTTGCGTCTCTCGGAGCGCTCTACGATCACCTCGGGTTCGGACCGCTGCTGCGCCGCCAGGGCGAGCGGCTCGCCGAGCAGCAGGCCACCTGCGCCGCAGCGATCGCGAGCTGAGCATTGCAACCGTGAGGGGCCGCGCTTGAGCGAGGACGGATTCGACAGCCTCGCGCGCGAGATCGGCGCGCAGATCGGCAAGGAGTGCGCCCCGGAGCCGCAAAGCGGTGTCTCGGGCGGCAGCATTCATCGCACCTACCGCTGGCGGTGCGGCGCGACGCCGCTGTTCGTGAAGGTGGCCGATCAGGGCAGCGGCGCCGATCTGGCAGCGGAAGCGACAGGCCTGCAGATGCTCGCGGATGCGCGGGCCGTTCGTGTGCCCCGCGTGCTGGCGAGCGGCCGCGCTGGAGCCACTGCATTCCTCGCCCTCGAGTGGATCGAATCCCGGCCGGCGGGCCGCACCGCGGAGTACAGGCTCGGCGAGCAGCTCGCGGCGCAGCACCGGGTGACTGCGCAGCAGTTCGGTTTCACGAGCGACAACTTCATCGGACGCACGCCGCAGCCGAACGGCTGCCTGCCGGACTGGCCGGAGTTCTTTCGGGAGCGGCGCCTGCGCCATCAGCTCACACTCGCGGTGCAAAACGGCTTCGCCGAGCTCCTCGAGAAACCCGGCGCGCGGCTCCTCGAGGCGACCGCAGCCCTGCTCGCGGGCCATCGTCCGGCAGCCTCGCTCCTGCACGGTGATCTCTGGGCCGGCAACTGGCTCGCGGACGAGCGCGAGGAGCCCGTGATCTTCGACCCGGCAGTGTATTTCGGAGATCGCGAGACGGACCTCGCGATGACCCGGCTCTTCGGCGGCTTCGGTCGCGCTTTCTACGACGCGTATGTCGTCGCGGCGCCTCTGCCCGCCGGGCACGCCGTGCGCGCGGAGCTTTACAACCTCTATCACGTGTTGAATCACGCCAACCTGTTTGGCGGCGGCTACGCCCGCCAGGCGCGCGCGAGCATGGAGAAGCTCCTCGCCGAGGTCAGAGGCTGACGCGCAGACTCCCAGGCGCGCTCCCGATTCGGCTATGCTCCCCGGCCTGCGCTGGTGTGTCTGCAAGGGGAATGACTCATGGCGAGCAAGAACATCGTGTCCGTGCTTCAGGAGGAGCGCACGTTCGCCCCTGCCGCCGATTTCGCCGCGCGAGCGCGCATCAAACCCGCGGACCTGGAGCGCATGCGCCGTGAGGCAGCCGAAGACGCCAACGGCTTCTGGGCCCGCCTCGCCCGCGAGGAGCTCACCTGGCACCAGCCCTTCACGGTAGCCCTCGACGACTCCGCGGCGCCCAATTACCGCTGGTTCACCGACGGGCGCCTCAACGTTTCGTTCAATTGCCTGGACGTGCATCTCGCCGAACGGGGCCAGAAGACCGCGATCCTCTTCGAGGGCGAGCCGGGTGATACCCGCAGGCTCTCCTACAAGGAGCTTCATGCCGAGGTCTGCCGGTTCGCGAATGCGCTGCGGGCGCAGGGCGTCCGCAAGGGTGATCGGGTGGCGATCTACATGCCGCTCGTGCCCGAGACCGTGGTCGCGATGCATGCCTGCAACCGCATCGGAGCCATTCATTCCGTCGTGTTCGGCGGCTTCTCCGCGCCCGCGCTGAAGGACCGTATCGAGGACACCGCGGCCAAGGTCCTGATCACCGCCGACGGCGGCTGGCGCGGGGGCCATCCGATAGAGCTCAAATCAGCGGCGGACAAGGCCCTGGCCGATGGCTGCAGGACGATCGAGCGCGTGATCGTCCTCAGGCGAACGGCACGGCCGGTCGCGATGCAGCGCGGGCGGGATCTCTGGTGGCACGAGATGCTCGAAGGCCAACCGCCGACCTGCGAGCCGGAGTGGGTGGAGGCGGAGCACCCGCTCTACCTCCTCTACACCTCCGGCTCGACCGGCAAGCCCAAGGGAATTCAACATTCGAGCGGCGGCTATCTGCTCGGCGCGAAGCTGACCACCCAGTGGGTGTTCGACCTTCGGGATGAGGATGTCTTCTGGTGCACGGCCGATGTCGGCTGGGTCACCGGCCACAGTTACGTCGCCTACGGACCGCTCGCAGCGGGTGCGACCGTCGTGTTGTACGAAGGAGCGCCGACGACCCCCGATGCCGGGCGTTTCTGGAAGATATGCCAGGACCACGGCGTCACCGTCTTCTATACCGCGCCTACCGCGATCCGCGCGCTGATGAAGCTCGGCGACGAGATCCCTGCGCGGTACGACCTCTCGCGCCTGCGGCTCCTCGGTAGCGTCGGCGAGCCGATCAATCCGGAGGCGTGGATGTGGTATCACCGGGTGATCGGCCGCGGCCGATGCCCGATCGTCGATACCTGGTGGCAGACGGAGACGGGCGTGATCCTCATCTCACCGCTGCCCGGAATCACGCCGACGAAACCGGGCTCGTGCACGCTGCCGCTGCCTGGCATCGAGGCGGACATCGTCGATGAGCGCGGGCAGTCGGTCACACGGCCCGATGCCGGCGGCTACCTGGTCATCAAGAAGCCCTGGCCATCGATGCTGCGCACCATCTGGGGCAACAATGCGCGCTACCTCGCGGCGTACTGGGAGAAATTCAACAAGCGCTTCTACGTGGCCGGCGACAGTGCCCACCGCGACCAGGATGGGTACTTCTGGATCATGGGCCGCATCGATGACGTGCTGAATGTCGCCGGGCACAGGCTCGGAACGATGGAGATCGAGTCTGCGCTGGTCTCACACGCTCGGGTCGCAGAAGCGGCCGTCGTCGGTAAGCCGCACGAGATCAAGGGCGAGGCGGTATTCGCGTACGTCGTCTGCCGCGGCCAGCGCCCCACCGGTGACACCCGCGCGCTCGTCGACGAGCTGCGCACGTGGGTAGCGGAGCACCTCGGCGCCATCGCCAAGCCGGACGAGATCCGTTTCGCCGACAACCTGCCGAAGACACGCTCCGGCAAGATCATGCGGCGGCTGCTGCGGGCGATCGCGCGCGGCGAGGAGATCGCTCAGGACGTCTCCACGCTGGAGAACCCCGCGATACTCGATCAACTTCGGGGCGTCGAAGCGCCTGCAGGAGAGGCGAAGGCAGCGCCGTCGCGGCCCGGCGGACAGCGTTCTGTCGCGGCGCGCAGGAAAGCGAGCCCGGCCGCCGGGAAGTCGTCATTGCGTGCGGGGCGTGCCGGGCGCGGCGCGGCGCGCAAACACGCGAGCGTAAAATCCGCAGGCGGAAAATCCGCGGCGGCCAAAGCAAAGCGGCGCTCGAGAAAGAGCAAATCCGCAGCCGTTGCGCGCGGCGTGAAGCGCAGAGCTGCGCCGAAGACCGCTACGCGGCGAGCTCCCGCCAAACGCACGACGCCACCGAGGTCCCTGCGGCGCGCCGGACGAAAGGGGCGAGCCAAACGGCGCTAGCCATCCGCGGGTTCGCTCGGACACCTCATCGCTTCCCCGCTTGCCGCTGCTGTCGCAGTAGCCGCTCGAATTGCTCCGTCGGTACCGGCCGGGAGTGCAGGTAGCCCTGCGATTGATCGCAACCCAACTTCCTGAGCATGGCGAGCTGCCCCTCGGTCTCCACGCCTTCCGCCACCACCTTCAGGCCGAAAGCCGACGCCAGGCCGATCACGCTCGATACCAGCGTGACGCTCGCCTTGTCGTCCGGCAGCCCCGTGATGAAGGAACGGTCGATCTTCACCAGGTCCACGGGAAGCTTCGACAGCAACCCGAGTGACGAGTAGCCCGTCCCGAAGTCATCGAGCGCTATTCTCAAGCCTGCAGCGCGCAGCTCACGCAGCTTGCGGCTCGCCCGCTCCACATCGTGCAGGAGCCCTGTCTCGGTGATCTCGAGGTCGATGCCGCAGCCCTCGCCGAGGCACGGCTGCGCCGCTTCCAGCACCTGGCCGACGAAGGTGCGGCGCCGGATCTGCTGCGCCGACACGTTCACCGCCACCCGCAGCGGCGACAATCCGGCCCGGTGCCAGCGCAGACAGTCCGCGGCGGCCTGCCGCAGCACCCACTCCCCGACCGCCACGATCATGCCCGAAGACTCGAGGACCGGCAGGAACTGTCCGGGGTAGACCAGGCCCTGTTGCGGATCCTGCCAGCGCAACAGCGCCTCGACACTCTCGATGCGGCCCGTCGCGAGACTGATCTGCGGCTGGTAGTAAAGCACGAGCTGCTGCTCATCCAGCGCGACGCGCAGACGATGCTCCAGCGCGAGCCGCTCGGCGATGTCGCTGTGCATATCGATCTGGTAATGCAGGTATTGCTCGCCGGCCTCCTTCGCCTGCTTGAGCGCCGCCTCCGCATGCTGCGCGAGCGTGTTGCCGTCGCTTCCGTCCGCCGGCGAGCGGGCGATGCCGGATCGGAAGGAAGTGCGCAGCACCCGGCCTTCGATGCCGAACGGCTCGCGGAATACGGTGTTCTCGAGGAGAGTGGTGACGCTCTCCGCCGAGGTTTCCTCCTGCGGCAGCACCAACACGAAAGTACCACCGCCGAGATATCCGATGCGCTCATCATCTGCAATGTGGTACTTGAGCCGCTTCGCCACGGTCTGCAGCAGCAGATCGCCCGCATGCCGCCCGAAGCTGTCATTGACCTTGCTGAGGTGCATGACATCGAAGGCAACCACGTTGGGAGCACTCTCGAGCACCGTCAGGCTGCGCAGACGCTGATCGAGCCGCTGACAGAAGAGAG
>Ga0134125_10001950_pt1 | contig 24866 bp, 26 predicted proteins | sample KB31751_FD_96464 | JGI IMG/M metagenome (GOLD analysis project Ga0134125, IMG submission 96464) | Terrestrial soil microbial communities with excess Nitrogen fertilizer from Kellogg Biological Station, Michigan, USA - KB3-175-1 | ecosystem: Environmental > Terrestrial > Soil > Unclassified ...
CCACGCCGCGGGGCTCGCGGGAGAGCACGTGGACCAATTCGAATCGCGCCCGAAACCTGTCCTTGAGGTCGGCGAGTTCCTCGGCGAACATCACCGAGTTGACGTGCCGATTCCCGTAAAACAGCGTCACGTGCGAATCCGGTTGCCGCAGAGCGCTCTCGGCGATAGAGAGGATCGGGGTGATGCCGGATCCCGCGGCGATCAGCACGTGTCGTTCACCGCTCTGCGGTGCTGCGGCAAAGCTGCCCGACGGTGTCTGCGCCTCGACCGTGTCGCCGGGAGGGATGTCGCGGACAAGACACGGGGAGAAGTTGCCGCCCGCGACTTCCCGCACACCGATCCGTAGCGGCTCGCCGGCCGGCGCACAGATCGAATAGCTGCGCCGTTCCTCGTTGCCGTCCACGGTCTTTCGCACTGTCACCGACTGTCCGGGGCGGAACGCGAAGTCGGCTCGAAGCTCGTCGGGTATCGCGAACGTGATGGCGACGGCGTCGGCGCAGAGGTGCTGCACCGCGGCCACCGACAGCGGGTGAAATGGTCTGGTGCGGGTGGCCATCCTAGATCTCCTTGACCCGTTCGAACGGCTCGGCGCAGGACCGGCAGCGGTGCAGCGATTTACACGGTGTGGCACCGAATTCCGAGGTCATCTCGGTGTCGACCGATCCGCACCGCGGGCAGCCGACCACCTGGCGGCGCGGAGTCAGCGTGAGCAGCACCGGGCCGGCGCCCGAGCTGGACACGACCCCGGGCGGCGCGATGCCGTAGTCGGCGAGTTTGCGCCGGCCGTCGGCGCTGATCCAGCTCGAGCTCCACGCCGGGCTCAGCGTCGTGCGGACCTGCGCGTCGGCGAACCCTGCCGCGACCAGCGCCCGTCGCAGATCAGCTCGGATAGCGGCCATCGCGGGGCAACCGGAATAGGTGGGCGTGATGGTGACGACCACCCGGCCCTGCTCGTCGCGGGATACATCGCGTAGCACCCCGAGGTCGGCAAGTGTCAGCATCGGCATCTCCGGGTCGCTGACCGCGGCGACGGCGCGCCGCGCCCGGTCCAGCGGGATCACCACTGCCCCAATGGGTGTGACCGGGCGACCGACTGCATCTCGGCGAGCAGGAATCGCATCGCTTCGGTGTGGCCGCCGTCGCGCCCGGTCCGGCCACCCGGAGTCGCCGTCGCCGGAATCGGTAGTTCGGCGGCGTGAAGCACCTGCGTCATCACCGCGTCGAACTCGGCACGCAGGTCGGCCGGGTCGACACCGGCGCCGACCGCCGCCAGCCGGGTCTCGATGGGATGGCCGGTGAACAGCTCGCCGACGTACGGCCAGACCACGGCGACCGCCGCATCGACGCGGCGACGGGATTCGTCAGTACCGCAGGCCAGCGTGATCAGCCAGCGGGCGGCGTAGTCGCGATGGTAGGTGACCTCTTTGACGCCCTTGGCGGCCACCGCCGCCAGCACGGGATCGCGGGAGCTGCCCAACCGGTGCAGCAACGCCAGCCGGTAGGTGGCGAAGACGAGCAACCGGGTGATGGAGACAGCGAAGTCGCCGTTGGCCGGTTCGACCAGCCGCACGTTGCGGAACTGCGGTTCATCGCGGAAGAACGCGAGCCTATCCTCGGCGGAAACGGGCGACCCCGCGGGCAGGACGGGCACCACGCCGGGGTCGGCGGCCGCGGCGCGCGCCAGCAGCAGTCTCGCCTGGCCGAGCAGGTCCAGGCCGATATTGGCCAGTGCCACTTCCTCTTCGAGTTCGGGTGCGCGGGTGACCCATTGGGTCAGGCGCTGCGCGGCGATCAGCGCGTCGTCGCCGAGCATCAGGCAGTAGACGGCCAGTTCCGTACCGTCGATACCGTCGGCCAGGCGGGTGTCCACCCCGGCCAGCGGGTCGTCAAAGCTGGTCCCGAACGCCCACTGGTCGGCGGCGTCAACGTCGACGAGGCCGGCGTAGGCCGAATCGTGGTCAATCATGGCTGCTCCTCACCTCACATGTGCGCGACGGTGCCGGGGATGTCGTAGAAGGTGGGATGGCGGTAGACCTTGTCGCCGCTGGGCGCGAAGTACGGGTCTTTCTCGCTGGGGCTCGACGCGGTGATCGCCGCGGAACGCACCACCCAGATGCTGACGCCCTCGTTGCGTCGCGTATAGACGTCGCGGGCGTGGCGTAGGGCCATCTCGTCGTCGGCGGCGTGCAGCGACCCCACATGGACGTGGTTGAGGCCACGCTTGCCGCGGACGAACACCTCATACAGCGGCCAGGCGGCATCAACCTGCTTGTTGCTCATCGTGTTTCCTCTTGTCGGCGAAGGCGGTAGCGGCCTCCCGTACCCAGCGGCCCTCGTCGTGGGCGGATCTGCGGGTGGCGATCCGTTCTTCGTTACAGGGGCCGTCCCCGTTGACGACGGCCATGAACTCCGACCAGTCGGGCGCGCTGAAGTCGTAGGATCCGCGTTGCTCGTTCCACACCAAACCGGAATCGGGAAAACGGACTCCGAGGACCGCGCCCTGCGGGACCGTCATGTCCACGAACCGCTGCCGCAGCTCATCGTTGGTGTGGCGTTTGATGCCCCAGGCCATCGACTTGGCGGTGTTGGGTGACTGGTCGTCGGGTGGCCCGAACATCATCAACGCCGGCCACCACCACCGATCCACCGCGTCTTGCACCATGACGCGCTGCGCATCCGTCCCGCGCATCATCGTCATCAGCAGTTCGTAGCCCTGCCGCTGGTGAAACGACTCCTCCTTGCAGATCCGGATCATCGCGCGGGCATAGGGTCCATACGAGCTGCGACACAGCGGCACCTGATTGCAGATCGCCGCGCCGTCGACCAGCCAACCGATCACACCCACGTCGGCGTAGCTGCGCGTCGGATAGTTGAAGATCGACGAGTATTTCTGCTGGCCGGCAATGAGTTTCGCGGTCAGGTCGGCGCGGTCGGCGCCGAGGGTTTCCGCAGCCGAATACAGGTACAGGCCATGGCCGGCTTCGTCTTGCACCTTGGCCAACAAAATCGCCTTGCGGCGCAGCGACGGAGCCCGGGTCAGCCAATTGCCCTCGGGCTGCATGCCGATGATCTCCGAATGCGCGTGCTGGGCGATCTGGCGGATCAGCGTGTTGCGGTAGCCGTCGGGCATCTGATCACGCGGCTCCACCCGCTGCCCGGCGGCGATGACCTTGTCGAAGGTGTCAGTCATCGGATGGCCCTCACTGCCCGACAAAGGCCGGACGCCGTTTGTCCAGGAACGCCTCGACGGCGGCGGTGTGATCGGTGCTGGCGCCGAGCAGCGCCTGGGCGCGGGCTTCGCGGGTCAGCACGTCGCCCAGGGCCGCGCCCGCGTTGTCGGTAATCAATTGTTTGACTGCCTTGAACGCAGCCGTTGGCCCGGTCGCGAGTTGTCGTGCCAGCGCGGTGGTTTCGGCGGCGACGTCGGGGTCGGGCACCACTCGATGGATCAGACCCCAGGCCAGCGCGGCGTCGGCGTCGATGGTGTCGCCGAGCATGAACAGCCCGGTAGCCCTGCTTCTGCCGATCAGAGTAGCCAGGGTTGCGCTCAGCCCCGAGTCGCTCGCCAGTCCGATCCCGCAGAAGGCGGTGCCGAACTTGGCGCGCTGCCCGGCGATGCGGATGTCGGCGCCCAGTGCGATGCCGAGACCGGCGCCGACGCAGGCTCCGCCGATGCCGGCGACGACCGGAACTTCGATGGCGTCCAGCGCCAGCATGATCGGGTTGTAATGCTGCGCGACGGTGTCCATCGCGTGGCTGGGGTCGGCGCGCAGCGCCTCGACATGCTCACCGAGGTCTTGGCCGACACAGAAGTTCTTCCCGGACGCGGTCAGGGCCACCGCTCGGATGGTCGCGTCGGAGCGAACGGCCGACAGCGCTCGCAGTAGAAGCTCTTTCATGGCGCAATCCAGGGCGTTGGACGCCGTGGGACGGTCCAGGACGATACTGGCGAGGCCGTCGTCGACGGTGTAGGTGACGGTGGTCATCGGGACTGTCCTCCTTCGGTGCGAGGCCAGGAGTAGAAGCCCTGGCCGGACTTGCGACCCAGCTCGCCGCGGGCGACTTTGTCCCGCAACAGGTGCGGCGGCCGGAACCGCTCGCCCAGGGTCTCGTGCAGGTGCTGGGCGATCGCCAGCCGCACATCCAGGCCCACCAGGTCGGTCGAGCGCAGCGGCCCCATCGCGTGGCGATAGCCAAGTTCCATGGCGCGGTCGATGGCCGCCGCATCGGCGACCCCCTCGTCGAGTAGGCGGATGGCTTCCAGCCCGAGCGCCACGCCCAGGCGGCTGGTCGCGTCATCGGTGTCGGGCCCGCGCACCACCTCGATGAGGCTGGACGCCGGGACCGGGTTGAAGAAGTGCATACCCACAAAGCGGCGCGGTTGCGCCAGGGCGGCACCGAGATCGGCGATGGACAGCGAACTGGTGTTGCTGGCCAGCACCGCATCACCGCCGACGACTTTCTCGGCGGCGCTCAGCACGGCGATCTTGTCCTCGACGCGTTCGGGCACCGCCTCGATTACCAGGCCGGCGTCGGACGGCAGGTGGGTCAGCGCGGTGACGGTGTGCAGCCGCGCCAGGATCGTGTCGAGTTGATGGTCGTGCGACTGCTTCTCGGCGGCCTTGGTCAGGCCACGAGCCACCCGGTCCCGCGCGGCCGTGGCGGTGTGGGCGTTGGATTCGGCGATGGTGACCGTCGCGCCCGCGGCGGCGAAGACCTGGGCGATGCCGGCGCCCATCCGCCCGCCGCCGATCACCGCGACCGTGCTGGGCAGGCCGGTCATGCGCCGCTCCTTTCCAGGAATCGGGTCATCCGGTCGGTCTTGTCGTGACTCTCGAACAGCACCGCCTGCGCGAGGTCATCGAGCAGCGGGTGCGGTGCGGCCGCGTCGAGCACGGCTTTCGACAACCGCAGCGCCAGCCCGGAGCAGCGCCCGATGCGGTCCGCCAGCGCGTGGGCGGCGGAGAGCGCCGAGCCCGCCCCGACGACCTCGCACACCAGTCCGTGGTGCGCGGCGGCCTCGGCGTCGAGCAGCCGACCGCCCAGGATGACCTGTTGGGCGATCGACCTGCCGACCAGGTCGGCGAGCCGGTAGCTGGCGCCGGCCGCGGCCAGGATGCCCAATCCGGGTTCCGGATTGCCGAACCGGGCACCCGCGCCGGCGATACGTAGGTCGCAGGCGTAGGCCAGTTCGGCGCCGCCGCCCAACGCATTGCCTTCCACGGCGGCGACGGTCGGCATCGCCAGGGCGGCGATCCGATCGAATACCGCGCGGTTGATCCCGGCCAGCGCGTCGTCGCGGCGCCGCGGATCCCGTTCCAGGTCGGCGCAGACCCGGTGCAGTTCGGCGACCATTGCGGCGTTGATGGCGTTGCGCTGCTCCGGTCGGTGCAGTTCGACGACGACCCGATCATTGGCCGCGTGTACCCGGAGCGTGTCGAAGACCGTCACAAGCGCCAACAATAACCGACCTTTCGGTCGGTTATCAAGGCGGGTTGGCCGATGGGTGCGGCCAGCGGCTCCCGCAGTGCGATGATGTGCGGTATGGCTGCGCCGCGTTCTCGACCCGCCGGCCAGGTCGGGCGCCCGGGCTACGACCTGGACTCGCTGTTGGCCGTCGCTGTGACGGTGTTCAACCAGCGGGGCTACGACGGCACCAGCATGGAGCACCTAGCGAGCCGACTCGGGATCACCAAGTCGTCGATCTATCACCATGTGCCCGGCAAGGCTGAGCTGCTGCGGCTATCGGTCAACCGGGCACTCGATGCGCTGTTCGCGGCCACCAGGGCATCCGACACCACCACTGGACCGGCTATCGATCGGCTGGAGAATCTGGTTCGGCGAAGTATTCATGTGCTGGTAGAGCAGCTTCCATACGTGACACTGCTGTTGCGAATCCGGGGCAACACCACCGTTGAGCGCCGCGCGCTGGCGCGTCGTCGCGAGTTCGATCAGGTCGTTGAGCAACTGGTGGCCGACGCCTGCGCCGAGGGCAGCGTACGACCGGACGTCGACCCCGCCCTGACCAGCCGGCTGATTTTTGGCACGGTCAACTCACTCGTCGAGTGGTACAAGCCGACGCGCGGCCTGGGCGCCGACGAACTGGCCGACGCGATCGTCACGGTGCTGTTCGACGGCTTGCGCCTGGTCCCCTCCAGCCAACGCTGACCCGTTCCGGTTCTAGCGCCGTCCCCCGGCGGCGCTTGACGCCGACTCGCTCGGCTGCCAGTCTGATAACCGAACGAACGGACGGTTGGGAAAGGATCGAGGTCGGATGGCGGCGTTGTTGCAGAGTTACGTGAACGGGCAGTGGTGCACCGCGCCGGATGACGGCGTCGCACTCGCCGACGCCGCTACTGGCGAGATGGTGGCGCGGTTCTCGACGCAGGGCCTCGATTTCGCCGCCGTCGTCGACCATGGCCGACACGTCGGCGGGCCGGCGTTGCGCGAGCTCACCTTCCATCAGCGGGCCGCGCGGCTCAAGCAGCTCGGCAAGCGGTTGATGGCCGACAAGGAGCAGTTCTATCCGCTGTCGTTCGCTACCGGCGCGACCGCGCGGGACTCGGCCATCGACGTCGACGGCGGCATCGGCACGCTGCTCGGCTACGCGAGCAAGGGCACCCGCGAGCTACCCAACGACACGGTCTATCTGGACGGCCCGACCGAAAGCATCGGCCGCGCAGGGACATTCGTTGGCCAGCACATCTACACCTCGCGCCCCGGCGTCGCGGTGCAGATCAACGCGTTCAACTTCCCGGTGTGGGGCATGCTGGAGAAGCTGGCGCCGGCGTTTCTGGCCGGTGTCCCGACCATCGTCAAGCCCGCCCACCAGACGGCGTACCTGACCGAACTGGTGGTGCGACACATCATCGACTCGGGCCTGCTGCCTGAAGGCTCGCTGCAGCTGGTGTGCGCCAGCCCGCACGGATTGCTCGACCAACTCGGCGAGCAGGATCTCGTTGCGTTCACCGGGTCCGCCGCCACGGCCGCGGCACTGCGCGCCCACCCGAACGTCGTCAGCGCGGGTGTGCGGTTCAACGCCGAAGCCGACTCGCTGAACTGCTCGATCCTGGGACCCGACGCCACCCCCGACACCCCCGAATTCGCCCTCTACATCAAGCAACTCGTCGCCGAGATGACCGCCAAGGCGGGGCAGAAATGCACCGCCATCCGCCGCGCCCTGGTTCCGCGCGACCTGGTCGACGACGTGGTGGATGCCGCTCGCGCCCGCCTGGCGACCGTGGTGGTCGGCAAGCCGGATGCCGACGGAGTGACGATGGGCGCACTGGCCAGCATCACCCAACGCGACGAAGTGCTGCGCTCGCTGAAGAGCCTGACCGACGCCGCCACCCTGGTCAGCGGTGACCCGGACAACTTCACGGTCGAGGGCGCCGATGCCGATCGCGGCGCGTTCCTGCCGCCGCTGCTGTTGCGCGCCGACGACAACACCGCCGCCGCGCTGCACGACGTGGAGGCATTCGGCCCGGTCAGCACCGTCATCGGTTACCGCAACGTCGAGGAGTCGATCACGCTGGCCGCCCGCGGCCGCGGGAGCCTGGTCGGCTCGGTCGTGACCCACGACCCCGACATCGCCCGCCGCGTGGTCATCGGTATCGCCCCGTACCACGGCCGGATGCTGGTGCTGGATCGCGACGACGCCAAGGAGTCCACCGGGCACGGCTCCCCGCTGCCCACCCTGGTGCACGGTGGGCCCGGACGCGCCGGCGGCGGTGAGGAACTCGGCGGCATCCGCGGCGTGCTGCACCACATGCAGCGCAGTGCCGTGCAGGCCTCCCCCGACATGCTGACCGCCATCACCGGCCGGTGGACGACCGGTGCGGCCCGCGACGTCGGCGACGTGCACCCGTTCCGGAAACACCTGGAGGAACTGCGGATCGGCGACACGATCATCGGCGGGCCGCGCACGGTGACGCTCGACGACATCAACCACTTCGCCGAGTTCACCGGCGACACGTTCTATGCGCACACCGATCCCGACGCCGCGGCACAAAATCCGCTGTTCGGCGGCATCGTCGCGCATGGCTACCTGGTGGTGTCGCTGGCGGCGGGCCTGTTCGTCGAGCCCAAGCCCGGTCCGGTGCTGGCCAACTTCGGTGTCGACGCGCTGCGATTCCTCACCCCGGTCAAGGCGGACGACGCGCTGACCGTCACGCTGACCGCCAAACAGCTCACCCCGAGAATTTCCGCCGACTACGGCGAAGTCCGGTGGGACGCCGTCGTCACCAATCAGGACGACTCACCGGTGGCGACCTACGACGTGTTGACGCTGGTCGCCAAGCAACCCATCACCCGCGAGGAGCACTGATGCATGTCGTTTCCGTCTGCTACCGCCAGCCCACCGATCCGACCGCATTCGACGACTACTACGCCGGTACCCACTCGCCGCTGGCGTTGAAAGTGCCTGGGCTGGTGAGCTTTACCACCGGAAAATGCCGGTCGCTGGACCGTTCCGAGCCACCGTACTACATGGTGGCCAAGCTGGGCTTCGAGACCGCCGAGTCGCTCAAAGCGGGCCTGACCTCACCGGAAATGCAAGCCGCCGGGGCCGATGTCGCCAACTTCGCGACCGGCGGCGTGACGATGTACGTCCAGGAGAACGTCATCCTCGGCTGATCGCCGAACTGCCCGCCCCTACAAAGGAATCCAGCATGACATTACCGTCCGACCCGTCGTTTCTTGTCTTCGGCGCCGCCGGGCACATTGGTGGTCCGTGTGCCCAATGGCTCGCCGAGCGGCACCCGACGGCAAAAATTCGCGTCGTCTCGAGCCGGCCAGACATGGCCGCCGATCTAGCCAACGTGCACCCGGGTGCAGAGGTCATGATCGCTGACTATTTGGATGCCGACGACATGATCGCGGCCTTCGATGGGATCGATGCGGCATTCGTCGTCACTCCGGATTTCCTGGACGAGCAGAGCGCCATGACCAATGTGGCCGGCGCGATCAAAGCATCGGGCGCGCTGGTCCGACTCATCCGGCTGATCGGCGACCCGCCGGGGCTCCGCGATGAGTCGGAGGTCACCACGTTGCCGGGCTTCGACGACGAGAAGATGAATGTCCAGCATCTGCGCGCCCGCAAGGTCTTAACGGGTGCAGGCGTGCCGGTCGTCTACGCCAACGTCCCGGGGTGGTTCTTCGAGGACTTCTCCGGATTTCTCCTCGACCCCATCCGCGACAATCGGACGTTCGTCATGGCTGCCGATCGGCCAATGAACTTCATTGCCACCCGCGACATCGGCCGCTGCGTAGCCGAGCTCCTACTGAATCCGTCGCTGACCGAGATTGGCGAGACCGTTCATCTGGAAAACGGCATCGACGACCTGGTCATGTTCAGCAAGATCCCGCGGATGATGAGCGACGCGTGGGGCGTGCCAATCGGCTACGACGGCACGGACGAAGCATTTCTGCGCGAACTCGGCGAAGGGCTGCGCACGTACTACCGCCGCGACGACGCCGCCGAGTACATCCTCACCTACTGTCACCACGAGGTCCCCTTCATCGAAGAGCTGCTGAAGAGCGGCAACAGCTTGCACGGCACCGAACGGCACTTCACACCGACAATGCTCGGTTTTGAGGCGCTGCCGTTGAAGTCGTGGCTTCGGGAGATGAAGGACGTGTTCGTTCCGGCGGGCGGCTGAGGCCACGGCCACAGATCGCTGCCGGCGTCCTCTACTTCTTTTTCGTGTTGCCCCGCTGGCCTGAGCTGATGGGTGACACCACGCATTCGTTGGGGCCAGCGATCAGCGGCCGAGGAGAGCGCGGCGCAGGCGCACCCGCCATCGCGGCTTCCCTGTGGGCTCGGCGCCACGAAGTTTGGGATCGGTAGCGACGCGGGCGGGCTGTACTTGCGCCCAGGACGACGCCACCGGGGCGGCGTACGAAGGAAGGAACTCAAGTGAAACCTCTTCTCGCAGCGGCGATTGGGACTCTGGGCTGCGCGGCGTCGGTGGCGCTGGTGGGCTGCTCGGGCGGCGGCCACACGGCCGCCCCGGCGTCGAGCACCACGCCCAGCGCCTCGACCGGCACCGACGCGCAGGTCAAGGTGGGCGGGACCGACCTGCCGGGCGTGAACCCGGCGTCGGTGACCTGCGTCAAAACCGGCGGCAAGATCAATATCGGCAGCGGCTCCACGGGTGGCGCCCAGCAGGCGCTGGCTGTCGTGATGACCGACGACGCGACCCCGAAGGTCGAGTCGCTGGCCCTCGTCGTCGACGGCAACGCACTGGCGGTCAGCGACAACATGGGCGCAAAGGTCGGCTCGGCCAACGTCGCGGTGGAAGGCAAGACGTACACCATCACGGGCCAGGCCCAGGGTGCCGACATGACGAACCCGATGGCCGGGATGATCAGCAGGGACTTCACCATCAAGGTGTCCTGCGGCTGAGCGGCGGCCTCCGAGCGGCGGACGTGCCTCACTCACGCGTCCGCCGCTCGCGGTTTGGCAAATCGGACACCCCCGGTGGACTTATGATGCAGCCGTGTCGATCCCGGGCGAATTGGAGCGGGCGCGCCGGATGGCGTTCGCCGACGACGAATCCGGGGCCCGTGATCTGTTGCTATCGCTGATATCGCAGATCGAGCGGGAAGACCGCGACGACCTCATGCTGGAAGTCCTTTCCCAGCTTGGTGAGATCTATCTTGCGCGCGGGGCCAACGACGGAGTCGGCGAATCCATCCGGCGTATCCGGGACTGCGTGGCCGTCTACGCGGCAATGCCCGCCGACACCGAGATCGCACACATGATCCGCCGCTACTCGCGACGAGCCCAGTTTTTGCAGACGGGTTCGGCCGCGGCCCAGGGCGATCACGAGGCCGCCGCGACGGCGCTGGCGTCGTTGAGCGACATGGGGCCCGAGGACGAATTCCCCGATCTCACCGATGAACACGCGTACCTGTGCACCCACGCCAGGGTCCTGTGCGCCACCGCCTTGTGCGACGACGACCTGCACGTGCGGTCAGTTCCATTGTGGGATCAGGTTCTTGACGCCATCGGCGATGCCACCGGTGGCGGCGAGCGCGACGATCACCTGTGGATCGCCTCGGCCACCGGGTATGGCAGGTTCTGCGTCGAAACGGGACGGTTGGCCGAGGCTGAACCCTGGCTGCGCCGCGCACAGGCGCGTTCACAGGCCAACGGGTGGGAACTGGCCGGGGCCAGAGCACAATTGGAGCGGGCGGCGGCGCGCTGGGCGGCGAATGACCACGCCGGCACCGAGCAGCTGGTGTCGGAGGCCTACCCCGTCATCGCCCGGACCGCCCGGGCGCACGACGTCGCCCGCTGCTGGCTCTATCTGGGGCTGACCCGGCTGGGGGCAGGGGCCCTACAAGCCGCCGACGAGTGCTGGGAGCACGCCGAACGGCACTGGCGCGAATTGGGAAAGCCACTGCATCTGCACCGTATTTTGTTGCAGCGCAGCTGGATAGCGATCTTTTGGAGCCGCTTTGCTGACGCGGTCGAGATGATCACCCAGGCCCGGGAACTCCTGGACTCGTCGCCTCGCAGCAGCTGGCTGCAGTACGCCCAGCTCGACAATCATCTCGGAACAGTGTGGCGCGCCGACGCGTTGGCGGACCTGGGTTTCGACAGCTCGGGCGATCCCGACGAGTCGCTGCGGGAGACGGAGGCGCGGCAGGCCGAGGGGCTGGGCGTTCTGCGGGGTGAGGTCGGCACGCCGGAATACTGGCGCGCAATGACCAAGCTCCGGCAGGCGGCAGAGCTCAAAGTGCCTGCCGCACTGGCGGTCGACTCGGTGCGGTATTCGATCGCCGACGCCGGCGCGCGGGCACGCTGGGCGGCCGGCATCTCGGCGCCCATCCTGGCCGGCGCCTTCGCCGTGGCCTGGGAGTGGGAGAACACCACGTTGATCAGCGAGCTCATTGAATACCACAGCGCGCGAGGTACTTTCGATACGGGCGCGGAGCGACCGCAGGTCGGCGAATGGGCGTCGACGGCCACCGCGGTCGTTCCCATCGACACCGACGCGGAAACCACCTCCGCGTTGGCAGCCGCCGGCCCCGCGATGGCGGGCGGCGTGTCGCTGACCCGGCTGGGGCCGCTGCCGGCCTTGCAGATGCAACCGGGGGACGCGCCGATCCTGAGTCACTACCGTGCGCTGGCTCTGCAGCGCTACGGACGCGACGTCACCGCGGCCGAGCCCGCCTGGTCGACATGGCCGTGACCGACCCCGGGCGGCGGACCCTGGTCCTGCGCTACGCCGACCTCGGGATCGCCACCTACGCCAGCTTGCGGATCGTCGGGCAGCCGTCGACAACCGTCACCTGGGTGGTGGAAGAACCGCTGCTGCTCGCCGCGCTGGACGAGCTCGCCGCCGCGTTGCCCGAGCCGCGCGGTGCCGAAAGCCGGCGCGAGGCCGTCGAACGCGCCCTGTCCACCGGACCGTTCGCGAAACCGGACACCGAACTCACGCTCGCCTACATCCTCGGTGTGCTGCTGATCGGACCTGCAGGGTGGCACCTGTTGACCGAATGCGTGTCCTCGCCACGGGCGGTGCTGTTCGTCTCACCCAGCGCGCGGCTGGCACGCGTTCCCTGGGGACTGCTGGCGATCCCGAAATCGGGGCCGAGCAAAGAGGAATTGGTGCGCGCCCGCCAGGACGCGATCACCGCCAGCGGCCGAGCCGCGGCGCAGATCCCTTGGCAGCTAGCCGATATCGACGAACTGACCGATGGCCATCGATTGATGGAGCTTGTCGACGTGCTGATGGCGGTGCCGCCCAACATCGTGCACTCGCCGCGCACATCCGCCGGCTGGGACGCCCGCCGTGACGCACCGCCGCTGCTGATTCTCGACCCTCGAGTGCCGGGACAGCGGCCGGACTCCGCGCTCGGATCGGTGCTGGGCAGGCCCTCGCCGCACACACCGGTGGCGCGGCATTTCGCCGAACTGATGACACGGCGGCCCGTCCTGCCGCACACCGACGCCGTGGTCGACCTGTTCCGCCGACCGGATGCCGACCGCGCGTGGCTGGCCGAACTGCTGGACCGAACCCCGTGCCGGCTGCTCTATGTCGGCCACGCGAGTTCGGCGGACGACGACCAGGACCACGCGACCCGGGCCGACCGGGCGGCGCTTCATCTGTCCGATACGGCGGCTATCCCCGGAGATGCCAACGCAATCGGTGATCACCGACCGCTGACGGCCTCGGATCTGATGGCCCTTCGGCTGCCGATGCCGCCGCGGGTCGCGCTGCTGGCGTGCGGATCAGGTGGTGATCATCAATTCGACGAGGCCACCGGTTTGGTGGCGGCGATGATCCTGGGCGGTGCGCAGTTGGTGACCGCCACCTTGTGGTCGCTGCCAACCACCGCCGCATACCGGCAATTCGGGACGGCCTCTCCGGAATCGGCCGACCCGATGGCCGACCTGGTAGCGGCAGTGGACACCGCGCACGATGCCGCCCCCGACGCCGGATGCGCGGTGAATCGATGGCAGCGTCAACAGCTGCGACGCTGGCGCGACGGGGCCCTCACCGCCAGCCCGCTGTATTGGGCCGCGCTGGCCACCTTCGCCGTGGACGGCGCGCGGTAAAGCTCACAGCGAGGACACCCAGGCCGCGTGCACGGCCAGCACGTCGTCGGGCAGCGAAAGTTCCTCGCGGGCAGTGGGATCGAAGGCCACCAGCACGACGAGCCCCGGCCGCAGCACGGTCATGTCCAGGCCTCCGTCGCAGCGGGCCAGCTTGCCGATGAACGTCTCCCCCGACACGGCCACCACCTCGATGAAGATCTGACGCTTGACCTTGCGCACGGTGCCGACTCCGACGGTACGGTTTCCGGCATCCTGACGTCCGCGGGATTTGAGCCATCCGGCCAGCAGCAGCAGCTTGTTCATGCGATCAGGGTGAAACCCCCCACCGGCTACCGAACCCAACTTTATGGCTGCCGTACGCATTGTGATGGCCCTATTCTGTGCAGATGAGCGCCGAGCCGCAGGTGGCGGCCGCCCTGGGAGGCCACACTGCGGGTCACCCACGCCGGTTGGTGATCGAGACGGCGTGGCGGGCGATCGGGCCCGGCATCGAGGTGCTCAGCGGCGATGACGGCGGCCCATTGAGCCGAACCGTCAAACGCATCATCGACCCGTTGGTCCTGCGACTGCGGTCGAACCCCGCATATTCGGCCCCGGTGGTCGCGCCGGAGACGGCCGCCGCCATGCATGAGCTCATCGTCGGCGCCGGAGCCGAGTTGCGTTTCGCCGCAGCGTGGTTCGAGGCGCTCAAGCTGGAGCGGCGCAGGCAGCGGATCCGTACCGGCAACGCCCAGGAACTGTACTTCCCTGTTTGCTTCGAACTCGCGGTGACGAAAGGCTCACCGACGCCGCAGGATCGGGACACGGTGGCCTCGGTACTCGGCGACATCCACCGGGATCGTGATCGCACCGCGATCGAGGTGCTGCATCGGTACGTGGCGGATGCCGAAGTCGTTGCCACGCTGGCCGATCAGCTGGAACGCAGTTGGCACGACGTGCGAGCCTCGGAAACGGCGCCAGAAACCGTCAGCGGCCCCTTCCTGGCCGAGCTCCGGACCGTGCTGGGCGCGGCCGACAGCCATCGCGGCGCGGCGGGCCGCCGGCGCGTCTGGTCGGCGATGATCAGCGACCCCACCCCGTACCACTTGGGCGCACTGGCCCACACCGACACCACCCGATTGCCCTGGTCGATCGTCGAGCTGGGGTTGAGTTCGGTTGTGCCACAACGTCAACCGTCGATCTCGCATGGTTCCGAGGGTGATCGCCCGCTGGATCGCAGCGTGGTGGACCGGGTGCGCGCCACCCTGCGCCGCGCCTTGGATCGAGACGCGTTGCCCGATATCCCCCTGCTGTGCGAGGAGGAAGTCGACCGCGCCTGTGCGCCGTGGGGGCTGCTGGCCGAAGACAAGCAGGCCACCCTGGTGGCCGGCATCGAGGTCGCGGTGCAGCTGGCCCCGCTGGACCCGTCCGCCTCCTGCAGCTACGAGTTGGCGACGCACATCCAGGCGCGGCTTCGCAAGGAGGCCTACGTGTTGCACGCCCGGCGCTATCTCGCCGACGGCGGCCCGATCCACCCGCGCCAGCGGCAGGTGGTCGACGACCTCGCCGCCTTCGCGCAGCCCTACCTGAGCCGCTTGTGGGCGCGGCTGCACGGGCGCGACGTCTGGCAGGAACCCTGCGACGACATCGACGACGTGCGGGCGCTGCTCGACGGAGTGGCGCGGTCGGTGAGTCTCGACCACCGGCAACGCATCAAAGCGATGCTGGAATTGCAGGTGGCCGGATGAGATTGGTTGCCGAGGAGGGCCTCTGGCGAACCGGCCCCGCCGTGCCGGACACCCCGCTGGTCGCGGTGCTCGAAGTCAGTGGCGCGGTGCTGTCCTGGACGATCGACGATCCGCCGGGCCAGGCGGTGTCCTCGGAGGCGCAGATCACGTTCACCGATGTGTCGCGCGCGGACTGGCTGTGGCATGTGCTGGGTGACGCCGGACACGTCGCGCTCGTGTCGGCGGTGAACGGCGCGGCCGGCGCCCCGCGCAGCATCGAGCTCACGGGCGTCGACCCGGTGCCGGGATCGCTCGCCCCGCTGCGCAGGCTGGCCACCGGCCATTGGCTGCGGCGTTGGTGGCCGGCCAGCAGGCAGGACGGCATCGCCGGTCTGGACCGCGCCCTTCTCGACGTGGAGGTCGCGTTGCTGACGGTCGGCGCGCAGAACTTCTTCCCGGACGAGACGCTGGACTCCGATGTGGCGGGGCTGCTGGCGCCGCATGCCGCCGCGCTGATGGGTCATGTCCGTAGCGACGATCCGCGGGTCGCGGACCTGGTGCGTGCGGGCGCCGGGCTTGCCGACGAAATCGGCACGGAGGGTGAAAGCTGGTCCGAACTGATTCCGGCCGTTGATGATTCGACTATCGCTCTGGCGCCGCCGAGCGATCGCCGCGACGACTACGCGCTGGCCGCCGGCGCGGGCGCGGGTCCGCGCGATGCGGCCGCGATAGCCCGCGGCGTCGCGTCCATCGCCTGGGGCGGGGTCCCTCCCACGATCTTCGATGCCGGCGAGAACACCGTCGACTGGAGCATCGAGGCCTCCGGACCGGCCGTCGTCGCCGTCGTGCAGGCCGCCGTCATCGGGCCCGACCCGGCCACCGGCATCGGGGTGCGACTGCGCTCCGGGGACATCGACGGCACCGGCACCCTGGACGCAACCGGACGCGCCACCCTGCCCCTGGCCGACGCCCGACGGGGGGCACTGACCGAATCGAGGGCGTGGGACCACGACTGGTCGGCGGCGTCGGTGCTCGTCGGCGCCCCGGCATCGACCGCGGCGGAGACGCCGGAGACCCGGGAGCGGGTAAGGCGGTGGGCGCGCGCCCGGCTGGCAGGGCCGCCGCGAGACGCCTTCCTGGCCGAAATATTGGCTTCCGAATCCGCCTACTAAGGCCTGCTAAGTTCCCCTATGCTGAGCGAGTGCCAAACAACTATCGAGTGGTTCAGTGGAACACCGGCAATGTCGGCAAGAGCTCGCTGAAGTCGATCGTCACCAACCCCACGCTGGAATTGGTCGGGTGCTACGCCTGGTCCAAAGACAAGGTCGGGCGCGACGCCGGTGAGCTCGTCGGCATCGCACCGGTGGGCGTCGCGGCCACCAATGACGTCGAAGAGCTCCTGGCCCTCAAGCCGGACTGCGTGGTCTACAACCCGATGTGGTTCGACGTCGACGAGCTGGTGCGCATCCTGTCCGCGGGCATCAACGTGGTGACGACGGCGTCGTTCATCACCGGCGGAAACCTCGGCGACGACCGCGACCGCATCGCGGAGGCGTGCCAGAAGGGCGGATCCACGATCTTCGGGTCCGGTGTCAGCCCCGGTTTCGCCGAGCTGTTGGCCATCGTGTCGGCGATGGTGTGCAACCGCATCGACAAGGTGACCGTCAACGAGGCCGCCGACACCACGTTCTACGACTCCCCCGAGACCGAGAAGCCGGTGGGCTTCGGCCAGCCGATCGACCATCCGGACCTGCCGGCGATGGCCGCGAAGGGGACGGCCATCTTCGGCGAGGCCGTCCGGCTGGTGGGCGACGCCCTCGGCGTGGAACTCGACGAGGTGCGCTGCGTGGCCGAGTTCGCCCAAACCACCGAGGATCTCGTCATGGCGTCCTGGACCATCCCCGCGGGACACGTTGCGGGCACCTACATCAGCTGGCAGGGAATCGTCAACGGCAAGACCCTGATCGATTTGAACGTGCGGTGGCGCAAGGGACAGACGCTCGACCCGGACTGGAAGATCGAGCAAGACGGCTGGGTCATCCAGATCGACGGGCAACCCACGGTGACCACCAAGGTGGGCTTCCTGCCGCCGCCATACTTCGAAGCCACCACCATCGAAGAATTCATGGACCTCGGTCACATCATGACCGCGATGCCGGCCATCAACGCGATTGGAGCCGTCGTCGCCGCCGCACCCGGCATCGCCACCTACGCCGACCTTCCGCTGACACTGCCCCGGGGCAACGCGCATGTCGGGCTATAGAGCCGCCGTGCGCCGAGCGGATTTGGCGTAGCGGGCCCCCAGCGGCGGCACCGCGAGCGGGCCCTGATCGCGGACCGCCTCGATGGCATTGCGCAGCGGACGGGCCAGGCCCGCAAAGGATCCCATGTCGAACAGCAGCGGCGTCAGCAGCCGATTGTGCACGAAACCGAAGGCGCTGCCGGTCTCGGGATCGGCCCAGCCGAGCGTTCCCCCCAGCCCCACGTGACCGAAACCGCGGAGCAAACCGGGTACCGGTGACTCGTGGTAGCCCAGGTGAAAAGGCATGGGCACCACCATGTTTGCGTCGGGCCACTTGCGCCGCGCCTGTCCGGCCAGTCCCCGGGCCAGCTCGTCGGACAGGAACTTCTTGCCGTCGATGCGGCCGTCGTTGGCCAGCGCCGCGAACATCTTGGCCAGGCCCCGCCCGGTCACCACGCCGTTCGCGGCGGGGACCTCGCCGTCGAGGAACGGGGTGTCCCCCTTGATCAGCGAGATGACGCCGGGAAAATACATCGCACCCAGCGCCCCGGAGAACGGCAGACCGGCCAGTCTCGGTGCGATGAAGTTGAGCACCGGCGCACGCAGCCGTCCCTGCGGTATCAGGATTTCGGCCGCCCTGGTCGGTGAACCTTCCGGGGGGCGGCCCAGGTGCAGCCCGTCGGTGTTGAGCGGACGGGCGACCTCCTGGCGGATCAGCCCGCGCATGCCCTTTCCGGTCAACGCTCTGGCCAGACCGGACAGCAGCCATCCGTAGGTGAGCGCGTGGTAGGCCTGCACACCGCGCAGATGATCGACGGGCGCGGCCGCCAGTCGCTCCTCCATCAGGAGGTGGTCCATCAGCTCGGTTTTGGTGACACCCCGCAGGTGCGACAACCCGGATCGGTGCCGCAGGACGTCGCGAACCGTGATCTCGGCCTTCCCGTTGGCGGCGAACTCGGGCCAGTATTCGGCGACGGGCGCGTCATAGGACACCAGGCCGCGGTCGGCGAGCCGGTGAATCACCGTCGACGCGATGCCCTTGGTCGCCGAGAACACCATCGCGCCGGTGTCAGCGGTCCAGCGCTGCGTGCCGGCCCGGTCCGACCACCCGGTCCAGACGTCCACGACGGACACGCCGTCGACGTAGACGCTCAGGGCGCCCCCGCCGAATCGGCGGCCCGGGAACAGCTGGGAGAACAGCTTGATGACGTTGGCGAAGCGCGGGTCGGCAGCGCCGGACACACCGCGTGGCAAACCATCGTCGGTGATCAGAAGGGTCGACGGTGTCACTCCGCCGCGACGCCTCGAGCGCTCATCCGAATGAAGGTATCAGTCAGGATGCCGCGGGGGATCGGGATCGATACCGGGGGCTTGATCGGGCGGCGCTTCCTTCAAATAGCGCCGCAGCCGCAGCAGCTGATTGACCACCATGCCGATGCCCAACAGCATCAGCCCCGCCACTACTGCCACCACGATCGCGGTGCTCACGGAGTCCATGATGACAGGGCCGGGGTTTCGATATCTCCCGCCGCGGGGTAACCACCAGGTCATGAGCGCCGAAGACAAGTTGAAGAATAAGATCGAGGATCTCGGTGGCCGCGCCAAGGAAGCCCTCGGCAAAGCCACCGGCAATGCCGAAACCAGAGATGAAGGCCGGGCCGATCAAGCGAAGTCCGCGGTGAAGGACGCCGGTGAAAAGGTGAAGGACGCGTTCAAAAAGTAATGACGATTCGGAATGCGTTGACCGTCCGGTCGATGCGCCGCCTGCCGCTGCCCATGTTGGCAGCGGCAGCCGTATTCGGTTCGCCGGTCGCGAGCGCGCCGTCGGCGGTCGCACAGCCGTGTCCCGACGTCGAGGTGGTGTTTGCGCGGGGATCCGGCGAGCCACCCGGCATCGGCGGCATCGGTCGGCCCTTCGTGGACGCGCTGCGCTCGCAGATCGGCTCCAAGTCGCTGACGGTGTATGCGGTCAATTACCCCGCCAGCACTGACTTCGACAACCCCGCCTTCCCGGCGACGGTCATCGACGGAATCCGGGACGCCAGTTCGCACCTCGAGTCGATGGTGGCGAATTGCCCCAACACCCGCGAGGTGCTCGGCGGCTACTCCCAGGGCGCCGCGGTGGCCGGCTACACCACCTCGGCCGCCGTGCCACCGGGCGTTCCCGCGTCCGCCGTTCCCCCGCCGATGCCGCCGGACGTCGCGAAACACGTCGCCGCCGTCACGCTGTTCGGCACGCCGTCGGGGCAGTTCCTGCAGAAGTACCACGCGCCGCCGCTCGCCATCGGGCCGCTGTATGAGCCCAAGACGATCGAACTGTGCGCGACGGGCGACCCGGTCTGCGTCACCGGCGGCGGCGGCGGACTGGCCGCCCACACCTCCTATCCGGCGAATGGCATGACAAACCAAGCCGCCGACTTCGTCTCCAGCCACCTGTAGGTGCCGCGGTCTTGCAGAATGACGCCATGCGAGTTCTCATCACGGGCGGTACCGGTTTTGTCGGCGGGTGGACCGCCAAGGCCATTTCCGATGCGGGTCACTCCGTCAGGTTTCTGGTCCGCAACCCCGCGAAGCTGCAGACCACCGTCGCGAAGCTGGGCGTGGACGTGTCGGACTTCGCCGTCGCCGACATCACTGATCGCGTCGCGGCGCGGGAGGCGTTGCAAGGGTGTGATGCCGTCGTGCACAGTGCCGCGCTGGTGGCCACCGACCCCCGACAGACGCCGGAGATGCTCGCCACCAACATGCAGGGCGCCCAGAATGTGCTCGGCCAGTCCGTCGAGCTCGGTTTGGATCCCATCGTCCACGTGTCGAGTTTCACCGCGCTGTTTCATCCGGACCTGGAGACGCTGACGGCGGACCTGCCGGTGGTGGGCGGGGCGGACGGATATGGAACATCCAAGGCACAGGTCGAGATCTATGCCCGGGGTCTGCAGGATGCGGGAGCGCCGGTCAACATCACCTATCCGGGCATGGTGCTCGGGCCGCCGGTCGGCGACCAGTTCGGTGAGGCCGGCGAAGGCGTGCGAGCGGCCGTGCAAATGCATGCGATCCCCGGGCGCAGCGCGGCATGGCTGATCGTCGACGTCCGCGACCTGGCCGCGTTGCACGCGGCGCTGCTCGAGCCCGGGCGCGGGCCGCGGCGCTATACCGCCGGCGGCCACCGGGTGCCCGCGGCCGATCTCGCGAACCTGCTCGGCCAGGTCGCCGGGACGCCGATGGTGGCCGTCCCGATCCCGGACACCGCGCTGCGGGTCGCGGGGGCGGTGCTGGATCGAGCCGGCCGCTTCCTGCCCTTCGACACCCCGTTCACCTGGGCGGGAATGCAGTACTACACCCAGATGCCGGCATCCGATGATTCCCCGAGCGAGCGCGAGCTGGGCATCACCTATCGGGATCCCCTGCAGACGGTGGCGGACACCTTCGAGGCGATGCGCGCGGAAAGCGGCTAGCCGCAAAGCCGCTCAGGCGGCGGGTTTGATCTCCAGGCCGACGTGCACCTTGTCGATGCCGCCGCGGATGATCGTGTGCGCATAGAACCACCACGCGTGATACCAGTACCGCTTGAGCACGGCGTCGTAGACCCGCCGCGTCTCGGACTTCGGCAGCACCCGCGCGACGGCCTCGACCCCGTCACTCTTGGGCTTACCCAGCGCCGTGCTCTTGGCGATCGTCACCCTGGGTGTGTTGTTGATCCGCTTGGTTTTCCACGAGCCGTCGTCGGTGATCACCAACAACGTGTCGTCGCCGTCGGGGGCTCCCCAGATCGGTGTCGGCTTGGGCCGGCCGTCTTTGGTGAACGTGGTCAACAGCAAGTATTTGGATTGAATGACGTCGGTGAAGCTGGGGGCCACTGCCTTGCCTTCCTGTGGATCGGAGCAACAGCAACTCAAATGCCCGATCACCCGACTTCCTAATCGTGACCGGCTCCACGCTGGGCTAAGCTTTTGGGCGATTGCCCAAAAGCTGCGCGCTCTGGATTATTGCCCGAAAGGCGTAGATGATGACCGCCTCACGACGGCCGAAGGCGCGAGACTCCAACACTCGCGACATGCTGATCGACGCGACGATCCAGATCATGGTCGAGGACGGATACGCCGCGGCCACGTCGCGGCGGGTGGCGAACGAAGCCGGCGTCAAACCGGCGCTGGTCCACTATTACTTCCCCACCATGGACGAGCTGTATCTGGACGTCTTCCGCCGCGGCGCCGCCGCTTATCTGGAGCGCCAGCGGCAGGCGCTGGCATCCGACCGCCCGCTGCACGCCTTCTGGGACACGCTGATCGAGCCGAAGGACACCCGGTTGCTGCTGGAATTCATGGGACTTGCCAATCATCGCAAGGAGATCGGGGCCGAGATCGCGGCCTGGTCGGAGCGGTGGCGCGAATCACAAACCACCGCACTGAATTTCATCGCGCGCGAACATGGGTTGGACAAGAACGAATTCCCGCCCGCCGGCATTGCGGTCATCATCGCGGCGATCGGTCGCATGCTCATCCTGGAACAGGCGCTCGGAACCACGGGTGGGCATGCGGAGGCCGTCGCCCTGGTCAACCGGCTCATCGACCGATTCGAGATGCCGAATTAACGCCCGTCAGGGCAACACGACCCGCAAACGCTCCCAGCCACGGACGGTCGACGTGGACGCCAATTGCGCTGTGTCGTAGTCGATGTCCCATTCGGGCCATCGGTTGAGAATCTCGTCCAGCGCGACGCGACCCTCGAGGCGGGCCAGGTTGGCGCCCAGGCAGTAGTGCACGCCCTTCCCGAACGTGATGTGCGAGATGTTGTCGCGGCGGATGTTGTAGGTGTCCGGGTCGGTGTAGCGGCGCGGGTCGCGGTTGGCGGCGCCGAACAACAGCAGCATGGCGCTGCCGGCGGGAACCGTCGTGCCGTAGCAGTCGAAATCCTGTGCCATCCACCGGGCGACGTGGGGACCAGTCGGTTCGAACCGCAGGGTCTCGTCGACGGTGCGGGTCAGCAGTGACCGGTCCTGATGAACCTCGCGGCGCTGGTCGGGATGCTCGGCCAGCACCTTGGCCAGCCAGCCGATCAACCGGCCGGTCGTCTCGTTGCCCGCGCCGGCGACGACCTGGGTGTAGTGCAGCACCTCTTTGCGGGTCAGCTTGCGGTGCACACCGTGCTCGTCGTCGAACTCGACGTTGAGCAGCGTCGTCATCAGGTCGTCGGACGGGTTCTTGGATCGCCATTCGACATAGTCGGCGTAGATCCGGCCGTCGGCGATGGAGTCGGCGTTGGCGACCTTCAGCGGCGCGCCCGGCTTGGTGCGCAGGTTGGCGTCGTTGGCGTCGCGCACCGAGATCTGTTCGGACTCCGGTATTCCCATCAGCATGCCGATCACCCGCATCGGCATCATCGAAGCGAGTTCGGCGATGATGTCGAAGCCGCCGGAGCCGACGAGCGGATCGAGGCACCGGACGCAATATTGCCGGATCTGGTCCTCGAGGGCGGCCATCCGGCGGGGCGTGAACACGCGGGACATCAGGCCGCGCAGCCTCGTGTGTTCGGGCGGGTCCTGGAACATCATGACGCCGCCGGGCATGTCGAACTTCGACTGGACCAGCTCGAGGATGTCGCTTCGCTTGTTGGAGAATGTTTCCCAGGTTGACAGCGCCCGCTCAACGTCGGAATGCCGTGACAGCGCCCAGAAGTCGTAGCGTTCGTTGTAGTAGATCGGCGCCTCTTCACGCAGCCGTGCGTAGATCGGATATGGGTTGGCATTGATGTCGACGTCGTAGGGGTCGTAGTAGACGTCCGTGTCGTTGGTGACGGTCATCGTTCCTCACTTCGGGCAGCCGCCGGCGTCCCCACCCATCGGCTTTTGGGCGATCGCCCAAAATTGTAGCGCAGGCCATGTCCAGCAGCATCTCCGCGAATTCGTCAAGCGCGCGGGGCGGCGTCGATCAACGTCGCCGACACCGGCCCGCGGATGAGACGGTCTCCGCGATCACCTCCCTCTAAGTAACGGGCAGTCACGTGGCCATGACGCTCCGTGAAGATTTGCGGCACGGGCGTGAAGGCTTCGTTAAGAACCTGGCGCGCGCTGCGCCGAACCCGCACCGTAAGAGCCATGACGCGTTTCGAGTTGGCGTCGGTACGAGTCACGACCGCATACGCCCTCGCGCTGCTCGCGGTCTATCTCATCCTGACGACGCTGGGTCCGCACGCGCAGCAGGTTGCCGTCAGCCGCATGAGCACCAACGTGCACAACCTCGGGCGCGGGCATCTGGGCACCTTGATCGGCAGCGCCTTCGTCAACGACGGCGGTGCTCTGTTCTTCTGGCTGCCCGGGCTGGTCTGCCTACTCGCCTTGGGCGAACTCATGTGGTGCGGCAGGGGTTTACTCGTCACCTTCGCCGTCGGCCACATCGGCGCCACCGTGATCGTCGCGGTCGGGCTGGTCGCCGCCATCGAAACGGGGTTCCTGCCCGTCTCGGTTGCCCGCGCCAGCGACGTGGGAATCAGCTACGGCGCGATTTGCGTGCTCGGCGCATTCACGGCGGCAGTACCGGCGCGCTGGCGCGCAGCCTGGGTGGGTTGGTGGCTGGGCGCCGCGGTGATAACGACCGCGGGTGCGGACTTCACCGCCGTCGGCCATGTGGTGGCGCTGCTGCTCGGCATCGGATTGTCATTCCGATCGCGCCCAATCGCGTCCTGGTCGGCAGTACACCTGGCGTTGTTGTTCGTCGGTGTCACCTACGGCTATCTGTTGCTCGCGGGTGCCTCGTTGATGGCGCCGGCCGGCGGGCTGGCAGGTGCGCTCATCGGACTTGCCACCAACCGCCCCTTAGCCGGAGGAACCCGTGAGCGCGTCGACGTGGTAGCGGCTGGCAGTCCAGGGCGGTGAGTCCTCGCTGGGCGTGAGGGTGACCGTCAACTGCGCTTTGCCCGCGGTGACCGATTGCGGTATCAGGTACGTGTCGTCCAGCCAGCGGTGAAAGGTGTTGCTGCGCGGCTGTAGCCAACTGCCCGCGGGTGCGCCGTCAACCGCGACGTCCGCCGATTGAAAGCCGGTGGCTTGGTCCGACGTGCGCCGCAGCAGGACGCCGTGGTTGTCCGGATCAAGCTGGACATGGAAGGTAATCGGGCCTTGGGTGCTGCGGACCGAGCCGACGACCGGAAGCGTGTCCTCGGTGCCCTCGTATTCACTGACCAGCAGCTGATCGGCGGCGTCGGAATCGGTGTAGCCGTGCAGGACTCGATTGACCGGATCGGCTGGGACGACGTCGTCGCTTCCGGTCACGCCGGGGTCCGGCTGTGTGTAGAGGAATGCGGTCGAGCCGTAGTCGGGTTGGACCATGTTGCGTTTGCCATGCTCGATGCCGAA
>Ga0134125_10001951_pt1 | contig 24860 bp, 31 predicted proteins | sample KB31751_FD_96464 | JGI IMG/M metagenome (GOLD analysis project Ga0134125, IMG submission 96464) | Terrestrial soil microbial communities with excess Nitrogen fertilizer from Kellogg Biological Station, Michigan, USA - KB3-175-1 | ecosystem: Environmental > Terrestrial > Soil > Unclassified ...
ACCGACACGCGCCGCGGCATGCCGAGCATGCCCGCCACGAACAGCGGCGCGAACGTCAAGTTGAAGAAGACGAACATCCCCCAGAAGTGGATCTTCGCGAGCGTCTCGTTGAACGTCAGGCCGGTCATCTTCGGCAGCCAGTAGTAGGTGGCGGCGAACAGCGCGAAGACGAGACCGCCCATGATCGTGTAGTGGAAGTGAGCCATCACGAAGTAGCTGCCGTGGGTGCTCACATCGCTTGGCACGTCGGACAGGAACACGCCCGAGAGCCCGCCGATCAGGAAGTTCGAGAAGAACGCCATCGCGAACAGCATCGGCACCGTGAAGCGGATCCGCCCGCGCCACAGCGTGCCCAGGCCGTTGAGGAAGATGAAGCCCGTCGGGATCGAGATCAGCTCGGTCGTGAGCATGTAGAACGGCCGCAGGTCCGCGTTCATGCCGCTGACGAACAGGTGGTGCTGCCAGACCATGAAGCTCAGCAGCGTGACGCCGAGCATGCCGGCCACCGCGAGGCGGTAGCCCCACAGCGGCTTGCGCGAGAAGACGGGCAGGATCTCCAGCACGACCCCGAAGCCGGGCAGCGCGAGGATGTAGACCTCCGGGTGCCCGAAGAACCAGAAGAGGTTGGTGTACAGGAACGGGCTGCCGCCGGCGCTTGCCAGGAAGAAGGACGTGTCGGCGGTGCGGTCGAGCGCGACCATCGAGAGCGTCGCGAACAGCACCGGTGCGGCGAGCACCATCAGCACCGACGTGCAGATCACGCCCCAGACGAAGATCGGCAGACGGCCCCAGTTCATGCCCGGCGCGCGCATCGTCACGACCGTGGCGAGCATGTTCGCGCCGACGATCGTCATCGAGAGGCCGATCAGCGCGAACGCGAACAGGTAGGCGTCCATGCCGGCGCGCGCCGTGTTGGCGAGCGGCGCGTAGCCGGTCCAGCCGGTCGGGAAGCCGCCGAGCGCGACCGCCGAGAGCAGGATCAGCCCGGCCGGCGGGACGAGCCAGAACGACAGCGACTCCAGCCGCGGGAAGGCCATCCGCCGGGCGCCGATCATGATCGGCACGAAGTAGTTGGCGAACGGCCCGAGGATCGCCGCCGACATCATCATCAGCATCATCGTGCCGTGCAGGCCGACCAGCGAGAGGTACTGGTTGGCGTTCCACAGCTTCTCCTTCGGCGTCAGCAGCTCGGCGCGGATGAACATCGCGTTGAGGCCCGCGATCAGGAAGAACAGCAGGATCGTGACGAAGTACTGCATGCCGACCACCTTGTGGTCGGTGCAGAGGCGGAAGTAGCGGCCCGGCCCCTCGTCCTCCTTCTCGCGCAGCGAGGCCGGGCGGCCGAGCATGCGGCCGAGCGGGTAGTTGAGGAAGCCGAGCCCGATCAGCCAGCCGAGCACCGCGAACAGGAAGCCCATGAACGTGGCGACGTCGTTCTGGTCGGTGCCGAGCTGGGATTCCATCCCGATCGTGATGCGCGTGCCGATCCAGTGGCCGAGGAACCAGCCGCCGATGCCGAGCGCGAACGCTGCGAGCAGGTTGAAGCCGATCAGGCGGCGCCACCACGACGGCGCGGCCGCGGGTCCGGGTGCGTGCTGCTCGAATGCCACGTCGCTCATGTCAACCTGCCCGTCGGAGCGGTTCGGGGAAGTAGTGCGTCGCGTACGGCGGGAGCACCTTCGTCGCCGCCGCGTTCGCGACGACCTCGCGGCGGATCCAGGTGGCGAAGGCGGCCGGCGTCAGCACCTCGCCGGTGGTGAACATGTGCCCGTGCCAGAGGCCGCACAGCTCGGCGCAGCGGATCTTGAACGACCCCGGGCGCCGCGGGCGCACGAACGCGACGTTGTCCGAGCCGGGGATCGCGTCGGCCTTGACGGCGAGCCGGATCGCCCAGAACGAGTGGTTGACGTCGAGCGAGGTGACGTGCAGCGCGATCACGCGGCCCGCGGGGATCGCGAGCTGCGTCGTCTCGACGCCGCCGTAGGTGGGATAGCGGAACGTCCACGCCCACTGCTGTCCGATCACCTGCACCGGGAGCGTCGGCTGCGACCCGTGCGGCACCGCCAGCGGGCTCGGCCCCTGCCCGCCGCCCGCGCCCTTCGCGGTCCCGAGCAACGTGATCGTGCCGAGCACCGCGAGGAACAGCACGACGACCGTCGTCGCCACGACCCACACGGTCTGGAGCCGGCCGCCGCCGCGGATCGGCGGCCCGTCCGCGAGCGCCGGCCCGCGCTGGCGGAACGACGCGATCGAGTAGACGAGCGCCACCCAGATGCCGATCAGCACGGGCGTGCCCAGCGCGGCCAGCAGGATGTTGACGTTGCGCTGGTCGCGCGCCTCGTTGCTGAACGTGAACGGCGGCATGTGCGGGCCGAGCACGAAGATGACGAGCGGCACGGCGATCACGCTCAGCAGCAGCCAGATCGCGATCAGCCGGCGGACGTGCGGCTGCCCGGATGGTGCTGCGGCGGCTGACGCGCTGCTCGTCACACCTCAGACCACCTGGACGTAGCCGTCCATCCAGCCGATCGACTGCATCGGACCGCCGTTGCCGAACACGAAGCTCGCCGCGCACGGCACGAAGCACTGCCAGCGGAATCTCCCTCTGTTGCCCGTGCGGAACGTGAACGTCACCGTCGTGTGCGCCTGCGCGGCGGTGCACGGCGCGACTTCGCACTGGTTGGGCGCTTCTTCCGCGACGCCCTTGAGCGGCACGCTGATGCCGAGCTCCGGGACTGCGAAGGTGTGCGAGGCTTCTTCGGGCGGCAGCGCGTTCATCGTCCTGCCGTCGACCGTCATCGTGCCGCCGATCGTGCCGCGCACCTGCGACCAGAACGGGTTGCGCAGGCCCGTGGCCGTGTCGTACTGGTAGATCGTCACGCGCACGAGCGCGTGCGCCGGCACTTTGAAGACCGTCGTGTGGTGCCATCTCCCGGACCCGTCGCGTGCGAGGTAGGAGACCCAGTCCGGGTGCGGCTGATGGCCGTAGGACGCGACCGTCTGGAGCGTGAGCTGCGCCCCGCCGGGGGCCGGTGCAGCGCGCAACGGCGTGGGGTTGGCGGCGAGGAAGTCGGCGACGTAGATGGCCACGAGCACCACGGCCACCGCCGTCGCGCCTGCCACTGCGAGCACCCGTGCTCCACGCGACATGCGTCACCTCCTTGGGCCCGCTCGCTTGCCGCGCGGGCCAAGGCTGGGGTTCCCGATGCGCCGCCGCGTGACGCCACACGCGCCGAACTTGTCGCGCCGGCGTCTGCGGCGGGGGCTCACGACAAGTCGACCGTCGTCGTGAGCCGGTGTGCGACTGGCACGCGATCAGAGCCCGAGCAGGTCGGACGCTGCGCGGACGGTGAGCGCGGGGCCCTGCTGCTCCTAGCGCATGCTGCGCCGCCCGGTGCGCACGTCGGCATGCGGGCCGGGCAGCTCGAGGATCCGGCGGACCTCGATGGCGGCCTCGTCGGAGCCGCCCGGACAGCGCGCGGCGAGCTCGAGCGCCTCCTCCGGCTCGCAGTCGAGGATGTAGTAGCCGCCGAGCCACTCGCGCGTCTCGGCGAACGGCCCGTCGGAGACGATCGGCTCGCCGTCGCGCGTGCGCACGGTGCGCGCGCCCGAGGGCTCGATCAGCGGGTCGGCGGCGACGAACGCGCCGCGTCGCAGGCACTCCTCCATGAAGGCGGCGTGCTCCTCCATCGCTTGCTGCCCCTCGGCGCTGTCGGGATGGGGTCGCTCGCCGGTCTCGTAGACGAGCAGCATGTGGCGCATCGGTCGCTCCCTTCGGAGTGGTGCGCGCGGAATCTTTGCAGGGGTGTCGATTCCGGGCCGCCTCGTTCGTCTCAGGGCATCCCACACGCATCCAGGAGGTCATCGATGAAGTACGTGCTGCTCTACACGTCGGCCGACGGCGTCGCCGAGCGGGCGCCGGCGGTCTTCCCCCGGCACCGCGAGCGCTATGAGGAGTTCCACCGTCGCGGGTTGCTGCTGCTGGTCGGCCCGTTCGAGGACGCGCAGGAGGACGGAGCGATGAGCGTTTTCACGACGCGCGAGGCGGCGGAGGAGTTCGCGCAGGGCGATCCGTTCGTGCTCGAGGGCGTCGTGAGCTCCTGGACGGTGCGGGGCTGGAGGGAGGTTCTGATGCCGTAGGAGAGCTCCTTCCGGAGCTGTCGCTTCCGGAGTCGCCGTTCGCCTCAGGGCGTCCACTTCAACCTCAAAGGAGCCACCATGGCTGGAACGCTGGTCCACTTCGAGCTGCCCGTCGCCGACACCGAGCGCGCGAGCGCCTTCTTCTCAGGTCTCTTCGGCTGGAGCTACGAGCCCTATGGCGAGGGCTACGAGTTCGTCGCGGGCAGCCCCTCCGGCGGTCTGTTCGCGGCCCCGGCGGGCGAGCACGCGCCGCTCGTCTACTTCCACGTCGACGACGCGGACGCGGCCGTGGCGCGCGTGGCCGAGCTCGGAGGGAGCGCCGAGCAGATCCACGAGATGCCCGGCATCGGTCGCTACGTGCATTGCCGCGACGACCAGCAGACGCGCTTCAGCCTGTTCGAGCCCGCGAGCGCGGCGGATGTTCAGGCGGTAGCCGCCGCGGGTTGAGTCGACGCCGGTCGCGCTGCGCGGGCGAGCGCTCGCACGGCGCGGCTCGGGCGTACACTGCCGGCTCGCGGATGGGACACGAGCGATCGTCGGTCGACGGGCAGCGGCGCGCAGTCTTCGCTCCGTCGGCGGCGCTCGCGGTCGAGCAGGTCTTCCGCCGCGAGCGCGCCCGTGCGCTGGCCGTGCTCGTGCGCATGCTCGGCGACTTCGAGCTCGCCGAGGACGCGCTGCAGGACGCCTTCGCCGTCGCGCTCGAGCGGTGGCCGGCGGCCGGCGTCCCGCAGGCGCCTGCGTCGTGGCTCGTGACCGTCGCCCGCAACCGCGCGATGGATCGCATGCGCCGCAGCCAGGTCGGTCGTGCGAAGCACGAGCAGCTCGCGCGCGAGCACGCGCCGGCGATCGGCATCGAGGACGGCGGGGCGCTCGGACGTCTCGGCGACGAGGGGTTGATGCTCGTGTTCGGCTGCTGCCACCCGGCGCTGCCGCTCGAGGGCCGCGTGGCGCTCACGCTGCAGGCGGTCGCCGGCATGAGCGCCGCTGAGATCGCGCGCGCCTTCGTCGTCCCGGAGGCGACGATGGCGCAGCGGCTCGTGCGCGCCAAGCGCCGGCTGCGCGAGCGCGGCGTCGCGTTCGAGCTGCCGCCCGACCATGAGCTGCCGGAGCGGCTCGCCGCCGTGCTCGCCGTCGTCTACCTCGTCTTCAACGAGGGCTACGCGGCGACCGCCGGCGGGCACCTGCTGCGCCCGCGGCTGTGCGCGGAGGCGATCCGGATCGGCAAGCTCGTCGCGCTGCTGATGCCCGACGAGCCGGAGGCGCTCGGGCTGGTGGCGTTGATGCTGCTGCACGACGCCCGCCGCGCGGCGCGCGTCGGCGACGACGGGGAGCTGGTCCTGCTGGCCGACCAGGACCGCACGCGCTGGGACCGCGCGGCGATCGCCGAAGGCCTGCGGCTGCTCGATCGCGCGCGCGCCCACGAGCGGCCGGGCCCCTACGTGCTGCAGGCGGAGATCGCGGCCCTGCACGTCGAGCCGCCGAGCGCTGCGCAGACCGACTGGCCGCAGATCGCCGCCCGCTACGAGCAGCTGCTCGCGATCGCCCCCTCGCCGATCGTCGCGCTCAACCATGCCGTCGCCGTCGCGCTCGGCGGGCAGCTCGATCGGGGCCTCGCGCTGATCGAGCAGATCGACGGGCTCGAGCGCCACCACCCGCGCGACGCGGCGCGCGCGGACCTGCTGCGGCGCGCCGGTCGACGCGAGGAGGCCTCCGCCGCGTACGCGCGGGCGCTTGCGCTGGTCACCAATCCGGCGGAGCGAAGCTTCCTGCGCCGCCGCCTCGAACAGCTGGGCGAGCCCCGCCCCGGGGCGCCCGCTGGCTGACTCAGAACTCTCGGGCGCGGCGTTCGCACCTGAGCAACATCTCGCTGACTGGCGCCGCCTAGCGTTCGGGCTGCATGTCACTGTCATCCTCATCCGCGCCCGCGACGCGCGCGCAAGCGAAGTCGCACATACATGCACAACAGCAGTTGCGCTGCCCTTGGGGTGGCGCGTTCAAGACCGTGGGCCCGGAAGGCCGCGGTCGGCGGGCAGACGCATCCGTCGTGCTCGTTTGAAGGGTAGGAAAATCATGAACTGGAATCACCTCATCCCGTCGTTGTTCACAGTCGGCTCCGTGGACTGGCCGTTCGTGCTTGCACGGCTCGGCTTGGCCATGGTGCTCGGCTACGCGATAGGCTGGGAGCGCGAGCAGCGCAATCGTGCTGCGGGACGTCGAACCTACGCCTTGATATCCCTTGGGGCGGCGTTGTTCACGCTCGTGGGAGGCTACGCCTTCCCAGGTGGGGATCCGACGCGCGTGACGGCGCAGATAGTGACCGGTGTGGGCTTCGTGGGAGCTGGCGTGATATGGCGCTCAGGCAGCAAGACGCAGGGCGTCACCACGGCGGCATCCATCTGGTCGACATCGGCAGTCGGGACGGTGACCGGGGCGGGCCTGTATGGCCTTGCTCTGATCGCCGCGGTGGCGACGCTGACTGTGCTGTACGTGCGCAGATTCAAGGCAACGGCAGAGGTACCGCAGCTCATCGCAATCGCCGTGCAGCTCACCTCGGGTGCGACGAGTGACGAGCTGTTCGAGCAGCTTCGCGCACATGGACTCCAGGTCATCTCGATCGAGCAGGCGCCGAACGGCGTCGTGCTCGTGAAGGTCGAGGACCACGGCATGGGGCTGACCGGTGTGAGCGGCCTGCTGAATGCGATCGCCGGCGTAGCGACGCATCGCGTGCAGCACGTCGCCGAACCGGCTCAGAACTGACCCACGGTCGTCGGCGCGGGGAAGGGCTCCAGGTTTACCTGGGGCCTTTTCTCGTTTAATGGGCCCGATTCAGCGGATCGGGCCGGTCGATCGGGCGTGGGGTCGCGTAATGTGACGTGGTACGTTCCGGCGCATGAGCGCGTCCCCGGATCTGACCAAGGAGCAGGCGGTTGCTGCGCGCATCGATGACCGGCTGCGTCAGCTCCAGCGGCTCGGCTCGGGGGATGAGGAGCGGGGCGCGGATCGTCCTGCGTTCTCGGCGGCGGACGAGCAGGCTCATGCGCTCGTGGCGGAGTGGATGGCCGAGGCGGGCCTGGAGGTCGAGCGCGACCCTGCCGGGAACGTGTGGGGCCGGCGCGAGGGCACTGAGCCGTCCGAGCCTGCCGTCTGGACCGGCTCGCATCTCGACGCGGTGCCGGGTGGAGGACGCTTCGACGGTGTCCTCGGCGTCGTCGCGGCGATCGAGGCGGTCCGCAGCCTGTCCGAGGCGGCGCAGGCCCGCCGGACGATCTGCGTCGTGGCCTTCCGTGACGAGGAGGGCTGGCGCTTCAACCACGGCTATTACGGGAGTCGGTGGGTCACGGGCTCCCTCGAGGCGGCGGTCGCCGGGATGCGCGACGCCGAGGGCGTCTCGGTTGCCGACGCGCGTGCTGCGCTCGGCCTCGTTGCCCATCCACCGTTCGTCGATCGTCTGCGGCCGAGCGCGTTCCTCGAGCTGCACATCGAGCAGGGACCGCGTCTTGCGCAGGCGGATCGGCCGGTGGGCGTTGTGACGTCGATCGTGGGCATGGTCGAGGCGTCGGTGTCGTTCCACGGGCAGGCCGGCCATGCGGGCACCACGCCGATGGAGGCGCGCCGGGACCCGATGGCGGCGCTTGCGGACTTCGCGACCGGTCTGTTCGCTCGGGCCAGATCGTTGCCGGACAGCGTCGCGACGCTCGGCACGGTGCGGGTGTTGCCGGGAGCGGCGAACGTCATCCCGGCGAGCGTCACGGTCTCGGTCGACGCTCGCGCTGCGACGGCTGGCGCGCTGAGCGAGCTGCTGGCCGCGATCCACGAAGGAGCGAGCGCTGCGGCGAGCCGGAGCGGTTGCACGGCCGAGGTCAGGCTGGACGACTCGGCGTCTCCGGCGCAGATGGACGCAGCGATCATGGACGCGCTCGATGCGGCGATCCGCACGTGCGAGATCGAGCCGCTGCGGCTCCCGTCGGGTGCGGGCCATGACGCCGGAATCCTGGCCGCCGCCGGCGTCCCGACGGGCATGCTGTTCGTGCGCTCCGGCGCGGGCGGGGTCAGCCACACTCCGCGGGAATCGACCTCGCGCGAGGACATCGCGATCGCGACCACCGTCCTCGAACGCGCGCTTCGCCTGCTCGCCGAGCGATAGACGGCGCAGGGGGAACGCTGCCCAAGCACCACAGAAGCGGTGCTTGGACAACCGGAGACCTTAAGAACGAGTGCCACGCCGGAGTCGGCGTCCCGGCGCGATCGACAGCGGCCCTACGCGTCAGCCCACCAGCCGCGTTGACCCTCGACGTCCTCGCGCGGAGCATCGCCGAGACCGGGTGCGCCGATGACGAGGAGCTCGAGGCCCTCGGGCCCGGCCTCGTAGCCTCGCCACGTACCGGGCGGTACGCGCACCGCGTCCCATTCCCTGACCGCGACGATGTCGTCGTCGAGCTTCATCCGCCCGCTGCCGCGCACGACCACGTACACCTCCTCCTGCTGCTTGTGCGTGTGGCCGTACGGAAAGCGATAGCCGGGCGGGACGCGCTGGTACGTCAGACCGGATCGCTCGAGCGCGAGCGCCTTGGTCGCCGCGCGGAACTCCAAGTCCGGCGCGCCGTCGAACACAGAGCCGATGTCCTGGAGATCCTCCTTGAGGTTCCGGAGCGTGAACGGCACGGCGCAAGTGACCTGCCGCTCAGGCGACCGGTCGCGGGCGGCCGCTGCGCCGCCGCCTGCCGCGCGAGCGCGAGCGGGTGTCCGCCTGCGTCGTCGCGTGACGGGCGGGCGTGCTGCTCGCCGCGATCCCCGCGGCGCTCAGCTCGCGCTGCAGGCCCAGGCCGGTGCCGATCGCGGCCGCGTCGCCGACCTGCCCGTCGAGCACGAACGTGATGCCGATGCCGGTCGCGCCGGCGCGGGCGGTGCGCCCGACGCGGTGGACGTAGTCCTCGGCGGCGCCGGGGAGGTCGAAGTTGATGACGTGCGTGACGTCGCGCACGTCGATCCCGCGGGCGGCGACGTCGGTCGCGACGAGCGTGTCGATGCGGCCGTCTTCGAAGGACGCGAGCGCGCGTTCGCGCTGGCGCTGGGACTTGTCGCCGTGCATCGCGGCGCAGTCGATCGCGTGGCGGTCGAGCTGCTTGGCGAGGCGGTCGGCGCCGCGCTTGGTGCGCACGAACACGAGCGTGCGCCCGCGGCCGGGCGCGCTCAGCTCCTGCACGAGCCGCTCGGTGCGCGAGTCGGGCGCGACGCGCACGAAGCGGTGCTCCACCGTGCCGCGCGCCTGCGGGGTCGCCGCATGCTCGTGGCGGCGCGGGCGGGTCGTGTACGCCTTCGCGACGCGGCCGGCCTCGCCGTCGAGCGTGGCGGAGAAGAGCAGCGTCTGGCGGTCCTCCGGCGTCAACGCCACGAGCTTGTCGACGACCGGCCGGAAGCCCATGTCGAGCATGCGGTCCGCCTCGTCGAGCACGAGCACGTCGACCTCGCCGAGCGAGACGGCGCCGCGGTCGAGCAGGTCGACGAGCCGTCCGGGCGTCGCGACGAGCACGTCCGCGCGGCGGGCCGCTCTGATCTGCGGGTTGATGCCGGCGCCGCCGTAGACGGCGGCGACCGACAGCGACCGCGCACGGGCGATCGCGTCGAGCTCGTCGACGATCTGGCTCGCCAGCTCGCGCGTCGGCGCGAGCACGAGCCCGCCGGGCTCGCCGGCGCGGCGGCCGGCACGGCGGCCCGACTCGACGCGGTCGACGAGCGGGATCCCGAACGCGAGCGTCTTGCCCGAGCCGGTCGGCGACTTGACGAGCACGTCGTGGCCGTCGAGCACGTCGCCGACGACGAGCTGCTGGACGGCGAACGGCCGCTCGATCCCGCGTGTGCGCAGGGCGCGGACCACGGGCTCGGACACGCCGAGATCGGCGAATGTGGACTGCTGCATGAACTGCTCCTTGGATGGCCGGCGCGTCGTGCGCCGGCGCTGTGGTGGGGAGATTCGACTGTCCCCAACCGCGCGTGGCGCCTTCAGGAGCAAAGAACCTCGCGAGCGACGGTGCCGCCCGCGCCGGAGACGGTAGCAGTCGCGCCGCCGGAGGCTGCACGACGTCGCCCAGGCTGCAACGCTCTCAGCGGGCGTCGGTCTCGCGGGACGCGCCGTCGAGTCGCTCGGCGAGCTCGACGATCAGGCCGTCGGGTCCGCGGACGTAGCAGAGGAGGTAGATGCCCTCGTAGTCGACGATCTCCCCGAGCGTGTCCCAGCCGGCCGCCCGGACGCGGTCGACGACGCCGCGCACGTCGTGGACCGCGAAGGCGACGTGCCGGAGCCCGGGACGGTTCGCGGCCGGCGCCGGCGCGGGAGCGCCGGCGGACGGCGACTGGAAGCGCACCAGCTCGAACGCGTCGCTGCCGTCGGGCGTGCGGGCCATCGCGACCTCGACCGTCACGTGCTCGAGATCGACGATCCGATCGATCCACTCGCCGCTCAGCACCATCGGCTCGCCGCAGTCGAAGCCGAGCAGCGCGAGAAACCGGACGGTCTCCTCGAGGTCCTCGACGACGAGGCCGACGTGGACGAAGCCGGTGACGCCGGAGCGAGCGCTGCTCATGGCGCGGGCGATCGTTTCACAGCAGGTTCCCGAGCGGTCCGAGGTTGAGGTTCAGGTCCTCGTCGGTCATTCTGAAATCCCGCTTCAGCTCGTCCATGCGCTGCTCGAGCGCCATCAGCGCCAGGCCGAGGCGCTCCACCTGGTCGTCGCTGAGGTCGCCGGCCTCGACGCGGCGGATCGCCTGACGCTCCATCAGCTGCCGCAGCAGCTCGACGACCGTCAGCACGAGCTGCGCGAGCCCGCGCGCGACGTCCTCATCATCGGCGTCGACTCTCATCCTCGTCCTCCGTCGCGAAGTTGTATGGCGGCCAGGGACCGGTCACGACGACGTCCAGCTCGTCGTGCTGCGCGTCGAGCGCGGCGGCGCGCGCGCGGAAGGCGGCGACGCGGTCGGCGTCCACGAGGTATGCGGCGACCAGCAGCGCAGGCGGTGCGGGCAGCGGGCGCACGACGGTCGCCGCCGCCAGCTCCGCGAGCGGCTCGTGCAGGTCGCGGACCGTGCGGTCCCGGCGCCGCTGCTGCGCCGCTCTCGCGAGCAGATAGGCGCGACCGGTCCGCTCGCCGGCGGCGCGGTCCCGCGTCGGGGCGGTCGGCAGCGCCCGCACGCCGAGCTCGACGCGGTCGCGCACGCGCGCGAGCGTCCGCAGCAGCTCCTCGCGGCGCTCGTCGAGGACGGTCGCGAGGCGCTCCTCCGTCGCGAGCTGCGTGCCGAAGCGCAGCGGCAGCACGGGCCCGTCATCCATGATCGCCTCCACGACGCGCTCGTGCGCGAGCACCTGCGCGGGCGTCGGCTGGGGGCGCAGCCTGCGATGGCGGCTGTAGACCGCGGCGAGCCCGTCCCGCCGCAGCACGCCGAGGCGCGCGCCGCCGAGCCCCCGGCACGGTGGCGGCGTCGTCGCGGCTGCGCAGATCCCGTACGCGTAGATCACGGTGCGACCCCGGGTTCCTCGCGCGCGGCCGCCGGCCCGCGCAGCGTCGGCACCGAGCCGACGACGAGCCGGAGGCTCAGGTCGACGAGGTCGATGTCGGCGAGCGTGAGCACGACGTCGCCGGTGATGACGACGCCGGCCCCGAGCGCGCGGTCGAGCACCTCGACGAGCGCGACGTCACGCCGAGCGGGCAGGCGCTGTGGCTCGTCGCTCATCGCGGTCCTCGTCGGTCGCGACGAAGTTGTACGGGGCCCACGGGCCGCTGACGTCGACCTCGATGCCCGACTCGCCGTGGCGTGCGGCGAGCCTCGCGACGGCCGCCTCGAACGCCGGCTCGCGGTCCCGCTCGACGAGGTAGGCGCCGTTGAGCAGCATCGTGTCGGTGCGCCCGGAGAGGGCGGGATCCTGCGGCGCCAGCAGCAGCGCCTCGACGGCCTGCGCGCGCAGATCGTCATGGATGTCCTGCGCTGCGGCCGTCGCGAGCGACGCCGCGCGCTCGCGCAGCTCGCGGTCGGTCTGCTTGCGGGCGAAGAACGCGCGTCCGGGGGTCTGCTCCGGCGCGGCGCCGGCGACGCCGGGCTCGGGCGCGGGCCGCTCGAGCCGCCGCGGATCGGCGTGCGCCTTCACGCTCCACTCGGTGCGACCGCGCAGCCGCCCCAGCACGTCGTGCAGGCGCTCGTGCTCTCGCTCCAGCATGGCGCGGACGTGGTCGGCGTCGGCGAAGATCGTGCAGAGCCGCAGCGGGACGACCGCGTCGGCCGCGAGCGTGCGGGTGAGCACGGCGTCGTGGGCGCGCGCCGTCCGCTCGACCCACGCGAGGTCTTCGAGGTTGCGCCGCAGGGCGTCCTCGCCGAAGTCGGCCACGCGCACGCGGCTCGTCACGGCGGACAGCCCGCGCGCGGTCACGGACTCGAGCGGGAAGCCGGGGTCGACTGCGGCGAGGTCGTCGAGCGGCGGGACCTGTGCCGCCGGCACGACGCAGTACACGTACCAGGCGAACGTCTGGTCAGCCATCGTCGGTCCTGCCGCCCTCCTGCTCGGCCGATCCGAGCTGGCGCTCGAGGCGTCTAACGCGCTCGGACAGCGCGCGGCGTTCGCCGGCGTCCTCCTCGCCCGTGAGCCACGGGTCGTGCTCCCACCAGGTGATGCCGATGCGGCGGGCGGTGTCGACGCCGGCGATCACGAGCCGCAGCTTGATCGTGAGCAGCTCGATGTCGAGCAGGTTCACGCGGATGTCGCCGACGATCACGATGCCCTTGTCGAGCACGCGCTCGAGCACGTCGGCGAGGTTGGCCCCGCCGTCCGACGGGCCGGCGAGTCCGGACGAGACCGGCTCGGCGCCAGAGCGCGAGGGGACGAGGTCGCTCATCGGGAGTTGCTCGGCTCCTGTGCCTGGCTGCGCGGGTAGCGGCGCAGCCGTCTGTAGCCGAGCAGCTTCCCGGCCTCGTCGAGCTGCGCCTCGTAGCTTCCGAGCACGTCGTCGGTCTCAGGGATGCGCGACAGCTCCAGCAGGTCGACCGTCACGAACCACGAGCCGTCCTCGGCGCGTTCCAGCGCGCTCACGCTCTCCGCCTGCAGTCCGGTGATCTCGGCGAGCTGGTCCTTCGCGCGCTTCGCCAGCTCGACGCCCGACGTCCCGCCGCCGGACGCTCTGCGTCTGCGTCGGGGCTTGTCCTCAGCCATCCTGTGTGCCCTCCTGCGTCGCCTGTTCGATCACCTCGCCCTGACGCCGCTCGGCCTCCTCGGGAGAGAGCTTTCCCTGTTCGCGCGCCTCCTCCAACGCGTCGAGCTGCTGCACGACCGCCCCAGGGCTCGTCTGCGACCGCCGCGTCTCCTCGTGCACCTGCTCGGCGATCCACGCGGTGAAGCGCACGGGGGCGACCGGCAGCAGGACGAGCTCCTTGATCAGCCCCATCGCGGATCCTCGCCCTCGAGGAAGCTGTAGGCGGGCATCGGCCCGAGCAGGCGGAAGCGCATGCGCTCGCCGCGCTCCCGCGCGAGCTGCTCGACGGCGTCCTCGAACTCCTCCCTGCGCTCGCGCTCGACGAGCAGCGGGGCGTTGAGCACCATGTAGTCGCGCTCGAGCGGGTCGGTCGCGGCGGCGACCGCGACCGGGCGGAGCTGCTCCAGGATGCCCGCGGCGTCGCGTTCGCGCGCCTGTTCGACCGCTCTGCTGACGAGCTCTCCAAGTCGCACCCGCGCGTCGCGCGCCTCGTCCTCGGGCACGTCCCGCAGCTCGTCGCGCAGGCGCGCGATCTCGGGCTCGCGCTCGACGATCTCGCGCAGCAGCGCATCCTCGTCGTAGTAGGCCTTCAGCGTCATCTGAACGCGGCCCTGGGCCCGCTCCAGCAACTGCGCGAACTCGTCGTGGTGGGCCAGCAGCACGTCCTCGCCGACGTCCTGCGCCTCCGGCACGACGACGCCGAAGCGGAACGGGATCACCGGCGCGTCGACGATCGCGGCCTCCAGCACGCGAGCGTGAGCGAGCGCCTGGTCTCGGGTCCCCTTCTCGTCCTCGGCAGGCGCCGGGCCGGCGATCGCGCCGAGATCGCCGGCCTCGACGATCCATACCTCCGGCAGCCGGTCGCCGCGGCGCTCGAGCTCGGCCAGCGTCGCATTCGCCGCGACGACGCCGTAGACCCAGACGTTGCCTTCACGCTGCCGGCGCTGGTCTTGCTCGACAGTCATCTGCGCCTTCTCTCGCGGTTGTGTCTCGCCGGCTTCTTCTCTTTCTTGTCGTCGTCGCCGCCGCCGACCAGGTCGCCGAGCTTCTCTGCGCCGGCCTCCAGCGCTCCTCTGGTCTTGCCCTTGGCTCCTCCCTCGGAGATGCCCTCGACGACCTGCGTGAGATCGCGCGGTTCCTCGGCGCCCAGCTGAAGGCGGCCGACCTCCTCGGCGAAGCGGAGGTAGGTGTCGACGCTCGCGATCACGATGCGGACATCCGCCCGCAGCAGCTCTATGCCGACGAGCGAGACGCGCGCGAACACGTCGACCACGACTCCCTTGTCGAGAATCGTGTTGACCACATCCGCGAGCGAACTCTCCTGGCTGCGCTCGAGCGCGCCTCCAGGGCTCGGTTGCACACTCATTCCGTCACCTCGGCTCGGTCGCTGTCGCTTTGCACTACCCGGTCGACATGCGGGCAAACGAGCCTGGCGCGCGCGTCATGTCGACCGTCGGCGGGTACCCGTTGGCGAGGATCTGACCGGTACAGGCACGAGGGAGACACCATGGCGATCGACGTCGGGAAGATGATCAACGCAGCCACCGAGTCTGCTCTCGAGGACCTGCACGGCGGGCGTCGCAAGCGGCTCTTCACGCCGGGGCGCGCCATCGCAGTCGGTGCGGCGCTCGCGATCGCGGGGCGGGCCGCCGCCGATCCCGCGCGTCGCTTGATCGAGGAGCGGCTCGGTCCCATTCAGGACCGGTTGGGCAGCCTGGGCGGCCAGGTCGAGGAGCCGGAGGTGGATGCGGGCGAGGAGGAGCTGGAGCCGGAGGAGGACGAGGAGCCTGACGCGGAGGCCGGCGAAGACGAAGACGAAGAGGAGGAGCCCGAGGCCGAAGAGGACGAGGAGCCCGAGGCCGAGGGCCGCAGAGTCTCACCGCCGCGACCGCCCAGCCGACCGCGGCGAGCCAGACAGCGCAGGGGCCGCACGCAGGCGGCGCGTCGCGGCTGACCGGACACGCGCGGGCTCGGTCCCGCGCCCGATCGCAGGCCCGAACGTCCTGGGCGGCGGAGCGATCGGCGGGTCCGAATCGCTGTAGGATGTAGGGCAATGAGTTCCGTCAGAAGGGGCTTCGACTTCGCGAGCCTGCAGGGGCTCGACATCCGCCGCGTCAGCACGACCGACCAGGTCGTCGACGCGCTGCGCGACGCGATCCTCGACGGTGAGATCGCGCCTGGGACGCCGCTGCGCGAGATCCCGCTGGCGACGGCGCTCAACGTCTCGCGCAACACGCTGCGCGAGGCGCTGCGGATCCTGCAGGCTGACGGCCTCGCGCGCTACCGCCTCAACTATGGCGTCGTCGTCGTCGAACTCGACGAGACCGACCTGGAGCAGATCTTCCGCTTCCGCACGCTGATCGAGGTGCCGGCGGCGCAGGCGGCGGCCGAGGCGGGCGATCCCGAGCTGCTGCGCGAGCTCGAGCAGCACGTGCGCGAGATGGAGCGCGCGGGGAAGGCGGGCGACGCGGTCGGGATGGTCGGCGCCCATCGCGCGTTCCACGCCACGCTCGTCTCCGCGCTGCGCAACCCGCGCGTCGAACAGGTCTATGCCGGGCTTCAGCGCGAGCTCGTGCTGGCGCTCGCGCGCGCCGACCGCACCGCGCGCGACCTGCGCAAGGTGGCCTCCGGACATCGCCGCATCGTCAGAGCGCTGCGCGCCGGCCCCGCCGAGGCGGCGGACAGCGTCCGGGAGCATCTCGACGAGGCACTGCGGACGGTGCGCGCACAGCTTCCGGCAGAGCAGCCGGCGACGCACGTGCCCGGCGCAGACGCCGACGAAGCGGCGGTCGCGGCCGCTCTCGGCGCCGCCGCGCGCGCGGGGCGCGGCGCTCAGGCGCGCCGTTAGGCGTGCCGGCTGCGTGCGCCCGGCGCGTCGAGGCGCGTCAGGGGCGTGTACGCAGATGCGCCAACTATTGCTCTACAACTGTACACAATTGCTCTGTGCAGTACAATTGCACAGATGAGCGCCACCACCACCGAGGTCCCAGACGAGCTGCTCGAGGAGCTGCTCGAAGCGCATCGCGACACGATCGCGATGGTGGCCGAGCGCAGCGAGCTCGCATGGCAGGCGCACTGCGACTACCTGCGCCGCCTGCAGCGCGTCACGTACGCCTTGCTGGCGGACGGCGAGACGGCCGGCGCGCAGCGCCACGAGCCGTACTGAGCGCCGCGGAGTCACCACGCCATCGCGCAGCCACCTGACGGCGGCGCCCACTCACAGGTCGTCTCGGACCGCTGACCGCGGCGAAGTTCCGCGAAGGCGATTACGAGCGGATGACATGGGTAGCCCCGAAAGGAAGCGAGTGAGAAGGAGAGAGCATGTCCCGAGACCTCAGCGACTTCGGCGACACGATCGGCTCGGCCTTGGGCAAGGTCGCGCGCAGCGCGGCTGGCGCGGCGTCGCAGAACGGGCGCGGAAAGCTGTCGAGGAGCTCCGGCAACGGCGCGCTCTCGGGCATGGGCGGCGTCGCCGCGGGCGCGGCGGTGGCCACGGCTGCGCCGATCGCCGCCAAGCAGGCCGGCAAGGTGCTGCGTCACGTCGTGACGAGACGGATCGGGAACCCGGTGGAGGCCGCGAAGGGCGCGGCGGGAAGCCCGGTGCAGCGCGCCACCGAAGGCGTGAAGGACGCTCTTGGCGGCGTCGTCGAGAGAAAGATCGACCAAGCCGGCGGTGTGCCGGGCGTGATGAAGGAGGCGGGCAAGCAGATGCTCACAGGCGGTGGTGGCGGCAAGGCAAGAGGCGCTCCGGGCGTCGGCAAGGGGCGGCGGATGCCGGTGCAGCAGGCCGTCGAGGTCGCGGTGCCGCTGGAGGTCGCCTACAACCAGTGGACGCAGTTCGAGGAGTGGCCGCAGTTCATGCACCGCGTGATGCAGGTCACCCAGGAGGACGAGTGCACGGTCTCGTTCAAGGCGAAGGTGTGGGGGATGTCCAAGCAGTGGGTCGCCGAGATCGTCGAGCAGCGCCCCGACGAGCGCATCCAGTGGAACGCGACCGAGGGCGTGACGCACACCGGGGTCGTCACCTTCCACGAGCTCGGCCCGCGCCTCACGCGCATCCAGGTCTCGCTCGACCTCGACCCCGGGTCGCTGGTCGAGAAGGCGGCGCGCGGGATGCGGCACCTCAAGCGCGCCGTGCGCGCCGACCTCGCCCGCTTCAAGGCGTTCACCGAGATGCAGGAGGTCGAGACGGGCGCCTGGCGCGGGACGATCCACGACGGCGAGCTGGTCGAGGAGCACGATGACGGCTACGACCGCGGCCGCGACTACGCGGAGGCGGACGACATCCACGACAGCGGCAGCTCGCCCGAGCCGCGCAGAGCCGCGTCCGCGGCGGCGAGATCGGCGTCGGCGAGCAGCAGACGCGGCAACGGCGGGCGCAGCCGCGGCCGCTCGAACGGCCAGCACGCGAGACGCCCGTCGGGCAGCAGAGCGCGTCGCAGACGTGCGGGCGCCCGCGGCCGCAGCTAGACGTGGAGCGCTTGCGCGATGCGTGGTGGTTTCGTGGCCCGTGCGGTGCTGGACCGCATGGCCGGCAACCGACCCTCGCCGCTGCGTGCCGCAGCGGTCGCGGTCGTCGTCGGCGTCGCGGTGGCGGTGATGACGTACCGGCTGCTGCGGCATGAGGGGAACAGACAAGAGAGGTGATCACCATGGCCACGAGCTCGCAGCAGCGCACGCGCTCCAGAAGACGAACCTCCGCTGGCGGCGCCGCGCGCAGCCGCCCGAGAGCGAGCGGCCGGCCGGCTGACGCCGCCGCCAGAGCTCAGCGACGGGCGCGAGACGTGGGCGAGGGCGCCACCGAGACGCTCCAGCAGGCCACCGGTACGGCGAAAGGGCCGGCGCTGGCCGGAGCGGCGGCGCTTGCAGCGATCGCCGGAGGCGTCCTGCTGGCGCGCAGAGGCCGGCGCGGCAAGCGCCGCTCGCTGCCCTCGATCGGGAAGCAGCGGCGCAGCATCCACATGCCTGGCGTCGCACTGCCACACGTCGCCAAGCCGCACCTGCCGCATTGGTCCGACGGCGAGACGACGGAGGTGCTGCGCGCGACGGCGAAGGCGCTCGGAGCGGCGGCGGTCGAGTTCAGCAAGGCCGGCTATCGCGCGGGCGAGTTGGCCGCCGAGGTGCGGCGCTTGCGCGAGCAGGCCGCGCGCAACGGCGACTAGACGTTTGACACCGGAGAGACCGTCGACAGACAGAAAGGAGGCCGGCGATGGCTGGCAGAACGCAGAAGGCGAAAGGGCGCGTCAAGGAGTCCGCCGGCGTGCTCGCGAACGACAAGAAGATGAAGGACCGCGGCCGTGTCGATCAGGCGGCGGGCAGCGTCAAGAAGCATGCGGGCAAGGCGGCCGACAAGGCCGGCGACGCCGCCAACGACGTGCGCAAGAAGCTGGACTGATCGCAGGGTTGCCTGACCGGCCGGCCTCCGCGGCCACCCCCGTCATGCCGCCGGCCCGAACCACGTCCCCAGCGCATCGACCAGGGCGGGGCCGGCGGGTGTGCCGTCGCCCACCCAGGCCACGTGGCCGTCGGGCCGGATCAGCACGGCCGCGGGCGCCGCGACCGCGCCGAGCACCGGCAGCTCCCACGGCCCGTCGGTCGTGGCGTCGAGCAGCGGCACGCGACCGGCCCACGGCCCGAGGTCGACGGCGCCCGGCGCGCCGAGGTTCAGCAGCGCGGGCCGCGCCTCATGGAGCAGGTCGTAGACGCGCAGCGGCCCGTGGCCGGTGAGGAGGTCGAGGTCGGGCATCCGCCGGCCGAGCAGCGGGTGGCCCTCGCCGAGGTCGTAGCGGATGTCCAGGCCCGAGAGCATCCCCGCCATCGCTCTGCGCGGCTCGTCGAGCTGCATCAGCTCGGCGATCGTGCCGCGCAGGGCCTCGTCGCGCGCGTCGCCGCGCATCAGCGCGGTGAGCGCCATCGTCGTGCGCAGCACGCGCGCGCCGACCGGGTGGCGCTCGACGTGGTAGCTGTCGAGCAGGCGCTCCGGCGAGCTGCCGTCGACCACCTGCGCGAGCTTCCAGCCGAGGTTGACGGCGTCCTGCAGCCCGGTGTTGAGCCCCTGCCCACCCGCGGGCGTGTGGATGTGCGCCGCGTCGCCGGCGAGCAGCACCCGTCCCGCCCGGTAGGACGCGGCCTGGCGCGCGGCGTCAGTGAAGCGCGAGATCCAGCGTGCGCCGTGCAGCCCGAAGTCGGTCCCCCAGACGGCGATCATCGCCGCGCTGAGGTCGGTCAGCGTCGGCTCGCCGGCCTGGACGAGATCGCCCTCGCGCACCACCACCCGCACGTGTCCGTCGTCCAGGGGGCCGATCCCGCTGACGCCCTTCTCGTCGGTGCGCAGCTTGCCGACCTCGGACTCGTCGCGGATCTCGCCCTCGGCCACGAGCGAGCTGGCCGACGGATCCCAGCCCGGGAACGCGATGCCGGCAGCCTTGCGCACGACGCTGCGGCCGCCGTCGCACCCGACGAGCCAGCCCGCCCGCAGCGAGGACCCGTCCGCCAGCGCGACGTCCACGCCGCCGGCGTCCTGCGTGAAGCCGGTCACCTCGCACCCCCGCCGGATCGGCACCTCCAGCTCGGCCGCCCAGCCGGCCAGGATCTGCTCGAAGCGGTTCTGCCACAGCCCGAGCGCGTACGGGCGGCGCGTGGGGAAGTCGCCGAGGTCGAGCGTCGTGGCGAAGCTCGTGGCCTGCGCCGTTCTCCCCTGCGAGACGAACCGCTCGCCGACGCCGCGCTGGTCCAGCACCTCGATCGTGCGCGCGTGCAGCCCGCCCGACCGCGACCCCGGCGCCGGCTCCGCGCGCCGCTCGACGATCACCGCGTCGACCCCTGCCAGCGCCAGCTCGGCTGCCAGCATCATCCCGGTCGGACCGCCGCCGGCGATCGCCACCACATGCTCCTCCGTGCCCATCGCGTCGCTCCCTCGTCGTGTGCGGCGGCGATTATGGGGCACACCCCGGGGCTTGAATCAAGCCCCCAGGTGCGGTGTAATTTGGATGTGGCGGGGGAGAGCGGGCGCGTTACGGGCGGCGGGCGATCCACTCGCTGCCGGGCGTGTCGGTCAGCCCGTGGGCGACGATCGAGCACAGCACGACGAGCGCGGTGAGGTTGAAGATCCGCTCGTTGCCGGGGATCGCCTGGGTGAGGACGAGCAGGGAGAACGTCATCGTCGCGACGCCTCTCGGCCCGAACCAGGCCATGAACGCCTTCGTCGCCCACTCGACGCGCAGACCCGCGAGCGCGACCCACACGGCGAGCGGCCGCGCCAGCAGCAGCGCCACCGCGACGAGCGCGACGGCGGACCAGCCGTCGGCGAACAGGCCGTGCAGCGTCAGCAGCGAGCCGAACACGACGAAGATCCCGAGCTTGACGATCTCGATCACGTCGTCGCTGCGCTGCGCGACGTAGCCGCGCACGTCGGGGCGGCGGATCCCGAGCACGATCGCGCACACGAACACGGCGATGTAGCCGTTGCCGTGCGGCGGCAGCACGGCGACCCCGTACGTCGCGAACGCGACGCCGAGCGCGTAGAGCGCACGCTGGTGGGCGGGCATCGCCTCGCGCACGTACGCCCCGCGCGGCAACAGCAGCGAGGCGATCAGGCCGCATGCGAGGCCGAACGCGAGCCCGAGGCCGACGTCCTGGAGCACGAAGCGCCACCACACGAAGTCGCGCGCGCCGCCGACCACGAGCGCGGCGCTGAGCGCGAGCACGGGCGGCAGCGCGAGGCCGTCGTTGAGGCCGGACTCCAGGTTCAGCGAGTGCCGAACGATGCGTGGCACGCGCGGATTCGTGACGACGCTCGACGAGAGCACCGGGTCGGTGGGTGACAGCAGCGCGCCGACCAGGAAGGCACGTGTCCAGTCGAGGTCGAGCAGCCAGTGGGCGGCGAGCGCGACGACGGCGGCGGTGATCGGCATCGCGACGATCAGCTTGCGCGCGGGCCAGGTCCAGTGGCGCTGGAGCATCTCGCCGTCGACCTCGAGCCCGTCGCGGAACAGGATCACGATGAGGGCGACCGACGCCAGCTCCGCGACGAAGCCGGAGCGCGCGTGGAAGTGCAGGAAGCCGGCGCCGCCCTGCCCGAGCGCGAAGCCGGCGAGCACGTAGATCGGCGTGAGCGCGAGGAAGCTGCGGCGCGCCAGGCCGGACGCGAGCGCGCCGAGCGCCAGCAGCGCGCCGAACGCGAGCGCTGCATGCTCGAACACCGTCGTCGCCGCGGCGAGCACGGGAGCGGGGGGCATCGTGCCGGGGAGCTTCGCAGAGCGACGTCGGACCGCGGCGGCTCAGCGCGCAGCCGCGGCGAGCCGGGCGTGCACGAGCTGCACGGCCATCGCGCCCTCGCCGACGGCGGTGGCGCAGCGCTTCGTCGAGTCGGAGCGGACGTCGCCGGCGGCGAAGACGCCGGGGAGCGTGGTCTCGAGCAGCCGTTCGGCGCCGGCGGGCGGACCCGTGAGGACGAAGCCGTGGTCGTCGCGTCCGACCGTGTCGTCGAGCCAGTCGGTGCACGGCAGCGCGCCGAGGAAGAGGAACAGGAACGAGAGGTGCAGGCGCTCCCCGCTTCTGAGCGTCACCGCGTCGAGCCGCCCGTCCGCGCCGTGCAGCGCGCCGATCTCGCTGCGGTCGCGGACGGCCACGCCGTAGCGCTCCAGCTCGCGCACGAGGTAGTCCGACATCGTCTCGCGCAGATCGGCCCGCCGGTGCAGCAGCGTCACGAGCGCGCCGCCGCGCGCGAGCCAGACGGCGGCCTGCCCGGCCGAGTTGCCGCCGCCGACGACGCCGACGCGCTCGGCGCCGCAGAGCTGCGCCTCGGGCGGTCCGGCGGCGTAGAAGATGCTCGTCCCCTCGTAGTCCGCGAGGGCCTCGACGGGCAGGCGCCGGTACTGCGCGCCGCTGGCGAGCACGACCGCGCGCGCCGCCACCTCGTTCCCCTCTTCGAGCCGCACGACGTGGCGCGCGTCGCCGGGGGTGAGCGAGACCGCGCGATAGGGCGTCGCCAGGCGCGCGCCGAACTTGCGCGCCTGCGTGACGGCGCGTGTCGTCAGCTCCGTGCCCGTGATGCCCGCCGGGAAGCCGAGGTAGTTCTCGATCCGCCGCGACGAGCCGGCCTGCCCGCCGAGCGCGGTGCTGTCGATCACGAGCGTGTCGAGGCCCTCCGAGGCGCCGTAGACGGCGGCGCCGAGCCCCGCCGGACCGGCGCCGACGACGAGCAGGTCGACCTCCTCGCGCGGCGCGAGCTCGCGGCCGATCCCGAGCGCGCGCGAGACCTCGCCGGTCGAGGGCCCGTGCAGCTCGACGCCGCCGGGCAGGCGCACGAGCGGCAGGCTGGTCGCGTCCAGCCCGGCGACGAGCGCCGCGGCGGCGGTGTCGTCGGCCCGCTCGGGATCTCTCCACGCGAACGGCAGGCGATTGCCGCGCGCGTACTCGAGCATCTGCATCGTGGCGGGCGAGGAGCGCGGACCGACGATCTCGATCCCGACGCCCTGCACCCGCTGCAGCGCCTCGCGGCGCGCGATGAAGACCGACAGCACGAGATCGCTCAGCGGCCCGTCCTCGAACAGCAGCGCGCGCAGCACGTCGCGCTCGACCGCGACGTAGCGCAGCCGCTCGGTGACGATGGCGGTGACGAACACCGTCTGCCCGGACAGCAGGTTCAGCTCGCCGATGAAGCTCGCGGCCCCGTGGCGGACGATCTCGTTGCCGGCGGCGTCGCGGATCGCGACCTCGCCCGCGATGATCGCGATGAACGGATAGGAGCGATCGCCGACGCGGTACAGCACCTCGCCGACGTCCGCGACGCGCTCCTCGCCGATCTCGGCGAGCGTCGCGAGCTGCGACGCGGACAGCGTCGGGCTCGCCGGCGGCGCGACCTGGCTTGCGGGCTCCGGCATGCGACGATCGTATGCGACGGTCGCGGTGCCAACCAACTGAGACTGACTTGCAATAGCCGGCAGGCTGCTCTAGCGTCGCCTGCGGGCCGGCAGTCACGCGGAAAGGAGCAGCCGTGATGAGTGCCCTGACGGCGCGCGAGTGGCGGCGTGTCGCCGTGCTCGCCGCCGCGGTCGTCGGGCTGCACGCGCTGGGGTTCTTCATCCTGCTCGCGCTCGTGGCGCCCCATCGCTACGGCGTGGGAACGGGCGGCGCGTTCGGGCTCGGCGTGGGCATCACCGCGTACACGCTCGGGCTGCGCCACGCCTTCGACGCCGACCACATCGCCGCGATCGACAACACCACCCGCAAGCTGATGGGCGAGGGGCAGCGGCCGTTGAGCGTCGGCTTCTTCTTCTCGCTCGGGCATTCGACGGTCGTGCTCGCGCTCGGCGTGCTCGTCACGCTGGGGGTGCGCGGGCTCGGCGGCGCGGTCGAGCACCACGGCTCGACGCTGCACGAGACGACCGGGCTGATCGGTCCGGTCGTCTCGGGCTCGTTCCTGCTGCTGATCGGGATGCTGAACCTGATCGTCCTCGTCAGCATCGTCGGCGTCTTCCGGCGCATGCGCCATGGCAGCTACGACGAGGCCCAGCTCGAAGCGCAGCTCGACCGCCGCGGCTTCATGAACCGCTTCTACGGCCGCGCGACCGGCGCGGTCGGGAAGCCGTGGCAGATGTACCCGCTCGGCTGTCTGTTCGGGCTCGGGTTCGACACCGCCACCGAGGTCGCGCTGCTCGTGCTCGCCGGCGGCGCGGCCGCGAGCGGCCTGCCGTTCTACGCGATCGTCTGCCTGCCGATCCTGTTCGCCGCCGGCATGTCGCTGTGCGACACGATCGACGGCGCGTTCATGACCGTCGCCTACGGCTGGGCGTTCGCCAAGCCCGTGCGCAAGCTGTACTACAACATCACCGTGACCACGCTGTCCGTCATGGTCGCGCTGACGATCGGCACGTTCGAGCTGCTCGCGGTGCTCGCCGACAAGCTCGGCCTCAGCGGCGGCGTGTGGGGGCTCGCGGCCGGCCTCGACCTCAACCTGCTCGGCTACGCGATAGCCGGCGTCTTCGTGCTGACGTGGGCGATCGCGCTCGCCGCGTGGAGGCTGCTGAGGATCGAGGAGCGCTGGGGCGCGGAGGTGCGATGACGGCGCCCGCGCACACGCCGCCGCTCGCGTTCGACGACGTCGAGGACATCGCCGCCGCCCTGCGCCGCGCCGGCGGGCGGCTCACCGCCGCGCGCCGCCTCGTGCTCGAAGCGCTGTTCGCCGCGAGCGCGCCGATCACCGCCGAACAGATCGCGAGCGGTCTCGGCGCGCACGCGATCCCGTCCGATCTCGCGACCGTCTACCGCAACCTCGAGCGGCTCGAAGCGCTCGGCGTCGTGCGCCACGTCCACGCCGGCCACGGACCGGGCCGCTACGCGCTCGCCGACCAGCAGGGGACCGAGTACCTCGCCTGCGACCGCTGCGGCAAGCTCACCGCCGTCCCCGCGCACCGCCTCGACGCGATCCGCGCGCAGATCCGCGACGAGCTCGGCCACCACGCCCGCTTCAGCCACTTCCCGATC
>Ga0134125_10001954_pt1 | contig 24839 bp, 20 predicted proteins | sample KB31751_FD_96464 | JGI IMG/M metagenome (GOLD analysis project Ga0134125, IMG submission 96464) | Terrestrial soil microbial communities with excess Nitrogen fertilizer from Kellogg Biological Station, Michigan, USA - KB3-175-1 | ecosystem: Environmental > Terrestrial > Soil > Unclassified ...
GGATTCCATTGTTTTTGGGCGCGCAGTATCGGAATCGCGCGAAAAGATGGGACGATTGCTGGCCCGCCAGCAGCCGACCGAAGCAGACGTTGTGGTTCCCGTTCCCGACTCGGGTGTGGCCGCAGCCATCGGCTATGCGTCCGAATCGGGCATTCCTTTCCGCCAGGCACTGATTCGTAATCATTACGTAGGCCGCACGTTTATTGAACCCTCGCAGGAGATTCGTGACTTCGGCGTGAAACTGAAGCTGAATCCGGTTCGCCATCTGCTGGAAGGCAAGCGCGTCATCTTGGTGGACGATTCCATCGTTCGCGGCACCACCAGCCGCAAGATTGTGCGCATGGTGCGAAGCGCCGGGGCTCGTGAAGTGCACCTGCGCATTTCCTGCCCGCCGACGATTTCGCCGTGCTATTACGGCGTCGATACTCCTTCCGAAAGTGAATTGATCGCCGCGCGGAATTCCATTGAAGAGATTCGCAAGTACGTGGAAGCGGATTCGCTCGTGTACTTGTCGCTCGATGCGCTGCACGAGGCCGTGGACGACAAAGAGCGAAAGTTCTGCTACGCCTGCTACACCGGGGATTATCCAACACCGCTGGTGCAGATTGAAGATCTGGCGTATCAGAAGTGCTAAGGGACGAGCGTCTATAGCGGCACGGCGTGGCGCGAAATGTAGTCGTCGAGGGATGGATCGGGACCGATCCAATGAAATTCCTCGGCGTATTGCAGGTTGTATTTTGAGCCTATCTTCCGATCGCGGGCTTCAAATGCAGCCTTGATGAATTCATCCGAAGCCTGTTGATCGTCGCCAGTGAATGCCGGAATGCGTAACTTCCTTGCGGCAAGCGAATCGTTCACATCTTTCACCATGTGCTGAATCATGGTGCGGCAGGAACGGATGGCGGCAAGTTTGCCGTCTATTGTTCCGGAAATATCGACTACGCGATTCACAAGCTGAGGGCCGCGAGCAAAATAGTATTTTTCGCTGACGGCGTGCGGCTTCAACCCGGCGGCAAAGTGCTCCGGAAAGTCGAGATTTCCCGACGACATCCAGCAAGCCGCTTCTACAGCCTGCGCGGTGACGTAATGATCGGGATTCTCTTCATAGTGGCCCCACGGGTCGTAGCTCAGCACCGTATCCACGTGAAGTAAACGGAACAGGAAAATAAGCCGGCCGCGAAGGTCGGTGCGCGATACTTCATCGATTCGGTGGTTTCGATAGCTGAGATCGAAAACCTGTTTTAAGCCGATCGTTTTCGCCAGCAGTTCGGAATCCTGCTCATTGGCGAGGACAGTTTCGCCGAGGCTGCGCTTGTACGAGTCCTTCTCGTCGTTGCTGGTGCGGATGAAATAGCCGGTGTAGCCTTCATTCAAGAGTTTGACGACGGTACCGCCGGCGAAGATAGGCCCGTCGTCCAGATGCGGCGTAATGAGCGCGAATACTTTACCCTCGCGCGGTTTGCCCGATTGCGCATGTTCGATGAAGATATCTTGCGGAGTATTGTTGGTTAGCGTTTGCGCTGCCACGCCTTCCGCGCTGCCCAATCCGGCAGCCACTAAGCTGAGAAAATCGCGCCGTTGCACCGTTGTTGTGACCTGTTCGCTAAGCCGTTGCCGCCTTTGACAGCACTTCGCGCAGATGTTTGGCCACGATCATATCTTCGCCGGGCTGCAGCATCCAAACGCCCACAACAATTGTGTTTTCGTCCGAGCCGAGCGCGGCATCGTTCCGGCCGGTTCCCGGATTCAATTCGATGCTTGGAGTACCTTGCCGCAATTCCAGGGCGACCTGGTGCGGCGAGATGTGGATGCGCTGCTGGTCATACCTGAGCAGCAGGTGAGGCACATGGTTAGCGATGGGCATCTTAACGGTCTTCGCCTGTAGCGTCGGGATGCCTTTTAGGTGGGATGCGATGCGATCGGCGCGGCTCTGAAACTCCGACTCCAATCCGTCGTCCGTTTGGCTCAGGAACCAATCGACCGCCGCCACCATGCCGACAATCTGCTCTTTGGCGACCTTCATACCGCGGCCTACGGTTTCTGAAATCGGATTATCGTTCTTATATGCGGCATCGATCAGGTCTTTTTTGCCGAGCAGCAGTCCGGCATTTTGCGGACCGCGCATGCCTTTGCCGCCGGAGAACGTAACCAGATCGAATCCCATTTTTGTGTAATTCCACAAATTCGAGATCGGCGGCACGTCGGCCGCTGCATCGTTGAAGCAGGGGACATTATGTTCGTGCGCCACGCGAAGCCAGTCTTCGCGGCCGATCTGGCCTCCTTCGGCGGCGTTGAAGAAGTGGCACATTACAGTCTTATCGTTGAAGGCGTTCTTGTAATCATCCATCGTTTCCACTTCAACGAAGCGGATGCCGCAGTTGAGCAGAGCATGATCGTAATCGTAGCGGTGGGCTTTCTGCACGATCACTTCGTTCTTGAGTCCGGTCATATCGGCTGGGATTTGTTTTACCGCTTCCGCGTTGCCGCGAGTGACGCAAGCGGCGGTGCCCAAAGTGAGCGCGGACGCCGCGCCCGCCGACACCAGTGCTCCTTCGCATTGAAGCCGTTTGGCGATGTACTCGCCCGAAGCTCGCTGCAGGTCACCTAGACGGACGGGATGCTTAGCCGCTTCCGCCACTGCCGCCTGAACCGACGGCGGCATGATGGATGCCGTAAGGAATGTATATGTTCCCGCCGCATTGATGATTTTAGTGACGCCCAGCTTTTCGTAGTAGTCTTCTCCCTTTTCCATCCGGTGTTCCTTTCCGGCGGCGTGAAGCGGGAGTGCCTGGACGGCTCCGGCGGCAACAGCGTTGCGAGTCCAGGTAAAGAAGGTGCGTCTGGTTTGAGAACTGCTCATACGTGTAGGGTACGCCTTTCAAAAGTAATATTTAAGCGCAAGTTGTAATTCGCGGTTATCCAGCTTGGTACTGGTCACTTGTCCAAACGCCCCATCGCCCAAGCGGCTGTCGGGATTAGAGAACTGCGGCGTGTTGAAAGCGTTGAATGCTTCGGCACGAAACTCCAGCCGCTGGCTTTCGCCAAAAGGCATTTTGAAGCTCTTGCGAAGCGAGAGATCGAAGGCGTGCGTTCCGGGCCCGACAATCGGATTTCGCGGTGAATTACCGTAGACGAACACGCTCGGCGTGAACGCGTTGGTATTGAACCAGAGCGAAGGATCCTGATTGGGAACCGAAAGGGATTGGCCGCCCACGAGGTTGGGGCGCTCCCAGATGCCGTCGTTGTTCTGCGAGTCGGAGCTTTGGCGGATATCGAACGGATTTCCGCTTTGTAGAGTAATGATGCCCTCAAATGCCCAGCCGCCTAACAGCGCACCGGAAGGACCCTTGAGGCTTTTGGCGAACGGAAGCTCCCAAACGTAGCTGACGATCAGACTATGGCGCTGATCGTAAACGCCGCTGGCTCGTTCCGCTGAAAAATCGCGCGGGTTCTGGCAGCCGCACCCGCCGTTGTTGGTGGTTTCCTGCGCATTGTCAATCTGGTGCGAATAGGCATAAGCCGCCGTTAAGCTGATACCCCTCGATAAGCGGCGCTCAAACCGCACCTGCAGCGCGTTGTAGTTGGTGTTGATGCCGTAGTTCAGCATTCGTATGCGCGCGAACTCCGGGTACGGCCTGCGCGCCTGAATATCGCCGGGGCCCGGGTTGGGCTGGTTGAAGTTCTGGAGCGACGTATCCACATGCGTTCCTTTGCTGCCGACGTACCCTACATCGAGAACATTCGCGGAGCCGAATTGGCGCGATACCTGCAGATTCCAGTTCTGAACGTAAGTATCGGGCTTGTAACCGTTCGGCGGCACCGTAACCGCGTTATAAATCGGGTTCGTCGGATAGAGCGCTGCGGGAATGGGATTTTGAATGGTCGCCAAAGGATTGTTGGGTGGGTTTGTGACGGTAAGGCTTCCGGCGGTTGGCGGATTAAGCTGCAAGATATTGATGTTGTCGAACTGCCCGCCGAAATAGAAAATGCCGTAGCCGGCCCGAACAACGGTACTTGGTGTCGGGCTGTAGGCGACGCCGACGCGCGGGCTGATGTCGCGCCAATTCTGATTCCAGAGATTATGATCGACAACACCGGGCGCCGGATAAAATTCGGGTGGCGCACCGGGGGGAAACAGGAGCCTTCGCGAAACGGCGTTCGCGTCAACCGGCACATTGAAAAGATCCCAACGAATGCCGAGATTTAAGGTGAGATTGGGGCGCAGTTTCCAATCGTCTTGCGCGTAGTACGCCGAGCGCCATTCGCGCGCTTTCGTGATGGGCACGCCTTCCGGTGTGAGCACGGTGCGCGGATATCCCAGCATGTAAGCGGCGGCGGCATCTCCCGCGATATCGCTGGTAAAGCTTAAGCTTCCGAACGGCCAGTTGTTTGTGGTTGCGTCGTCGAAGAGGCGGCGCACGTCTGCCCCGAACTTAAGCGTGTGGCGGCCCTTTACCCACGTCAGGTTATCGACAAACTGATAGGTGCGGCTGTTATCCAGGTTGGAAGCCGCAAGATTGTCCCCCATTCCCAGATAACCGGAAATGTTCAGCAGGGGGAAGCCCTCTTCGTCGGGCCGCAAAGGCCGGCCGTTCGGGCCACCCACCTTCATGCCCATTATGCCGAGAGATTCGATGGTGAAGTTGGTATTCGTACGTGTACTGAGCTGCGAGACGTTTTCCAGATCGAAGCCCGCACGAAATTCATTGAGCAGCGATGGCGTGAAGCTGTGAATGTACTGCCCTTGCAGATTGCTCATTGGGTATTCGCCTGTGAAGGTGAAGTTCGGATTCAGGTCGGTGTCGGGAAACGAGCGATGCGCGGCGATGTAGTGGATGAATACTTGATCGTTTTGGCTGAAATAGTGATCGATACGGACGATGCCCTGGTTGGTCGTCAAATTTCCTTCGGAAGCTCCAGCATAATTCACTGCGCCAGCAACGTTGGGCAGCGGCATATACGTGTTGATGATGTTTTGTGCTACCGGATTGATTTGATTCTGCGGGATCACATTATTCGGGAAGGCGACGCCAGTGGTGGGGTCGGTGATGGTCGGTCCGCCTGCGAAATTGCCGGCGCGCTGCTCGGGAGTCAACACCACGTCTGTGCCGGGCGATTGGCTGATGGAGCGAAGTCCTTCATAGCTTAGAAAGAAAAATGTTTTGTCGCGGATGATGGGACCGCCGAACGTGGCGCCATATTGATTCTGTTTAAGAATGTTCTGTGGAAGCGGCGAGGGGGTGAAATAGTTCCTCGCGTCCATCGCGTCGTTACGAATAAATTCAAACAGGTCCCCGTGATATTGGTTGGTTCCCGACTTGATTTGAATATTAACGTTGGTTCCCGCATTGCCTCCGTACTCGGCAGTGTAGTTGCCGGTTTGCACCTTGAACTCTTGAATGGCATCGACCGATGGATACAGGTTCACGTAATTGTGGCGATTGTTCACCATCGCGATGCCGTCCACGTTTACTTGTCCCCAGATAGACCGTCCACCGTTAGCGGAAATGGAAGAGCCGTCGGTGCTCGACGAATGATTATCGGGATTATAAACTTGAACGCCGGGCGTCAGAATTGCCAGATCATTGAACTTGCGGCCATTAAGGGGTAAATTTTGAATGCGTTGTTGACTCACTACGCCGCCCAGAGTTGCATTTTCTGTTTGCAAAAGGGGTGCGGCCGATTGCACTTCTAACGTCTGTTGCACGGAGCCTACTTGCAACGAGAAATCCAGTTTTGCGGACTGTCCCAATTGAATCAGGATTCCGGTGCGTCGCTCGGTCCGGAATCCCTGCGCTTTTACTTCAACCGTATAATCACCCGGCACGAGGTAACGAAGCTCATAAGCGCCGGAACTCGAGGTATTGACCACGCGTGTGAGGCCGGTGGAAGGCCTGCGTGATGGTTACGGTGGCGTTTGGTACCGCCTCCTGAGCGGAGTCGGTGACGTTGCCGAGAATGGCGGTGTCCACAGTTTGGGCATTGCAGCACAACGCCAGGAATAGACAAAGCAATGTCGCGCAAATGAGCTTGTACATAGATCTCCTCCTGATGGCAGACGGGACTTCAGGAACGGGCCGCTTAAGCTACAGGAAATACGGCTTGTAAATGTGGTGAAAAACGAAGAAACCGCTCCCTCGCGGTCGCAGCTCGGTTTATTTCGAAACGTGAGAACGTTTTCCGAGCCACGCGCAGCGGCAAGCGGTTTTTGATATCTGGGCTGCATAGCCCGCTTAGCGAGCCTAAACTTTAGAAAAGCAGTTTCAGTGCGAATTGGATTTCGCGATTATCATGTCCGAAAGCAGTGCTGCTAATGGTGCCGAAGTTCGCGCTTTGAAACGTCGAGTTAGGATTCGAGAACGTCGGGGTGTTGAACACGTTAAAGAACTCCGACCGGAACTGAATATTGGCGCGCTCTTTGATTCGGAAGTTCTTGAAGAGCGAGAAGTCCAGGCTGGCAACGCCTGGGCCGCGCAGCACGTTGCGTCCGAAATTGCCAAAGGTGTAGAGCGCCGGAAGGGCAAAGGCCGAGGATGTGATGCAACCAGTCAGGTGTCCGTCATGGCAATCGGCAACAGGGGTACCAATCAGATTCGGTCGTTGGCTACCGCGGCCGGTGTTTGCCCGGTCGGGTGAGATCGTCACATTGAACGGGAAACCGGTTTGCACAGTCAGGAGGCCGTTAGTCTGCCACCCTCCAAGCGTTTGACGGACAAATCCGTTTGCCGCATGAGCGAAGAACGGGAGTTCGTAAGTTGCCTGGGCCACCAAGCGATGCCGAACATCCCAATTCGAGTTGCCGCGATCGCCTCTCCAGTTGTATGGATCCATCGGAGCGCCGCCGCCATTGGAGTCGGTTGTAATATCCAGCGCATGCGACCAGGTGTAGGAAGCCAGCATATTGAAGCCATGCAGAAGGCGCTGGCGCAAGATGATCGCCATCTGGTTATAGCTGCTGGTTTCATCGTTCTGAATGGTGCGAATATTGCCCCATAGCTGGTTGGGACGACGTGACTGAACACTACCCGGGCCCGGCGAAAGCGGCGTGTTGTTGTAGTAGCTGCGATCGAGATGAACCGATTGCGAACCAAGATAGGAGATATCTAGCGCGGCGTTCTTCCAAACTCCCTGCTGAAGATCGAAACTCCACTGATTCATGTAAGCGGTGGGGAGGTAGTAGTTCGGCGTAATGATATCGACCGGTCCGGGCTTGCCGAGTGAGGCTCCGGGTGTGGGATTGTCGAGCGAGAGCGTCGGGACATTGCCATTGGCATTGTAGGTAGATACCGTTACGAACGGCGGATTTAAGCTCAGGAACGTGAACGTATTCGTTTGGTTCGGGTTGTAGTAAATACCGTAGCCGCCGCGCAGCACGGTTTTGTCCGTGACGCGATAAGCGAATCCGATTCGCGGTGCGAAATCCTTATGGTTGGGGCCTGTGAGTTCGAAGCCTGGCTGCGGCGCATTAGAAGGAATAATGGCCGTTTGCGCCTGGTTCAAAATCGTAGCGTATCCGTTCACCGTGTAAGGCACGGTTGGGAGTTCGTATCGGAGGCCGAGGTTCAAAGTCAACTTCTTCGTGGCTTGCCAGTTGTCGACGACAAAAAATCCATCCCGCCATTCCGCAACTTTGTTATTCGGTTCCGCTCCAGGCGTAGTGTCGTTGATGGGCAGGCCGAGAATGAGATCGGCCGCCGAATACCCGGTAAACGTGTTCGCAAAAGTGAAGATGCCTTGAGGATTATTATTGGCCTGACGATAGGTGATCAACTTGCGCAGTTCCGCTCCAAAGATGAGGGTGTGCGTTCCGTGCGTCCAGGTAAACGAGTCGGTTCCTTGCCAGGTGGTGTCGCCTTGAAACCAGTTCGTGCCGCCATTGCCAAGCCCCATGTATCCGGCTATGCTGAACACCGGGATGCCGGGGTCGTTGAATCGAACGTCGCCATCAAAACCCGGGATGCCAAGCTGCGCACCGGCATCGGTCAAATTATTTACGTACCAGTAGTTCAGTGCATTGGTTACCAAATGCTGGCGGCCAACGCGGAAATCGTTCACCATGGTCGGGCTCAGCGTTTGGGTATAGCCCACAACCCAGTTCCGCGTTTGGACTGGAAGAGTGGTCGCGTTGTAAGGACTGGTGGCGCCAGTGAAAATATTCTCGTTCTGCCATGCGTAACGGAAAAAGAGCCGTATTTTGTCGCCGATATTCTGGTCAATGCGGTCAATAGTCTGGTTGAAAGTGTCGTTGGTCGGATATGAGGTATTCAGGTTATTTGCGATTCCCGGCAGGTTGGGCAGCGGCATGTACTGCAATACGTTTTGTGTTTGAGGCGCGAGACGGGGTGTGGGAATAATGTTGTTCGGAAACTGTGCGCCTGTTATCGGATCGATGATCGGCGTGTTGATCTCCGAAAAATTTCCCTGTCGCATCAGCGGCGTCAATACGGTGGCCTGCGCCGTTAACGATTTCTTGAGCCGCAACCCCTCGTAATCGGCCATGAAGAACGTTTTGTTGCGGCCGTCGTACAACTTCGGAATGTAAACCGGGCCACCAATTTGAAACCCAAACTGATTCTGACGCAGAGGGACTTTCGGCTTCGTCGGCTGCTCAAAGAAATTGCGCGCGTCGAGTTTGTCATTGCGGAAGAACTCAAACAACGCACCATGCAAATCGTTAGTACCGGTCTTTGTGACCAGGTTTAAGTGCGCTCCCATGTAAGCGCCATATTGGGCCGAGTACGTGCCGGTCTGCACCTCGAATTCCTGAATCGCATCGGGGGATGGATGATACGGCGTCGTGGTGATCAGGTTATTCATGATCGTGATGCCGTCGAGCGAAACGCTATTTTGAATTTCGCGTGTTCCGGCGCCAATGAAGCCTTCACCGGGTGGCACCCCGTTAGGATTCTTTTGGCCGGGCAGTACCCCGGGCGTTGTCACAGCCAGTTGAAGCGGGTCGCGGCCATTTAACGGAAGATCGGCAACCGAGCGCTGCGCGATGGTCTCTTTCATGCTTGCTTCATCGGTGGATAAAGGAGGATTTGTGGCAACGACCTCAATGTTTTGGTTTACCTGCCCCACCTGCAACGTAAAGTCGTTGCGGACGGTTTGGTTTTGTTCAACAGTGACGCCGGTTTTTGTTGTAGATGAGAATCCCGACTGCTCCACGGTAACGCTATAGCTTCCGGGCCTGACGAACTGAATGGTATAGTAGCCATCGCCGTTCGTTGCCGTTTTATAGGTATCTTTGGTTGCGGTGTTTACCGCTGAAATCGAAGCACCAGCGACTGCTGCACCGGCCGGATCGGTCACCGTACCTACCAAAGCAGTGGTGTTTGCCAACTGCGCTTCCGCCTGCCAGCAGCCGGCGATCATGAGCAGGCAGAACGCTAGATATCTGCGCATTGTTTCCCCTTTGCAATGAGTTCCCGAGAACTTCCTTACAGTAGACCCAGTGAATCACTGTGCGTTGGGATTGTCAATAAATGTAACAAAGGGAAATGTCCGGTTATGCAGCACGTGTGGGTAAGCGTAAGGCTGCCCGCAGGAAAATGTAGGAAAGTGACCAAAATTTCTGCGCGCTTCTTAGATACGTCCGAACTTTGATACCGCTTCGCGGATGGACCGATATTTTTCGATGAACGGATACATGCTGTGCTCGGATTGATCGAGTTCCTGCGCGCGCTTCAACACGTCGGCAGCGTGCTCGCGAGGCACGATGACAACGCCGTCCATATCCGCCACGACAATATCGTTCGGCCGGACGGTGACACCCGCGCAATTCACCGGAATGTTTTTGCCGGCGAAACGGTAATGATTCACCGTCGTGGAAGGAACAATACCGCGGCTGAAAACCGGAAACTGCAGCTTTGTAAGTTGCGGCGTGTCGCGCATGCCGCCATCGACTACGGCTCCGGCGAGACCGCGGACTTTCATCGCGGTGCTCATCAGGCCGCCGATACCGGCATAATCGAGCCCGTCTTCCACAACCATCACGTAAACCGATCCCGGCGATGCTTCATCAATAGCGTCAAGCATCCCCTGGAGCGCTTTCGAACCGTCATGGTTCTCTTCTTTTTTCAACAACACGGTTGCCGCAGGCCCGGCGAATTTGGTGGGGAACAGCGGGCGCATATCGTGAGGCAGATAGGCGCGTTTACCATAGAGCTGCTCCATCGCATCGGCTACAGATGCTGCTTCCACATAGCGGAATCCGTCGACAACATCGGCCTTGTTACCGGCGGCAGAGCGCGCGGATGCGGGCAACAGCATGATGATGGCGCAAAGGGAAATACAAATGGCGGCGGCAAGTTTGGCTTTCATAGTGCTATTCGGATGATATACGGTGAACACAAACTATTTGGCGGGACCACGCGGTCCCGCGCGAACCCGGCGGTCCGCCCTACAACTCTGAAACGAGGCTCGCGCCAAATGTGGCCAGCGCAATATCGTCATCCTGCGGCAATCCGCTGACGGCGACCGCGCCTACTACTTCGCCGCCGCGCCAAACCGGAACACCGCCGCCCCAGCCGACAAATTTCGGGTCGCCGAAGTACGCGATATCGAAGCCCTTCTCCGGATGCCGTGCTTTCTCTCCAATTTCTTTAGTCGTCTTGCGCTCGCGGGCCGCGGTCCAGGCCTTGTTCATCGCAATTCGGATGGAAGAGATGGGCGCGCCGTCCATCCGCGCGAACAGAATGGGTTCGCCGTGATTATCAGCTACTACGATCACTGCCGCTTTCGATTGCTCGTTTGCCTTGGCCGCGATGGTATCCACAATTTTGCGCGCTTCGGCAAAATCGATAACCCGAATGGTTCGCATATCAGCGACTATTGAACCATGCGCTATTTATTTTGCCTGCTGCTCGCCTGTTCGTTCCCGTTAATGGGCAGCGAGGCGCCGGTATGTACGGCGGTCGCTCCGTTTGCGACGTTTTCTATTAGGCACGTGCGTGGAGAACCGAAGCTGACGCTTAATGAGCACGCAAAAGTATGGCGCACGGCGGCAGCCCAACCGATGTCGAAGGATTGCAGCCGCGAGATCGACTATACGGAGCTCAAGAGCGAAATCCGGTCGTTCTGGACAGACAAATATTTGTATTTTCTGTTCCGCTGCCCGTACCAAGTATTGAATCTATTTCTGCCGCCGGACAATAGCGGTCCGCGACGGGGCTTATGGGATCGCGATGTTGTCGAAATGTTCCTCGGCTACGACTGGCAAAACATTCGCCATTACCGGGAATTTGAGATTGCGCCAACCGGAGACTGGATCGACTTAGCAATCGATCTGGACCATAAGAATTACGATCACAACTGGCGATCGGGCTGGCAGACGATGGCGCGCATCGATAAAGCGAACAAGGTTTGGTATGCGGCGGCGCGTATTCCATTGAGCGCGATTACTCCGGAGGCGGTGAAGCCGGGCACTCGCTGGAGGATGAATCTATATCGCATCGACGGCCTCGGCGCGGACCCGCAGCGGCACTTTATGTGCTGGCAGCCTACCTGTGTGCAAAATCGCGATCCGAATCATGTTCCCGAACACTTCGGCACGCTAATTTTTGAAAAGTAGGCAGCTTGCGAAGCGCGATGGAGGTTATGCCATGCGCCGCCGCGCGACCGCGCCCAAAGCTATGCAAGCGGGCAGAGCGATCCAGTCGAGCATCCGCAAGGGGTTTTGCGGCAGAAATGCCAGCGCGAGATTTGCGGCAGCCAACCCGACAAACACGTTCGACCAGGCAGTGCGGCTCATTCCATTCCTCCAAGACGGCAATTTTTCTGCTGCGAAAGCGCGCACGGGCCACGCTTGTGTTGCCGTTCCATTACTGTGTTAACCCGAATTGGCAGCTTCTACAACGGGTGCAGAGTTCTATCGGTGCTAGGAGGAATGCTTACGCTTTTTGCCCTAGGCGCGCGGAAGAGCTAGTCGTATCTATCACTTTGACGGCAGCGGGCTGCAGGCCGGCCTTCGCTAGTATCCAGTACGTTATAAACCCGACGATGTAGCTATAGACTACGGCAGGTTGCAACTCCCGCTTCACTTCCGGAGAGAGCGGCAGGAACGGCGTAATGCCTACGATGAAGCCCAAAGCCCAGGATATGTACCCCGCCCAGTTAATGCCTTGGCGCGGGCCAGCCCATTTGCGGCCCGAGAGCAGGTAGTCGGCGGTAATGGCTCCGCAGATGGGTCCAAAGGAAGCGCCCACGATGCTGAAGAAGCCCGCCAAATTCGCCGCTACACCGGTCAAGGCAAGAATGATGCTGACGGTAACGCCAATCATCGTCGATGTCATGCGGGGAACGCCCGGAATCATCGTCGAGAAACTATTGCCGGCGATGAACGCGCAGAAGCAGGAAGGTGTAACGGAGGCGAGCGCAAACAGGAAGAACATGAGGCTCGCGATCCATCCGCCAGTAGCGCCAATCACATCGCTGAACTGAAAGCTCTGCAGGCTGGGATCGAGCGCTTTTGCTCCGGCCACGGCAAGGATCGGAAGGCCGCCGGCCACAACGATCGAGAGCGTCACGCCAATAAGGCCGCCCCATTTCACATCGCGCTGATCGCGATTGCTCATGCCGAAATCGGCGCCGGCCGCGCCTGCTGTGGCGAAGAAGCCGACGACCACCGCAATTAAGCCCGTGAACGCGGAGAACGCATCGTGCTGCGGAGGAACGTACTTGCCAACGCCTGGAGCCGTGCGCGCGAATACGAACAGGATCATGAGCAGCGGAATGATATTGAGAATGAGTGAAACCTTCGCGACGTATTGAATGCCCTTGATGCCGATGTAGGCCATGATGTAGCCCCACAGGGCGCACAAGATGATGAAGACGACCGTGCCCGGTCCCGCCGCGCTGTGCGCGCCGTTCAAAATATACGTGACCGCGTAAAACGTGGCGACACTGAACCAGCCCACTTGTAACAAACCCATGAGGAGGCCGGGCATCAGATAGCCGCCTGCGGTTCCGAACGTAGAGCTGCCAACCACGTACAGAGGGAAACCGGTCTTCATGCCCAGCATGGCTGGAGCGTAGTAATAGAGTCCGTAACTCAAAAGGCCCGCGACGACCAGCGCCAGCAGGCAAATGCCTACGCCGGCACGGTCGATGCTGCCTTGCGCGATGGACTGATAAAAAGCCACCCATAAAAATACGCCGGCATAACTCGGCGCAGTGTTGACATACCAGGGTGCGCGCTTGGCGGCTGGATTCGGTGAAGTCTTGGCGATGTAGTCGGGAAGAGTCGTCATCGGTCGCACCGAATTATATCCCAGCGCGATGCCGTCTGAACAGTGGGCGCGAGCGGATGTGGGGCTATGTCCCTGCTTAACGTACTGAAAAGCTCCACAAACGCTACCTCGCGGTCGCGGTTCGGTAAGACGCAGGCGGGGCCAGGCTCGGCAATTACAACTTAACCGCGCTGGAACATCGCGCCGACCAACCTGAGAATCAGGCCAAGCGCAAATAGAGGCACGACGGCGACAGCCGCTTTCGATTTCGAGACCCGGTATGCGGCGGCAAAAATCAGAATCGCCATCACAATTTCCCAGATCTGAAACACATTTAGATAACCCAGGAAGGCGACCAGCACCTTATTGCTTCCGGTGGGCATGAAGATATCCAGCCCGAGCGGCGGCTGCAGGTCGGCCATTCCCGATGGCTCGCCTTTCATGTGGATGATGAAGCTGGTTGCAACTACCTTCAGCGCATCGATGATGGCAAGACCCGCCAGGAAATTAAACATGGCCAGAAATTTGGGCTTGACGTCGATTACGACCGAGCAGGCCATCACGATCAAGGCAAAGATGGCGGTGAACACAATCATAAGTACTGGAGCCAGATAGATCACCACTCGCTGGATCGTGAGACCAATACTCATTTGTTTTTGAAACTGCTCCGGGCTCACATTCGACGGCGGCGCCTGATTGGCCATGGCCTGTTGCACCAATGGAAAATTTAAGATCCCGCAGACGATCATCACGACGGAAACGAGCACAACTGGCGTGATCCAAAAAAACTTGCGGGGCAGCCGGCGGGCGGCTCCCGGTGCATCCATCAGGAAATCGATAACGCCTGCTATATCGCCCGCTATACCACCCGAGCTGGGTTGTTCCAGAGCATTGTCGGCCATAGCGCCCTCTTAATTTAGAGTTTCGAGCATTATAGCGGGTTTGAATCCGGTTGGGCGTTGTGACCAGCGGCAAGGCTACTCTGGAAGTGACGGTATGTGGCATCCTTTCATAAAACTTCTGGCGGTGGTAGGGCTGCTGTTTGTTGCGACTGCATGCGCGACAAGGGAAAAAGCGATTCCGGAAAAGCACTATCAGCTTTCCGGCGTTGTATTGAGTCTGAACGCAAGAGACCAGACGGCCAACATCAAGCATGGCCCGATTGAAGGGTGGATGGAGGGCATGACGATGGATTATCCGATACGATCAAAACAAGAATTCGATCGGTTACATGCCGGCGACAAGATCACCGCTACCGTAAACGTGCGGGGGACCGATTACGATTTGACTGATATTCGCAAAAGTACCGCGCAGTGAGTTCGTCGTCTATCAGTTCATCAAAAGACCCATTCCGGCAAGGTGCGCGGATTTATGTACGCGCCTGGGGCGGCCTTGTCCGGTCCATCGGCCCTACGTTCCGATTCCTGATGGCTACGGAAGCGCATGTATATGCCTTCTCCATTGCGGCAAACGTGCTTCTCTCGTTTTTCCCGTTTTTGCTGACGTTGGTGATGCTGTGCCGCTGGGTATTTCATTGGGAAGCTGGCGTCCGCGCAATTTTTTTCGCAGTGACGCAGGTGTTCCCGGATTACCGGAACGGTACGTATCTCGATATCGCGGGTTTCCTCAACACGATTTCACGCGGTCATGAGCACGTTAGTCTCATTTCGATTCTGCTTTTATTTGTAACCGCCAATGGTATTTTCGAACCACTCGAAGTGGCGCTGAATCGCGCCTGGGGCGTGAAGAAGAATCGCTCGTATCTGAAGAACCAACTGGTCAGCCTGGGACTCGTCTTTTTCTGCGGAGTACTCGTCATGGTCTCCACCGTGTTAATCGCCTGGAACGGATCGCATGAGCCGGCGCATGGGGCCGGGTTTTTCGCCAGAACTTTGGTTCTAAAGGGCGTCGCGGTTCCAACTTGCGCGCTGATTATTTTCGTTGTTTATTGGGTCCTGCCGAACAGGCGCATTCCAGTCAAGAGACTGATTCCCGTTTCGGTCTTAGTGGCCCTACTGCTGGTTGGATTGAACGTACTGTATCTGAAGACATGGCCCTGGCTGCTGCTAAAGCTGCGGGCCGAAGAGGGGCCGTTTGTGGAATCGGCTTCCATCATTCTTTGGTCGTTCCTAGGAGCACTCGTTCTACTGGCGGGGGCAGAGTGGTCGGCGCGAGTCACATTGGGCGAAGAGCCTTGAGAACACTAAAGAGGAGCCGCCCTATTCCCATTCAATCGTGCCCGGCGGCTTGTTGGTAACGTCGTAGAAAACAGCTCCAATTTTCCGAACGGACAGCAGCTTTTCGACAAGCTGGGAAAGCAGGCGAGGCTCCATTAATGCCGCATCGGCGGTCATGCCGTCGATAGAGCCCACAGGCCGCAGCACAACCGATTCAGATACTGGCTGGATACCAACCGGCAGAAGCACTACCGGGAACTGCCACACACGATCTTCAAAACCGGTTTCACGGCAGAAATCGCGCACAATTGCATCAGCTTGCCGCAACACGTCCAAGCGTTCCCGAGTCAAGTAGGACTCAAAGGCGCGAAGAGAGCGAATCGGCGCTTTCGCGCCGCAAACCGCAACCACGCGGTTGATATCTCGACGGCGGTTTGTTAACTCCGGCGCTGTCTTGCGTACCATCTCTTCGCTGGGAAGCTCATCGATCGCAAGCGCCTGACGATAGCTTCTCGAATCGCCCTGGACGCCTACCGATCGCACCGGCAGAATCCATCCATCTTCAGACTCGATAACGGGCGATGCATGCGAAGAGCAGAGACAACGGATAGCCAGGCCAGGCCCGGGAAAGGGGTGGCGCAGCAGAAATTTTTCCGGAACGTTCAACTCGCGGCCAATCTCGCGCACTTCATCTTTGTAAAAGGAGGTCAACGGCTCCACAATGCGATTCGCTTCAATGAGTGCTTGAATGCCGGCAACGCGATTGTGATGCGTTTTAATCAAATCAGCTTTCGCCGTTCCACCCGATTCGATTGTGTCGGGGTAAATGGTGCCCTGACCCAAAATCCAGTGACCGTCCAAAAAATGGCCGCTGTTCAACATTCGTTCCTGGACCTTGACGAATTGCTCACCGATTGCTCGGCGCTTCTGCTCGGGTTCGTGCAAGCCGGCGAGCACACTCAAAAATTCGGCATCGGCATGTTCAACGCGAAAATGCTTCGCGCCTAGTTCGCTGAAAATCTGCTGCACAAACTCGGTTTCGTTTAGCCGCATTAAGCCCGTATCGACATAAAGTCCGTAAACACGCTCAGGCCCCAGCGCGCGTAGACAGAGCGTGTACGCCACAGTGGAATCGACACCGCCGCTCACAAAGAAAAAAACGTTGCGGTCGCCAACTGTATTTCGAATCTGCTCTTCTACCACCGGTACGCGTTGCGAGATGTCCCAATCGGATTTCGCCTTTGCGATGCCGAAGACGAAGTTCCGGAGAATTTCCTTTCCACCGTGGGTATGAACCACTTCCGGATGGAACTGGATGCCGTAGATTTTCCGCTGCGGGTCACCCATGGCGGCAATACCGCAGGTTTCGGTATTGCCGATGAGTGCGAACCCGTCCGGCAGCTTAGAAACGCTGTCGCGATGACTCATCCAGATTTGGAACGAAGGCTCGACGCCATTCCAAAGCGCGTCATCGGCAACAAGCTCCAGCCGCGCGATACCGTACTCACCGCGATCGCCCTTTTCAACACGGCCTCCAAGATGATGTGCGATCAACTGATGACCGTAGCAGATGCCGAGTACCGGCAACCCGCTGTGCAAGATCGCGGAATCGATATCGGGACTGCCGGACTCATAGACACTACAGCGGCCTCCGGAAATGATAAAAGCGCGGCGGCCTTTGAGCTGCCCTAGCGGAGTTTCACTGGGCTGGACATCGGCGAACACCCCAAGTTCACGAACTTTGCGGGCAATCAGATGCGTGTATTGGCCGCCGGTGTCGAGAACGGTGATCTGGGGAACGGGTGCAGTTGTAGGTTGAGCCGTCACTGGAATCGCGGGAGAACCGCTAATTATTTTTTAGTGTAGCCGGATCGAGCGTAGCGCTTGACTGGAATCGAGATTAACGGCCGCCGAGACGGTCAGATTTACGACGGCGGCACTTCAGGATTGAGCGGAACGGCAGCTTTCGCGGCGCTGCCCCATCTGCACGATGGGAGGGCGGCAAAGCGAAAGACCGGAGCTAGCGACTCCGGCCTTTCAATTCCTGCTTGTCGCAGGAGGTAATTTTTATCAGACTCCAGGTGAAGATCGTTCTGATTTTAATCGGAACGGTTGTTATCAGGCTACGGTGGAAACGCCGTTAGCCTAATACAAAGGGTTGGGAAGCCATTTCCCATCCCTTCTTCACCGTCATTATAGCGGAACAGCGCCTGCGGCGGGTTGCCTTCGGCGCAAACCAGGGGGATAAGACAGCCTATCCCATAAAATAGAATTATGCCAATCAAGGTAGGAATTAACGGCTTTGGCCGTATCGGGCGGAATGTCGTTCGCGCCGGGTTAAAGAACCCTGAAATAGAATTTGTTGCTGCCAACGACCTGACCGACACCAAGACTCTTGCTCATTTATTTAAATACGACTCCATTCTCGGGACGCTGAAAGAAGATGTGCACGCGGAAGGTGACAATGTCGTCGTAGGCGGAAAGAAGATCCGGATTTTCGCGACGAAAGATCCAGCGGAAATCGACTGGCCATCTCTTGGCGTGCAGGTGGTGGTTGAATCCACAGGCCGATTCACGGATGGGAAGGAAGCTGCCAAACATCTTCGCGGTACGGTGAAGAAAGTCATCATCTCGGCTCCGGCAAAGGGCGAGGACATAACGATTGTGCTCGGCGTGAATGACAATGCGTACGATCCGAAGAAGCACAACATCATTTCGAACGCGTCGTGCACGACGAATTCTCTCGCTCCGCTGGTGAAGGTTCTTAACGATACGTTCGGCATCGAAAAAGGCTCGATGACGACCATTCACAGCTACACGAACGACCAGAACGTTCTCGATTTTCCCCACAAGGACCTGCGCCGCGCCCGCGCTGCGGCGTTGAACATGATCCCGACCTCGACGGGTGCCGCGAAAGCGATCGGTTTGGTTCTGCCGGAGTTGAACGGCAAGCTCGACGGCTATTCGATGCGCGTCCCGACGCCAAACGTGAGCGTAGTCGATTTCGTCGGCGTGACGAAAAGGAACACAACAACAGCTGAAGTAAATACGGCATTGAAATCGGCTTCTGAAGGTTCGCTGAAGGGCATATTGGGTTATACGGAAGATCCGGTCGTTTCGAGCGACATGATGCACAACCCAAATAGCTCGATTGTCGATTCGGAGATGACCAAAGTGCTCGACGGTAATCTCGTAAAAGTTATCTCCTGGTACGACAACGAGTGGGGTTACTCGAACCGCATCGTCGATTTGATTACCTTCCTCGCGAAAAAGGGCCTGTAAAGTTTTTCTCGGACGGGGTGACGTTAGCGGCGCCCCGTCTAATTCACATCCTTCACGGATTCCAGCAGTCCAAAGAACCCTTCCGCCATCGTCGGATGAATGTAAATGGCGCCTTTCAGTAATGTGTAGGGTTTATCGGCAAGCATCAGTGTGTGCAGAATCTGCACGAGTTCCCCGCCATCGGCTGAAAGGGTGGAGGCTCCGAGAATGCGATCGTTCGAAGCATTCACCACAATTTTCAGCAGGCCCGCGGTTTCGTCCCGCTCAATCGCTCGCGCCACGTTCGTGCAAGGTATCGTCCCGATTTTGAGTTTGTAGCCTTTGGCACGTGCTTCTTTCTCCGTCATTCCCACACCGCCAAGCGGCGGATCGGTAAAGACGCAGTACGGAACGATCCGGTTATCGACGGTCAGTTCTTTCCCTTCGAACACGTTCGAGTAGATGACCTGAAAATCGTTGTAGGAAATATGTGTAAAAGCCGGACCGCCTTTCACATCGCCGATTGCCCAAATACCAGGAGCGCTCGTTTCCAACCGGCCGTTCACTTTGATGTAGCCGCGCTCGTCCACCTGAACGCCCGCCTTGTCCAAATCGAGCGTGTCCGTATTCGGCTTGCGGCCGGTGGCGATCAGCAGATGCGTTCCAGTTAGCGGTTCATGGCTACCGCTAAATTCAAGCGTAATTTGCCGGCCATTCGTTGACACCCGCTTCGTTTTCGCTTCGAGAAGGAATCCGATGCCCTCCGCTTCCAAGGCCTTTCGCAGTTCGGAAGCAACATCCTGGTCTTCGCGCGGCAAAATTTCGGAGCCTTGGTGCACTATGGTCACGCGGCTGCCAAAGCGACTGAACATCTGGCCAAACTCAAGTCCGATGTATCCTCCACCGAGAACCATCAAGTGCTCGGGCAACTGCTCCAGATCGAGAATGGATTCATTCGTCAGGTATTGAACGGAAGCGATTCCGTCAATTTGAGGAATCAGCGGGCGCGAGCCGGTATCGATAAAAGCGCGATCACTTTCGAGCGATTCTCCATTCACCTCGATCGTTTGCGGGCCGGTAAATCGCGCATGCCCGCGATAGAGCGTCACGTTTTCGCGCTTTGCTGCCTGTTCCTCCTGACCTGATCGGAAACGGAGCACTACATCGTTCTTGCGCTTTACAATCGCAGGGAGATCAGCGGCGAAATCGGACGCGCGAATTCCCCATCGGTTCGCATCCTTGACGTAATGCGCCACCTGCGCGCTCGCCACCATTGTCTTGGTCGGCGTGCATCCCGTATTAATGCACGTGCCGCCCAAATGTTTTTCCTCGATGAGCGCCACCCGCAGCCCGGAATCGGCCATCTTATAGGTGAGCGGATTGCCGCCCTGGCCGGAGCCGATCACAATTGCGTCAAATTTTATCCCCACGTGCTCGTTATCCCCTGATCGTTCGTAAAACCGCGTCGGTGAAGCCTGCGGTAGTCGAGTCGCCGCCCACATCCCTGGTCAGGTGTTTGCCTTCGCGGTAGACCGATTCCACCGCGTTTTCCAGCTTTCGAGCGGCGTCGACTTCGGCCATATGGCGCAGCATCATCACAGCTGAGAGCATCAGCGCTGTCGGGTTGGCCTTTCCCTGCCCCGCGATATCCGGCGCGCTTCCATGCACCGCTTCAAACACCGCGTGCGTTTCGCCCATATTGGCTCCCGGCACGATGCCTAAGCCGCCCACGAGTCCCGCGGCAAGATCGGAAACAATGTCGCCATACAAGTTTGGAAGCAGCAGAACGTCAAATGTTTCGGGCCGCATCACGAGCTGCATGGACGCGTTATCGACAATCAACTCTTTATAGGCAATTTCAGGAAATTGTTGCGACACTTCGCGGCAGCATCGAATAAACAGGCCGTCCGCCAGCTTCATGATGTTGGCCTTGTGAATGGCGACAATCGTTTTGCGATCGTTTCGCTTCGCGTATTCAAAAGCGTAACGGGCGATACGCATGGAGGCAGTCCGCGTGATCACCTTCAAACTCGTCACCACGTCTTTGACGATTTCGTGCTCCAGCCCGGAATACAGATCTTCGGTGTTCTCGCGGAATATCACCATATCGATCCGCACATCCGCAAATCGAGTTTTAATGCCCGGTAAGGCCTTCACCGGGCGTACGTTGGCGAAAAGATCGAGCGCTTTTCGCAGCGCTACGTTCACGCTCTGAAAACCGGTAGCGACCGGCGTCGTAACCGGTCCTTTTAGCCCAATTTTTGTTTCTTCGAGCGAATCGAGCAGATATTGCGGAAGCGTTTTGCCCGCTTCCAGAATGATTGCTTCATTCAGCTCCGCCCGACGCCAGCAAATATCGACTCCCGTAGCTTCTACAGCCCGGACAGCCGCTTGCGCCACCTCCGGACCGATGCCATCTCCGGGAATCAGCGTGCAGTAATGGGGCACAACACGATTGTAAGGCGCAGGCCTTTGTAAGAATGAAGGTTTATGGCTAGAATCCAGCGCGCGCTTTTGAGTGTCACTGACAAGACCGGCCTTGCCGATTTTGCATCGAGGCTCCACAAAGCGGGAGTCGAATTGATTTCAACCGGTGGCACAGCGAAGGCTATTCGCGATGTGAATCTTCCGGTCGTTGAAGTATCTGACGTAACCGGATTTCCCGAGATGCTCGACGGGCGGGTGAAAACCATTCACCCGCGAATCGCGGGTGGCATCTTGGCGATACGCGGCAACGCGGGCCATATGCAATCTCTAAAAGAGCACGAGATTCCGCCTATCGACATGGTGGTTGTGAATCTATATGAATTTGAAAAATACGCCGCAAAAGCGGACGTTGATGCCGCGGAATTGATTGAAAATATCGATATCGGCGGCCCAACGATGATCCGTGCAGCAGCGAAGAATTTTCAGGATGTGGCGGTTGTTGTTTCGCCGAGCCAGTACGCGGACATAGCCAGCGAACTGGAGCAAGACAGCGGATCGCTTTCGCGCGCTACGCATTGGCGGCTCGCGCAGCAGGCATTTCAACGCACCGCAGCTTATGATGCAGCCGTATCGGCGCGTCTGGCGCACATAGACGAAAACGGCAAGACAAGCACTACCGAGGAATTGTTGCCATCGAGGTTGCACGTGAATGCGCCCCGTACAGCGATATTGCGGTACGGCGAAAATCCTCATCAGCAGGCGGCCCTCTATAGCTTTGAGCGCGGCGGTATTGCCGGCGCAAAACAGCTGCACGGCAAGGAGCTTTCGTACAACAATCTGGTGGATCTCGACGCAGCCTGGCAATTGATTCTGGAGTTTCCCGATGCGGCCGCAGCCATCATTAAGCACACGAACCCTTGTGGATGCGCCGAGCAGGGTACACTCGCCGAGGCATATCGCAAGGCGCTGGAGGCCGATCCGATTTCGGCCTTCGGTGGAGTACTCGCGTTCAATCGTACCGTCGATGCGGAGACGGCTAGCGAAGTGAGCAATCTATTTGTTGAGGCGATCGCGGCGCCTTCGTTTTCGCCGGAAGCGCAAGCGATTCTCACCGCCAAAAAAAATCTGCGATTGGTGAAAGTACCTGCTGTTGCCGGCGGGGAAGCGGTTATCAAGTCGATCACCGGGGGATTATTGGCGCAAACGCCGGACAACGCGCACGTGGATGTCGCAAGCCTTCCCGTAAAGACCCAGCGCAAGCCCACACCCGAAGAATTGAAAGCGCTGGCGTTCGGCTGGAAAGTAGTGAAACATGTCAAGTCCAATGCCATCGTCTACGCGCGCGCGGGACAAACCGTCAGCGTCGGCGCCGGGCAAATGAGCCGCGTGGATAGCGTCAGAGTTGGAGCAATGAAGACACAGCTTCCGCTGCAAGGCACCGTGCTCGCTTCCGACGCATATTTTCCTTTCCCCGACGGGATTGAAGAAGCCGCCAAGCACGGCATTACCGCTGTGATTCAACCGGGCGGCTCGGTTCGCGATGGAGAAGCTATCGCAGCAGCGGACCGGCTGGGTTTAGCGATGGTGTTCACCGGAATCCGGCATTTCCGGCACTAATTCGGGGCAAGCGGCGGCGCCGTATATCCACCCACGTCGGCGTATGCTTCACGGACCCGAACCACTTTGCCTTCGTCGAACCTGACGAAGATCATTTTGCCGGGCGGCTCGCCATATACCCAGTCTTCGATTTCATCGCCGTCCTTGGTTTCGCGGCTCTTGTTTCTGGGATGCCCCATGGCTAGCATCACCTGTTCCTTGTTCATTCCCGTCACTGCGCGCTGCTCGTGAATGGCTTTCTTGATGGGTTCGGGCAAAGATGCCACATAATCTTCCGTCGCGGAATGCTTGGAAAAATCGAATATCGGGCTGAGCATCGTTTTCACGTCATTCGCATTCAATGACGGCACATCTTTTGGGAAAACGAGGGCAATCTTCGATCCGTGCGATTGCTGTATTTGCCCCCTGTTTACCGGCCCCATGGTAGGTCCCATGCCGATCTGCACGTGGTCGTACCAGTGGCCGCCGCTCTTCAATCCATTGTTAATTTCGAGAACGATTTGCTTTTCGTCGATGGAAACCTTGGTGATCTGAATCTGATCGCCTACCCGTGCCGCCTGGCCGTGCTCCATCAACTCTTTTTCCCAGGCATTCCGATCGTATTTGCCATCGCTCGGAAATTTCAGCGGCTTTTTGGAACTGGGAAGGGTAACCCGCGCCGTTGCGTATTCCGCCATGAGCCCACGCATGATCGCCACGCGCTCGTCCAGGCTGAGTTTGCCGGCATTGGCAACGCCGGCTCCTAACGTTAGCAGCAGGGTGGCGATTGCACACCAACAGCTAGGCAGGCTGCCATAACGATTCCAAAATTTTGATGATCGACGTCGAGATGAGTCGCGACGCGGCACGCAGGAGTGCGTGCGCCACGAGAACTCTAGTCGTTGAGTACAACCGCGATATGCGCTACCTGCGGTACGATCGGCGATCTTTGGACCAGGAAAAACAGCGCGATCACAAAGATGGTGGTGAGGATTCCACCCTCTGGCCCATATGCGCCGCCACTCCAGAGTGCGCCCAGGTCCCATTGATAGCTGTACCTCGTTATCTCGATTGTAAGCCCGCTAAGATTAACGCCAAATAGCGGAAGTACTGCGTTCCAGCCGTAATGGAGGCCGATGGGAAGCCACAAGTCATGTGACCGTAAAAATGCGTATCCGAGTAGGATGCCCCACAGCATCGTATTTACCAAGGCAAGCGAAGTGGCATGAGGGTTAGCTGCATGAGCGAAGCCAAACAATACGCCGACAGGCAATACCGTCGCCCAGGGCCCAATCTTCTCGATCAGCAGTTGAAACGCGTAGCCGCGAAAGAGGATTTCTTCCCCTGCCGCTCCAAATAACAGAACCACCAGATAAAAAATCAGACTCGGCCAGGTGGGATTAGCAGCCGGGCGCGCCACCAGATGACCGGCGCGAGCGAGTAGCGGCGCTAGTAGCATTAGGGCTGCCGCACCTGCACCGAGAGCCAAGCCCCAGGTGAAATTTCTTCCCGATCCCGGCGTGCTGTTTAAACCGATATCGCTGAGCGGACGGCGGTCGAAAATGCGCATCGTGAGCACATTCGCGAGAATTGCGATCGCCAGCAGCCCTATAGTCGCCGAAACCACCATGCCGAACAGCGGCAACAAAAGCAGTGGAATGACTTGCAGGCCCACAAGCCCCGACCCGATGTAGAACGCTAGCCTAAGAATTAAGCTCAGCTTGGTACTAGCCGGTCCTGATGGCGGAGGCGGTAAAGTGGCAGGTGTTTCCATGAGCCCTTCTAACAGACTGGCAAGCCTGGTGGCCTTGGGTCAATATAAACAATAACTTGCCCGGTCTTCCGGCACGACCGGGCCGGAAAAACCGGAAAACCGTTGAGATGCTAGAAAAAACTCAGAAGAGTGCCGATAAGAGCCGCATATGGATGACAAGAGATTAGAGCCGCGCATGTTGTGCGCCGATTTGGTCGAGGTGGAATGGCGCCATAAATCCGGCCAGCCGCTCACCACCGTAATGAATTTAGAGGACATCTCGCTATCGGGCGCTTGTATACAAAGCGAAATGCAGGTGCATCGCGGCACACGATTGTCCATTCGTTGGGGAAACGGCGTTCTCCCCGGCATTGTTCGCTACTGCGTCTACTGCGA
>Ga0134125_10001955_pt1 | contig 24829 bp, 20 predicted proteins | sample KB31751_FD_96464 | JGI IMG/M metagenome (GOLD analysis project Ga0134125, IMG submission 96464) | Terrestrial soil microbial communities with excess Nitrogen fertilizer from Kellogg Biological Station, Michigan, USA - KB3-175-1 | ecosystem: Environmental > Terrestrial > Soil > Unclassified ...
AGCTTGCGCTTGCCTTCACTCCAGGCTCGTGCCTGCGCGCCAACTTCTTCAAGCACCAGCGAAACGGCCTTGGGCGCCGATGCCGGCAGGCCCGGCTCATAAACCCATTCATGGACGGGCACCTTCAGCGCGAGCCCCGGATTGCTATTCAGCAGCTCATGCTGCAAATACTGCAGCATGGTTGCCGTGGTAATGCTCTGGAAAGCAAAATGATCGAAGTACCTCTTCAAAAACCTGTCGAACGTTTCGCGGCCGAACGTCTCCTCAAGCTGCCGTAAAAACAGCGCGCCTTTGATATACGGCACTTCCGTCATCGCATCTTCGGGGCTTCTTCCGGCAAGATCGATATGCAAAATCTGATCGCGTTTATCGAACGTCGCTAGTTCTTGTTCAAGTTCGCGCCGCGAGAGTACCTGCTCCATTAACGCCTGCTCGCGACCGTACACGGCCTCCTGTACGCGATTTTCTAAATACGTAGTGAATCCCTCGTTGAGCCAGAAATCGCTCCACGTTGCATTCGTAACGAGATTGCCGGACCAGGAATGCGATAGCTCATGGGACACCAGGCCCACAAGGCTTTTGTCGCCGGCGATGACGGTGGGTGTGGCAAATGTCAGCCGCGGATTCTCCATTCCGCCGAAAGGAAAGCTGGGCGGCAGAATCAGCAGGTCGTAGCGACCCCAGCGGTAGGGGCCGTAGAGCTTCTCCACGGCTTCCACCAGCTTTTCCATATCTTCAAATTCATGAGCCGCTCGCGCCAGAATGGGTTTTTCGGCATAGACTCCCGTCCTCGGACCCGTGGAAGAGAACTCGATATCGCCGACCGCGAGCGCAATCAGATATGACGGAATCGGTAGCTCCATCGCGAATTGATACGCGCCGTTATGCAGCCCTTTTTGATCGGCGCTCATCAGCGGCAGCAGGCCATCGGGGGCCTGAATATGCGCGGCATAGGTGATGCGAACGCCCGGGGAATCCTGCAACGGTATCCAACTTCGCGCAAAAATCGATTCGTTCTGGCTGAAAAGATAGGGCTTCTTCTTGCCTGCCGTCTGTTTCGGGTCCAGCCATTGCAAACCCGTTGCCGTTGGCGCGCTGTCATAAGAAATCAGCACGCGATCGGCCCATTCCGGCAATTCGACTTCAAGCGGCGTACCCAATATCGGATCTTTCGATCCAAACTTCCAGTGAGTATCCTGGAATGCCTTCCGTTCCGCGCCGGCCTGCACCGCATGGATGGTGAGGTCGCTCGTGTCGAGCAGCAGCCGTGTTGCTGCATGTTTTACACGAGTCAGGACGAGCATGGCGGTGCCCGAGAGCTTGCGCTCTGCAAAGGAAACTTTCAAATTGAGATCGAGATGCCGGACCCGGATCTCGTTCGGATTACCAAAGGAATGGATGTCGTGGGCTTCTGTATTCACTGAAGTTTGAGGCGCCGGGCTTGGCTTGCAGGACGACCATAGAAGGGCCGATGCGGAGATGGCTCCAAGCGCGTCGCGGCGGCTGATGACCATGTTCTGTTTCGGCGCGCAAGGCGCCTGTACCAGTGTACGGGGAGGGGTCAGATGATCTCGCGCGCCTCGGCGGTACTGAGCTCGATATCAGCATGCCGCACTGAAATCCGGTAGCGCGGAAGAAAGAGCATGAGCACGGCGGCGATCAAGGTGGACACCCCTAAGTAAACGAGCAACCTCGAATAAGATCCTGTGGCGTCGAATGCTTTGCCCATAATCACCGGTCCCAGTGCGCCTGCAATCGCGTAGGCCGTCCAGGTGAAGCCGTACAGCGTCGAAAATGAGCGCAACCCGAAGTATTTCGTCAACAGATAAGGCGTGACATCGGCTTCTCCGCCCATTCCAACGCCGATGAGCGCGGCGGCAATCACGCCGGTGGAGAGCGACCGCGCATTTGCGAGCAGTGCTGTTCCAATCGCGGCAATACCAAGCAATGCAAAACCGACGCGAGGAGCGAAGAAGCGGTCGAGCAGTCCTCCTGTCACCAACCGGCCAAGAACGGTAGCGCCGCCCAGAGCAGACAAAGCCAGCGCCGCTTTCTCCGGCGACACGCCTCTGTCGGTCAGCAACGCAGAGAGATGTGCAATGGCACCGTTCTGACTGACGGAAGCGAGGAAAAGAACAACAACGATGATCCAGAAAATGTAGGAACGTAATCCTTCGGCGGTTGTGGATCCGGAACCTGGCGTGGAAGAAGCTGCCTCTAATTGTGCCGGGTTTTCGCGCACACGCGTTGCCAGCGGCAGCCCCGCCACTAGCGACATCGCTCCCAGAATCATGAAGGTAGTCCGCCAACCAACCGTACTGATGAGCGATTGCGCCACTGAGGGTAGTACCATTGCGCCAATCGCCCCACCCGTGAGGAGAACGGAAAACGCCAGACCACGGCGTTCGTCAAACCAAGTGGATATCACCCTCGTAAAAGCGAGATGCGCGGTTCCGTTCCCAACGATTCCCAGGATGATGAAAATCGCGTATAGATGCCAGATAGGAGGCGATAATTTCGAAAGCAATGCGAAGGCAAGGCCGAAAATAGTCAGGCAGGGGAGGATGATCCGGCGCGCCGGGTAGCGGTCCAACAAATAACCAAGGGCCGGGGAGCAAGCCGCCACCGAGAGTGCCGCCAGGCCGAAAGCCGCCGAGACGGCTTCGCGCGACCAGCCAAACTCGTTCGCAAGGGGCTTCAAAAATACGCCGAACGTGTAAACCAGTAGCGAAGCGAAGCCCACGAATACGCAAGCGGACGAGGCGAGGGTGACTCGCCATCCGCGATATCGAGGGCTTTTTTCCATGTATGTGAATGAGCTAGGCATTGGCCGGCTCTAAAACATGAGCTTCAACGCAAACTGCATCAGCCGCGGAGGAGAGGCGGTGAGTATCTGTCCGAAGTTCGGTGAGTTCATGTCCGCAACCGGCAACCCGAAATTTGGATGGTTCGCGACATTAAACGATTCCGCCCGGAATTGAACGCGCACCGATTCGGCTATTGCAAAATTGCGCGTTAGCGAGGTATCGAAATTAGTAAACGCCGGCCCGCGCGCGATGTTACGACCTGCGTTCCCGAACTGACCGGCTTGGGTCACTGGGTTCAACCTTTGAAAGGCGGCTGCATTGATCCAAGCATTCACAGTATGCGGCCCGTTTTTCGGATTGCCGATCGCATTGGGCCTGCTCGCCGGATAACCCGAAATGGGTGGGCTATTGGCTTGGAGCGAAACGTTGGTGGAATCGTAGACCGTGAAGGGCGTTGCCGAATTATGTGTGGCAATGACATTGATTTGCCAGCCGCCGAAGATTTTGCGGATAGCCGCGGGCGCTGTATTGGCGATGCGCGGCTCCCACGACCCGCTGGCTACAAAGCGATGACGAGCGTCAAAAAGCGACGGACCGTGTTCGGCTGCCAGGTTGAACGGGTTTTGCGCCAAATCGTTTTCACCGGCTAGCGGCTGCGAAGAAGCGCCGCCGAGATTCATCGACGAATGATAGTCGAGCGATTTCGAATACCAGTAGGATCCGCTAAACGCGAGCCCCTTCGCGTATCGCCGTGAAACTGTCACCTGCCCTGATTCGTAAGTCGAGTTCGTAATGTTGGTGAGCTCCGCGATTGTGGAGTACGTGCAAGGGCCGCCGCTTGCAGGACATCCCGCGTAAATGCGCCGCTGATCCGCATTCTGCGCCGTTGCGCCTGGGCGATATACCGCGGGGTTTGCCTCTATGTTCCGCGGCAAGTGAGTTCCCTTCGAGCCCGCATAACGCACCTGTAAGAGATATTGTCCGAAGAACGATCGTTCGATTCCAAAATTCCATTCATGCACGTAGGGCGCGCGAGCCGTGGGATCCATTACAAACAGCGTTGTTGGAAATACAAATGTGTTTGGGCTGGGATAGATACGGCCCGCATAGGGATTTGCGAAGTTTAAGCCCGCGCCGCCATATTGATTAAATTGCGCCCAAGGCACCGAGCTGATGGGAATCTGGGAGGCGGTTCCCGGGCCGTTTTGAAATTGATCGTAAAACAGGCCGTAGCCGGCGCGAATCGCCCATTTCCCGTCGCCCGAAGGATCCCAGGCGAAACCGATGCGCGGCATGAACGCGTTGTCACCGGCGGCAATGCCAGAACCAATGCCTGGATCTCCGGGGAACAGCACGCCCGCCGGAGCGCTTGGAAACACTTCCGACTGCACGCCGGGCACAAACGCATTCAAGCGATTGGCAATTTCAGCGATCGGATTAATGGCCTCGTAGCGCAGGCCGTAGTTGAGCGTGAATCGCGACGTCACGCGCCACTCATCCTGTATGTATGCGCCAAGGCCCCAGTTGCGCAAGCCGCGATGAAAGTCGCCAAGCCCTTGGTAGAACGTCACCGGCGCGCCCAGTAGGAGATTCGCAATGGCATTGTTGGTCGGGAATGTCGAGGCAAACACAAAAAATGCGTTCGGCGCTATCGCCTGAAACATGTTGATCTGCGTGCGAATGAATTCTGCTCCGAAGCGCATGGAATGCGCACCCTTGGTCCAGGAGAGGGCTTCCTGTTCCTGAAAACTGTTTTGCGCAGAATCGCGCGGCCCGGTAATGGCGCCGCCCACGGGAGAATAGCCGACCACATTAAAGAAGGGCGGCCCTTGGCCCAAATCGGAAGCGGAGTTGAACTCGAAACCAAGAGCGCTTGGCGGCGTGGTGTTCAGCCGGCGATCGAATTGGAATCCATAGCGCAGAAACGCAACACGCAATGAATTTGTAACTGCCGGCGAAAACGTATGGATGTCCGAAATCGCGGCTGTATTCGTAGTGATGTTGTCGCGCGTCGGGAAGCCGGGAATCGTAGTGCCGCGCACCGACACGGGATTGATGTCATAGCCGCCTGAATAAGAGTAACGCGCGAAGAGTTGATCTCTTTCCGATGCGTTAAAATCCACGCGCCCGCCGCCCTGGTCGTAGAAATTCGTTCCTACTACCGTTGTGCGGTAAACGGAGGGTGCGACATTGCCTAATGGATAAAGCTGCAACACGTTCACAGCAACGGGATTGAAAGCTGTAGCAGGTAATTCGTTGGCGGGGAAAATTGTGCCTCCTGCTGCAAAGTTTCGTAGCGGCACGCCCATATCGGAAAAATCACCAGAACGCTCTGCCGCAGTAGGCACAATCGATGACGTTGTTAAGCCTTGCTTGTTGCGGAATCCTTCGTAATATCCAAAGAAAAATAGGCGATTGCGTTTAATCGGGCCGCCTACGGTACCGCCAAATTGATTCTGCTTCAGCGGTTCCACATTGCTTGAAAAGAAGTTGCGTGTATCCAGCTTGTCGTTTCGGAGAAATTCATATAGCGTGCCGTGAAAATTATTTCCTCCCGACCGCGTTACTACCGCCGTGGTTGCGCCGCCCGTGCCGCCGTATTCAGGCGGAGCAGTTTGCGTCAAGATGCGAAATTCGGCAATCGCATCCACGGGAATCTTAAGTGCGTAACCGCTGTCCATGCGGTTTACATTCTGCGCGCCGTCGATCAGATACATGTTTTGCTCGGGCCGCGTTCCATTTACCGCGTATGTCTGACCCTGGCGCATAGGTCCGCCGGCAGTGATGAGCCCGCTCGGGAGCGGAGCTGCGCCCGCCTGAAGCAATCCCAATTGTGTGAAATTCCGCCCGTTTAGGGGCAATTCCAGAATTTCGCGGCCGCTTACGACCGCGCCTACGGTATTGGTGGATGTATCTACTAGTGGCGCTTCGGATGTGACGTTCATCACCGATTGCACGGTGGCAAGTTCAAGCGGAAGCTTTATTCGCACAGTCTCGCTCACGTTCACCGTAAGCGGCTGTTGCACCAGCTTCGCGAAATGCGGTGCGTCTACTGTGATGCTGTACCGGCCAATCGGCAATAAAGAAAGACGGAATAAACCGTTGCTATCCGTGAGGGCTTGCTTTGTAAAGCCGGTGGTTAGATTCTTTGCAGTGACTTGCGCGTTCGATAAAGTGCTGCCGCTTTTGTCGGAGACGAGACCCTCAATTACTCCGGTCGGATCTTGCGCGGCCACTCGAATGGCCAGTAGACACACTGCTGCTGTAAGTACTACAACTACTCGCTTCATGGAGCGAAACCCCTTAAAAAATTAACCCGCGTGTTAAGGCGGTGATTATTGCGGTGCTCGATTACAAAGTGGGAAAGCCGCGATGGTGACCCTTAGACCATTCGCGCTAACAGTTAATGATGGCGAGTATATAGGGAATAAGGCGGATGCTCAATAGAAGGAAGCTACTACGCGAGATGGCTCCAGGATTCCAGACAGCATCGCTACCCTTGTTCGGTGAAAGCGTAAGGCGGATGACGCCGACCGCCCCAACTTGATCTTGCAGTTTGCAATCTCAAGTTCTCGAACTCTTCCTTTGTCAGTTGAAACATGAAGTCGTTCGGAAACCTGTTTTTGTTCCGCCGAACCGCCAAGTGTTTAGGTTGCCAGTAGTGACTTGATACAGTTCTGCCAGATCAGCATGCAGCAACACCTTATGGCCTCGAATGAGCCAGATACGGCTTTCGATGAAGGGCGTGACTTCCGCGCTCAATTCGACTCCCGCAGCCGTTCTCTGACTTTGCGGACTGGCGCCGTAATTATGCGGGCCATTCTGAAAGCCTTCGAGTTAATTACCCCGTGCGCGAATTCCAGGCCGTGGCTGAATTCCTTCTCGCGCTCATACAAAAAACGAATTTGGTCGTCGCGCCGCCGCAGCAGAACGCGAATTGTTTGCAGGTCGGCTTCGGAAAGCGTCATACCCGGCTGAAAATATTCCGGCAACCGCCAAGGCACATAGACGGTGCTATGTCCCGGCGCTGTCTCCTCCGGCGGCCTCTGCTTCGTGTAGAAATAAATCGCGATCGAACGCCTCGATAAACCGTTTTTTTCCGCCGGAATCTGGATGCGGCGGAATCCATGCCAGGAATTTTCGGTCGTTTCGAAAACAACGCACCGGTTGAGCAGGGGTTCTACGGAAGCGGAGAAATCCCTTTCGGGATCGCCCCACGGATCCTTATGTAGCTCAAGACAGCCGCCCCAACTCTCATCCCATTCCGGATTCAGAAAGATAATCAGGTTCAGCCGCCGATGCGTGCGCGTGATGGGGTGATAGTTGAAATCGATGTGAATGTCGAGATCCTGCCCGGTTCGATTCTCGTGCGTTCCGCCGCCAAAGTATTGGGGATCGTAGAGAAGATCGGGAATACCCGTCATTTTGCCGATTAAATCGAGGAATGAACGCGACTGAATCAGCTCGTCAAACTTTTTATAGTTAGCGCTGATATTGGGAAGCTTCTCGACAACCGCCTTGCCCCCCACTTCGCCGAACTCATTTAACGCCTGCTTGGTATCGAAGGCGGGAAAATCGCGCCGGAGCTGTTCACAGAATTCCGGCGTCAGAAAATTATCGACAACGAAATGGCGGAACGGCTGGGCATTACGAAATCGCTTCTCCCATTCGGGCGCTTCTTCAATAAGGGATGGGCGTATAAGGCCGTTCACAACATTTAGTGTAGAGGATGGGCGCGCCGCCTCCGCAGTGTCCAGGCAGCACCGATAAATGCGGCAATTCCGCCAATCGTCCACAGCGCCGCCCACCAGAAACCGGCCGGTCCGGAAAACGTCATCGCGCTTAGAAAAAATCCCTTGATCATGAGCCAGACAATGAACGCCGCCCAGAGAGGAAATAGCAGCCGAAACGTGCCGGTCAATGCCAGCAACGTGGAAATGAGGCCGACGATGCCGAGCACAATGACACCAAATAGCGCGTTGCGCTCCGAGAGGCCGATTGCATTGAGGTGAAGCGGCGCGGAATAGACAAGCGAAAGAGCGCCGAGAAACAAAAAAAAGAAGCTAATCGCAAGATGGAACAAATAACTGTAGAAGCGAAGAAGCAATCCGATCGCTCTCAATGAGTTCTCCCTTGCGGAAATGAAATCAGTATTGTAACAGCCGGTTATTCACCGCCGAAACATTCGCTCGTCGTAGCGAAATGGCTGCGGGGGTGATACTTCCACTTTCGCGAAGTCCGGATGGGCGGGATTCAAGAGTACATTCCACTCGTCATCCATGACGGCAGAGGGAACCAGCAGCGCCAATGAAGAACCTTTCCGTGCCCACTCGCTGCCGAGATGCCGGAGCTGATTGTTATCTACTTTGCGCCAGTTCGCGGGAAGGGATGCCGGGTCGATGCGCTCCACTTTCGCGTTATCCGGCAGCTTAGCTTTGATTGAAACTAAGTCGTCGGGCATTACGCTCGGATCGAGATGAACGAAGAACTCAACTGCGGCCAGCGCCAGGGAAGTGGAAGTGTAGACCATGCGTATGCCGGCATAGTTCCAGCGGCCGTCGAAAAGACGCGCGCCTTCACCCGAAAAGGACGACGCGGCAAATTTGGCTTTTGAGATTCGCCAAACCAGCATTAACTGTAAACGCCATACGCAATTCGTCCGAGAATTTGTTCTACAGAGCGAACGCCAGCGTCTGTATCCAGCCGGTCGAACGGCCGCTCTCCATCGAGAGCGCGATTGGGGGTTTGCAGCCATCGCCCAGCTTTCTCGCGATCGCCTAATGTTTCCTTGGCAAGCGCCAGCACTCGCGCCAGACGCACGGCGCGGTCTGATTCATCCGCCGTCAGGCGCTCACTAGCCGTTGCGCGGCGGCTGAGCGTGCGTTCCGAAATGCCGAGAATCTTCGCAACCGCAAGTCGTTGCGTAGCCAGTTCCGAAGCGATTGTGTCGATTGTGGCCACGGGCAGCCCGGCGCGCGTAACCTCGACTAGATCGGACGAGGTTTCCACGCGCTTGCGAAACGATTTCCTGCCACCGAGTACTTCCGCGATTGCCGAAACGGTCATAAAGCCACCTGGCATCTAGTATAGCGCCATTTGGCAGAGAACGGCAGCAGCACAGCTATCCGTGCTTCATATCGCTGCAAACCGGATAACTTTCCCGTGCCGCATTGCCCGAATAGCCCAATTCGTCGATCAACCCGATTTTCGACGTGTAATAGCCATCGGCTGTCAGGCTCTTCAACAGCGCAAAAAAGCCAACCGTTCGCGCCGGATTGGCCGGATTCGCATCGGCAGCTTCGCAGAGCGGCTCCAAAATGCCTACTTGTTGATGCTCGTCCAGTTCCATAAACGGCTTTTCGTTAGTGCGGCGGGCTTCGGCATCCAGCCAACGCAGGCCGTCCGCCACGATCGTTTGATGATCGAGATTGCGCGAGATCACCATATCGATGTAATCCGGCACGCCCGCGCCAATGGCTCCCGGTGTATCGGTTTCGGGAATAATCAGGTCGGCTATGCGCGAAATGGTTTTGAAGTCGGTGTCGTTCAGAAAATGCTCAGCAGCAGTGGACTGTACCGCCGGATGATGATGCGGCGGCGCCGTTTGACCGAACAACTCATCGCTAGCAAATGGATAAGCGCAGGTGGCGCCGATGGCTCCGAAGATCTTCAGTACCGATCGGCGGTCGGACGAATACGATGGCACTACGCTTCTCCTTTTTTCAAACGTTGGGCGATATGGTCGGCCGTGCGCTCGGCCAAAGCCATAATCGTGAGCGTCGGATTCTTCTCCGATGAACTTGGAAATACGCTGGCATCGACGACGTAAAGATTCGGCACGTCGTGAGCGCGGCAAAACTCGTTGACTACCGATCGCTTAGGATCTGTGCCCATGCGGCATCCGCCTACTTCGTGATTCGTTGCCGGTTGTGGAGTAGACGAATGAATCTCGGCGTTACTCGCTTCGAGAATCGCGCGGCACCATCGGATCATGTCGTTATGGAGCCGCCAATCGTCATCGGCCAGCTTCCAATGACGGCGCGGCCGCGGTAGTCCGTATGCGTCTAACGTTTCGGTATCGAGATCGATGTAGCTGTCCTTGTTGGGCAGCATTTCGTGATAGCCAGTAAAGGTGACGTAGGCGGGATAGCGGGCCTTGATTGATTCCTTGTAGGATTTACCCATTCCTTTCATGCTGCGCGCCCAACCTGCCGACCGGTGATTCTGATAGTTGAATTGCACGCCGAAGCTGCGGGGATAGTCGCGCTTGCGGTCGTGCATAAACGAGGGGATGTATGCGTGGTCGAGAAAGCCCTCGTCGTTCACCTCCGGCTTACCGATGAAGTCTTTCAAAAATAGCTCGATGCCAGCAGTGATATGCGGAATGAAATTCTTGCCGAGTTCGCCGCTCGAATTCGCCAGCCCGTTTGGGAAGCGGCTTGATTTCGACATTAAGAGCAGCGCCACGCTTTGCGCGCACGCACAGGCAACCACCACTACGCGACCGCGCGCTACGCCTTCGGCGCGTGTTTCGCGATCGAAATACCGGACCTCTTTTATCTTCGCTTCATCCGATACCGGCAGTTCGTAGACGATACTGTTTTGCTGCAGCGTCAATTTCCCGGTTTTGAGCGCCGGGACCATGTGCGCGTCGAGCGAGTTGTATTTCGCGGCTACATCGCAGCCGGACATGCAGTTGCCGCAAAAATGGCAAGCCGGCCGTGTCTCTCTTGCGCGGGTCAACGTCGCCTTGCGAACTTGAATTACTTTCACACCTAGCTTGGCCGCGCCCTTTTGAATTGCGATGTCCGTGCATTTCAGCGGCACCGGAGGCAGAAAGACGCCGTCGGGCAGATCTTTCAAATGATCGAGATTGCCGCAAACACCGACTTGGCGCTCCACGCGATCGTAGTAAGGCGCAATTTCGGAATAGTCAAAAGGCCAATCCTCGCCTGCGCCGTCGTGCTGCCTCCCTTTGAAATCGCGCTGGCTGAAACGCAGCGCCACTGCATTCCACAACATGGTTTTACCGCCGAGTCCGCGGCTACGTTCCGCGTCGTAACCCGGCTTGCCGGGTTTCATGATTGGTATGTGGCGGGAAGGGAATTCAAACGGCAGCGCGTGCGTGTTGAAATCGGTCCGTGTGTTTACTTTCGGGCCGCCTTCAAGTACGAGTACATCGGCGCCAAGCTGCGCAAGACGCGAGGAGAGTGTCCCGCCGCCCGCGCCGGACCCGACGACGACGACATCATAAATCTTCTGCTCCATAGAACGTCTTCTACTTTATAAAATGCGTTTTCCTAATGCGGAAAGCACCAGCTCCACCGCTAGTAGGGCGGTGCGGTTTGCCGAATCAAGCACCGGATTCACCTCAACCACTTCCATGGAAGTAAGCTGGCCGGAATCGCAGACAATCTCCATTGCCAGATGCGCTTCGCGATAGGTAATGCCGCCGCGTACCGGTGTACCGACGCCCGGCGCTTCATCGGGATCTACCGCATCCATATCGAGCGAAAGATGAACACCTGCGGTATCGGCTCCCGCCAGCGCCAAGGCTTCTTCCATCACATCGCGCATTCCGCGCTCATCGATTTCGCGCATGGTGAACACGTTAACGCCTGAAGTACGCACATGGCTGCGTTCGCTTAAATCCACATCGCGAATGCCCACGAGCACGACATTGCGCGGTTCCACTTTCGGCGAGTAGCCGAGAATGTCCGTCAATTCCACCGGCCCTTCGCCGATGCAGCAAGCAAGCGGCATCCCGTGGACGTTGCCGCTGGGGCTGGTCTCCGGAGTGTTCATATCGGCATGAGCATCCACCCAAATCACGCCGATTTTCTTCTGTTGTTGCCGGTAGGCATTTGAAACTCCCGCTAGTGTGCCCGCCGCTACCGAGTGATCGCCGCCCAGCACGAGCGGAAAGCGCTCTTCGCGCACCGCACGGTCCACCATGTCCGCTAGCGATGAGCATGCCGATGCGATCTGCGAGAGATACTTCGCGTTCGCCGGGCCCAGGGGCGTACTTTCCTGCTGCTCGACAAAAACGTTGCCGAGATCTTCCACCGAATAGCCAAGCGCCGCGATGCGGCTACCCAAGCCCGCGAGCCGCAATGCCGATGGCCCCATATCGACGCCGCGGCGTGCCGCGCCTAAATCGAGCGGCGCCCCTAAAATGGCTATGCGCGAATGACGCATGGAAAGTTCACGTCACGGCCGCGTGCGGTACAACATGCGCGGGTATGCGATCGTTTCCCGCACGTGCTCCAGCCCGCACATCCAGGCCACAAAGCGCTCTACGCCCATCCCGAACCCGGCATGAGGGACCGAGCCGAAACGGCGTAAATCCAGATACCATTCGAATGCCTCGCGAGGCAAGTTATGCTCCGCAAGCCGTTTCTCGAGCAGCGCTAAATCATGTATGCGCTGTCCGCCGCCAACAATCTCGCCATAGCCTTCCGGCGCGATGATATCCACGCCAAGCGCCACTTCCTCGCGCTGCGGATCGGTCTGAAAGTAGAACGCCTTGATTTCCGTCGGAAACCGATCCACAATCACCGGGCGGTCGTAACCCTCGGTGAGCAACGTTTCATCCGTATTGCCGAAATCGCCGCCCCATTGAATTTCGCTGCCCTTCGATTGAAGTACTTTTACCGCCTCGTCGTAGCTCATACGCGGGAAGGGCGATTGCACGGATTCCAGTTTGGCCGTGTCGCGATCCAGGGCCTTCAACTCTTCCTTTCGGGTATCCAGCACCCGCCCGACGATGTAAACGATCAGTCCTTCGGCTACCCGCTTCACGTCTTCGAGATCCGCATAGGCCATCTCCGGCTCCACCATCCAGAACTCGGTGAGATGCCGCCGGGTCTTCGATTTTTCGGCGCGAAATGTTGGGCCGAAACAGTACACTTTGCCGAAAGCCATCGCATTGGCCTCGTTATACAGTTGGCCGGATTGCGTCAGATAGACTTTTTCGTCGTCGAAGTAATCGACTTGAAATAGTGTCGTGGTGCCCTCGCAAGCAGCCGGCGTGAAGATCGGAGTATCGACCAGAATGAATCCGTGCCCGTCGAGATAATCGCGAATCGATTTGATGACTTCATGGCGCACCCGGATTGCCGCGTGCTGGCGGCGGCTGCGAAGCCACAGATGGCGATGATCCATCAGAAAGTCGACGCCGTGTTCTTTAGGCGTAATCGGATAGGGAGCTTCTTCCGGCACGCGCTGCACCAGTTCCGCGCTCTCCACATCTAATTCATACCCGCCTGTTGCGCGCTGCTCGGCACGAACCTTGCCGGTAATCTTGACGGAGCTTTCCTGCGTCAGCCCCTTCAACATTTCAAACGTTTCTTCGGGCAGGCTGTTTTTCACCGCTACGCATTGCATCATGCCGCTGCCATCGCGAATGATGGGGAACACGATTTTCCCGGACTTTCGCAGGTTGTATAGCCAGCCGCGAATTTCAACGGTTTCCCCCACGTGCTGTCCTGCTTCGCTAATGGCGATTACCGGGGCGGTTGTTGCTTCAGTGCTCATATCAATCGATCCAAATCCTCAGCCATCTTTTTCGCGCGTTCCACTGGATGCTCCACTCCCTGTTGCTCTCTCAGTTCCAGCACCAGCGGATATTGGTCGCCGCGCTGTCCCAGCAGCCGCATCGCTATTTGCCAGTCGATATTGCCCTGGTTGTGCAAAGGAAACAAATGCGAATCGTCCGTTCCATCGTTGTCGTGAATATGCGTGGAGCGGATGCGCTCTTTCATCAATTCGAACTCCGGCGCAATGCCCTCGCTCATATGAGCGTGCCCTATATCAAAGCAGTATTTCAAATCCAGATGCGTCGTTCTTAAAAATCGCTCCAGCGTTTCCGCGCTCGAAAGCTGGTTCGGCGTGTTCTCCAGCAGAATCCGCACGTCGCGCTGGCCGGCAAACACACGCAACTCTTCCAGCGAATTAAACGCAGCGTCCTGTTTGTGGTCGTCAAACGCTTCGTCTCGCACGCCGATGTGTTGGATCAAATAGCGAAACGGAATCTGTTCGGCAATTTCGAGCGCCCGTTTAATTTCATCCACCATTCGGATGCGCTCTACCTTCTTCGTTTCGGCGATGTTGATCACGGCATCCGGGCCGGATCGTCCCCAAACCGTATCGGTATACATCGGCGCGTGAACCGACCACAACTTCAGTTTCGATTCCCGGAACCAGTGGCTCAATTCTCGTACTTGCGCCTTATCGCGATAGTCGATGTGCTGCCGGGCGCAGAAAATTTCCACATAAGGGAATCCAGCGGCTTGAATGCGATCGAGCCACACGGCCGTCAGCCGGTGATTTACGAACAGGTGAGTCGAAAGGGCTTGTTGCATGGCAGGTGTCAGTAAGCCGCAACTTTTCCATCCAGCCGCGTCTCTGTCCCGCCTTCCAGCACCCCGTTCTTCACCACAATTGCTTCCACGCGTGCCACGCTCTCAATCGGCTTAATTTCGTAGCCCATCTTCTTGAGTGCAGCTATTGTTTCGGGGTGGAAGCCGTTCTCCAGGTAGAGCACGTCCGGCTTCCATTGATGGTGAAACCGCGGCAAATCGACAGCATCCTGCGGATTCATGTGAAAGTCGATGACATCTAAGATCACCTGCAAAACACCAGTTGTGATGCGTGAACCGCCGGGCGCACCCACCGCCATGAAGAGCTTTCCATCGTGAGTCAATATCGTGGGGTTCATCGAAGAAAGCGGCCGTTTGCCCGGAGCGATCGAATCCGCTTCACCGCCGACGAGCCCGAACATATTCGGCGAGCCGGGTTTCGCGACAAAATCGTCCATCTCGTTGTTCAGCAAAAAGCCCAAGCCCGGTACCGTAATGCCGCATCCGAAGCTGCCATTTAAGGTATAGGTCACCGCGACGGCATTGCCTTGAGAATCAACAATGTTGAAGTGGGTGGTTTCATTGCTCTCCGATTGGGAGATATGCGCCATTGAGACTTGCTTAAGCCCTGGCGATACATCGACGCTGGGTGTCGCGCGATCGGGTTGAATCGAATTGCGCCGGCTCGCCAAGTAAGTAGGACTCAGAAGCTGTGCCACCGGAACGTGGTAATACGCGGGGTCGCCTAAATACGCGCTGCGATCGGCGTAAAAGCGGCGCATCGCCTCCGCTTCATAATGGATGGCTTTCGGTGAATCCGCTCCGTCGCTTCCGTAGTCGGTGCCGGAAAGAATGCCCATCATCTGCAAAATGCCCAGGCCGCCCGCGCTCGGCGGCGGTGCGGTAATGACGTGGTAGCCGTGATAATCGCCTTCGAGCGGCTTACGATCTATCGCGCGATAGTTTTTTAAATCGTCCAGACTGATGAGCCCGCGGTGTTCCTTCATCGCCGCTGCAACTTTGCGCGCTGTTTCGCCTGAGTAGAATTCCTGCGCGCCGTTCTTGGCGATGCGTTCGAGCGTGGCCGCCAAATCGGGCTGCCGCAGTGTCTCGCCTTCCCGATAAGGATTTCCATTGCGCAAAAAAATGCGCGTCGATTCCGGATCGGCCTTCATCCGGTTCTCCGGCGAGCGCAGTTCCGCCGCCAGTGTTTTGCCGACTGGATATCCGTCGCGCGCCAGGTGAATCGCGGGAGCAAGCAGATCGGCCCATTTCATGGTGCCCCACTGCTTCGAAGCCATTGCGAAGCCTTTCACCGAGCCGGGAACCCCCGAAGCGCGCCACCCAATCAGGCTGTCCTTCGTCGCCTTGCCGTCCGGGCCGATGTACATGTTGCGCGTAGCCTTCTTCGGCGCTTCCTCGCGAAAATCGACGAATCCGGTCTTGCCGTTCGCAAATCGAACCAGCAGGAATCCGCCGCCGCCGATGTTTCCAGCGGTCGGATGCGTTACCGCCAGCGCGAAGCCCACCGCAACCGCGGCATCCACGGCATTGCCGCCGCGCTTCAAAATTTCGAGGCCTACGTCGGCTGCGAGCGGCTCTTGCGCCACCACCATCGCATGATGCCCGGTGACCGGTTCCTTCGCCCAAAAGGGCGGCGTAAGCAATGAAAGAGCTAAACAGAGCGCTGAAATTGCCGTGATGGGCTGGCGGAGCGGCATCATGAGCCAGTCTAGCGAATGAAAGCTCTTCCGGCGGTTTTTACGGCTGCTGTGCGAATCTGAGAAAGCAAATGGCGACAGCAGAATCTCCGCCGGCGATCGTAATTGTGGGGCGGCCTAACGTCGGGAAATCGACTCTGTTCAATGCGATCATCGGCAACCGGCGCTCGATTGTGGGCGACGAGCCGGGTATTACGCGTGATCGAATTTATGGCGACGCCAAGCACCGCGGCAAGCCCTTTGTCGTAATTGACACGGGCGGCATCATTCCCGATGACGATGCGCTGATTCCTTCTGAAATTTTGAAGCAGGCGCGCGTGGCGCTCGACATTGCGGCGCATGTTTTGTTCGTGATTGATGGGCGGACGGAAATTACCGCCGCGGACCGCGATCTCGCGAAACTGCTTCGTGCGTTGAATAAGCCGCTGACACTGGTTGTGAATAAAATCGATAGTCCCGCGCGCGAAGACCTGGTCCACGAGTTTTATTCGCTGGGTCTGGGGGACCCTGTTGCCGTCTCCGCCGAGCACAAGCTAGGCATCGCCGATTTGCTCGATAACATTACCGAGCCGTTTCCGCGCGAGCAGCAAGAGGACGAAGAAGAACAACCGGGCCACAAGAAGCTGATCAAGATCGCCATCATCGGCCGGCCCAACGTCGGCAAATCCACCTTGCTCAATGCGCTGGTTGGTTCCGAACGCGCCATTGTGTCGCCCGTTGCGGGTACCACGCGCGATGCCGTGGATGAAACCGTGGAAGAAGCTAATGTGGTCTATCGATTTATCGATACGGCCGGCATTCGACGAAAAGGCAAAACCACGGAGATGACGGAAAAGCTCAGCGTGGTAATGGCCCGCCGGCATATTCGGATGGCGAATATCGTGTTGCTGGTGATCGATGCCACAGAGGGTATTGTTCACTCCGACGCCACCATCGCCGGTTATGCGCATGAAGAAGGCCGCGCGGTTATTCTCGTCGTGAATAAATGGGATGCGGTAGGCGATGCCGGCAAGCGTGCGTTCACGGAAAAGGTACGTGACGAGCTGAAGTTTCTCGACTACGCGCCCATTCTGTTTACTTCGGCAAAAAACGGGGAAGGGCTGCGGCGCATTTTTTCAACGGCGCGCCGTGTTTTCGATGCCGCCTCCAAGCGCATCACCACGGGAGAGCTAAACCGCTTTGTGGCTGAGCTGAAGTTTGAAAGCGATATTCGCGTTTACTATCTCACCCAGGCATCCATCCGCCCGCCGACATTTGTCGTCTTCACCGACAAGGCCGGCAAAATGCATTTTTCGTTGGAGCGTTTCCTGATTAATCGCCTGCGCGAAAATTTCGGATTTGAAGGAACGCCGGTTGTGGTTAAGACGAAGCGCCGCTGACGGAATTGTCTCCGTCAGTTTCCGCGAAATGATTTACCGGTCCTGATCCCGAGCCGAGCCCCGGAGCCGTCTCAATCGCGCGCTGGATATAGCGCTTCGCTGTTCGGACAGCGTTCACTAGCAGTTCGCCCCGCGCCAGCAGCGCGGTGATTGCCGCCGAATACGTGCAGCCGGTGCCGTGCGTGTTCCTAGTCCGCACGCGCTTTCCGTTGAGCCGGTGAACAAGGCCATCTGCATAGAGGAGATCGTCAGGCGCGCCTTCGAGATGCCCGCCTTTTATGAGTACTGCCAGAGCCCCCAGTTCCCCGATGCGGCGTGCCGCTTTTTCGGCATCGTCCAGCCCATCAATCGTGATGCCCGATAGCACCTCCGCCTCGGCAATGTTCGGCGTAACGAGCGCGCAATGCGGAAGCAGTCGCGTGCGCAGGGCCTGCTCGGCATCGGGTGAAAGCAAGCGCGCGCCGTGTTTGCTCATCATCACCGGATCGACCACGAGCGGGAAGGGGAACGCCGCCGCCATCACGGCTAGAAGTTCCACTTGCTCCACTCCGCCCAGCGCTCCTGTTTTGGCGGCTTGCGGAGGAATATCGGAAACAGCCGCTTCTATCTGCTCGCGAATAATTTCGGGCTGCACCAACTCCACCCGCGTCACGCCGCGAGTGTTTTGGATGGTAAGCAGCGTAATCGCCGCTTCCCCATAGACGCCGAACTGATGGAAGGTTTTCAGATCCGCTTGAATGCCGGCACCGCCGCTGGGATCGGAACCGGCGATGGTGAGCGCCACAGGGGGCATGAGTTCAACGTAGCAACTAAATACGCGAAGCCGTGGACGTCGTCCAATCTAATGCGCGTAGAAACGGCGATTTTGCAAAATTGTCAACATCTGTCCGGCCAAGCGCACAACCGCGTCCGAGCGTTTGCTTTCGGCCTTGTCCTGGCGATGCTTGACGATGTTCAAAAACAATTGGACGAATACCTCGTAGCGTTTCAAGAAAGAATCTTTCCAGGTAAATTGATGAAATCTCGTCAAATTCTCATCGAGCTCGCGGAGCGTGTCACCTCGGCGGTAGAGAACGCCCAATGCACTTGCCTTCATCCAGGCATCAACAGTCCACAGGCCATCCTTAACATCAACACCAGGCACGTCGCGGACGCGAACTTGGCCACTGATAATAGTCTGCTTAATGTCCGATTCTAATGTCCTAGTCCAGGCTTCCAAGCGCTCGAGTTGAATGGACAATTCCTTTGCGTATTCCTCGACTTGTAAGGGTTCGCCGTATACACGGATCACCGGACATTTCACGATCGCACCGGCGCCACCCTCTTCGAGCGCCCGCAGAGCCACACCGGCGCAGTTGTTCTTTCCGAAAGCTTGATAAGGTGGCGAAGCTTTCATGAACTCTTTCCACCAGTTCCCCATCCTGGTTAGATTGAGCCCCCATAGGCGCCCGTCTGCCATTAAGCCGGGTAGAAAGAACTTTGCCTGAGGGCTCTGTGAGTACAACGGAACGGTAACCCCATCCTCATTGTCGGTAAGTACATTGCCGTATTCATCGACCAATCGTTTCTGCCCCGGCCTCGGATTAGTAAGGGGCGATTTATGCATTGCAAGAAGAATTTCATCCCATTCTTTTGGATAAGGAATTGGGGGAACCTGACTTTTGCAATAGCCGACCTCGAGACGAATAGCGGTTAAGGTATTCATCTCGTTCCCTCTATCCGACAATGCGTAGTTAGTGGCACTTCCGCCCTGTGTCCGGAAGGCGCCGATATGGTTGTCAATACTGCTTTTCGGCCAAAAGCTAATATGCTGTTTCTTCTCGGGTACCGTTGTGCCTGTTACCGTCACGGAGGCGTGTCCGAAGTGACTGGTTGGCATTTTGCCAAGAACTTTCAGATTCCGCCAAACGCGGACGACGGCTTGCTGCGTATAAATATTTTGCATAGATTCTGCCGGTTCGGAGATGAATTGGCCGCGGCGCGGCGCATCCGGGCCCAGAACATAGAGCGCCAGCGATTCCATCAGAACAAGCGACATTTGCTGCTATCCGCAGTCATTGCGCGCGAGATTTATTGACCGAAGATGCCGGTTATCGGAAATACTATTAACGGTGGTGAGAGGAACGCGACCGGGCGTCAAGTGTGAATCTGTCGGGAACCCGGCACGACAGCACCAACGACGCCGCAGCTGCGGTAAAGACCGAGTAATCTAAAGGCGCCTTAATACCCAAAGACAGAGCCATGCTAACGGCAAACGCGAGGAGCAGAAGGGCACTTAACGTCGAGATGGCACGAATCCGCCAGCCCGCCAGTAGCAATATCGCGAGAACGGTTTCGGCGGTAGTAGCAGCCCAGGCAAAAAACACGCTGGCGGACATCGGGAAAGCCGGTGTGAGGACATGCGTGTAATTCACGAAACGAGCGAAATTTCCCCAAGCCACGTGCGGCTGTCCGTACGCGCCCCAGATGCCAAACCGGTCCGCCACGGCAGAAAGAAAAGACGCGGCCAAGGCCACTCTAAGGAATAAACTGCTCAAGTCTGATTTAAGATCCATGGACTTCTTTCGATTGTCGAGCAGGCAAAGTTTTCAGGGATGTAAACCCGCGATCATGGGAAAGTCGCGGCGAGATAGTTCGTCGAGCGATTGAGTATTTGGAGAGGCCCTGACCAGTTGGAATGTCCGCTTCCATGACCGCATCCGCATTGTAGGTAATTCCGCGCTAGCAGAAATTTGTATCGAAGCACGCGCTCTTAGCGACCGCTAAAATGTCCGCATATTAACAGCGTCCGGCAACCGCGCCAAGCAGAAATGCGAGCCAATCCAGCCGGGGTGGGTGGCGGCTCACTCCGAATTCTCCAGCTACAGTTAAATCATGGTCCGATTATTGGTCGGCTTAGGGCTTTTAGGAGCTATGTCACTGAACGCGAACGATGGAAGCGCGGGATATCGCAACCAAATTCGCGCCTGGCAACAGCACCGCGAAGCCGGTCTGCGCGCTCCCGATGGCTGGCTGACGCTGGTTGGGTTGTTCTGGCTCCATTCCGGCGACATTACGATCGGGTCGGGCGAAACCAGCGATTTCCTGTTGCCCAAAGATGCGCCGAGCCAAATTGGCCAATTTCACGTGAACGGCAAAACCGTTACGTTTACCAACCTTGCCGGAGACCAGCTTTCCGTCAATGGGCGTCCGTTCACCGGAACCATCACGCTGAAGCACGATCAGGATGATGATAAGTGCGACAAGATCAGCGCCGGTCCTATTCTGTTCTATGTCATCGATCGCGACAACCGGATGGCGGTGCGCGTGAAAGATGCCGCCAGCGAAGCCTTGCGCAACTTTAAAGGCACAGAGTTCTTTCCGATTAGTCCCGAATTTCGGTTCGAAGCGAAATTTATCGATAAGCCGACGAAGGTGCCGGTGCCAAATATCCTAGGCAAGACGGAGATGGAAGATAGTCCCGGCTTGGTGGAATTCACTTACAAAGGGCAGAACTATCAACTGCGCCCCATCTATGAAGGCAAGACGCTGTTTTTTATTTTCAAAGATCTCACCAGCAAAACGGATACGTACCAAGCGGGCCGAATGGTGAACACGCCGCTACCGGAAAACGGCAAAGTAATTCTCGATTTCAATAAAGCCTACAATCCCCCCTGCACGTTTACACCGTACGCTACCTGTCCGCTGCCGCTTAAAGAGAACGTGCTACCGATTCGGATTGAGGCGGGGGAACTGCGGTATGAAGGCGGCGAGCCCAAAGCGGCGGCGCGTTGACGTAGACAGTAGATCACGGAATTTTGCGTGCTGCCGCACTGCGTGTAATTCCTGTTGAACCATTGCCTCAAATCCGGGTAAGCCGTGATCGCGAGCGCCGGATTAATTGGCGATAATCCATCCACAATCCAGGTGGGCCGCAAGGTGGTTAGCTGTTGCCGGTTCGCCGCGGCGAGCGATGGAAAGCTCACCTGCGTACTCGTCAGATGCCGGTCCGCAATCACGCCCGTCAATAATTGGCTATCGAGAAAGCGCCCCGCCGCCGGCAATTGCGTGTACGCGAAAATGTCGGGCCGGTAACCCCACACAAGCAGCGTGTTGCCCGGCTGCGCGCGCGACCGGATGACCTGCGCAACTTGTTTACTGTCGTCGTTCAGCAGAACGTCACTCCAATGGGTTGCACGGCCCCCGATTAAATCTCCGGCCAGCATCGCGTATCGGGGGCCGAAGCGCCCCAACGGAATTGCGAGCAGCAGTAGAATCAATGCCTGCCAGCGCCGCGCCACCTGCGTGATTCCGCACGCTGCCAGAACAATAACCGGCGGTAGCAGCAAGAAGTAGTACCGTTCGAAAAAACGTTCGCCGGCGATAATGCCCGCAATTCCTGCCGCGATCCAGATCAGCCACGGCGCGCTCTTCCATAACTTTCGCCGCGCGACGCAAATCGCTGCTGCTATAACCACGGCCGCGTGGAAACCCGCCCAATGTAGTGTTCGTGTGAATCCTTCTATCCAGGGATGGACCACGAACGTGTCGCGCGAATATTGCGCGCCGAACCACCATACCTGCTGCCAATAGTCAGGCAACGCGTGGTACATCGCCAGCCACACAAACCATGGCGCGCTGGCAATCGCAAAGCCCAACAGCAGCGGGACCACCGACGGCCACGACCAAACAAGGCACACGGCCAGAATCAGAACGCCCTTTGCATTCACGGCTAATCCAATGGCACACCATACTCCCGCCCAGAACGACCTTCGCCGCGCGGCGCAATCGATTGCGGCCAAGGCCGGAAATATCAGCAGCAAATCGGGCGCAAGAGTTGTAATGGAGGCGGGGAGATCGAACACCAGAAAGAACGCCATCAGGCAGGCCGCAAAAATCCCTTCGCGCTCCGACCACAAATGCCGCGCCAACCGGTACGCCGCCGCGGCGCATGCCCACGCGTAAACAGCATCGGCCACGCGCAGCCCGAATCCGGCCCTCCCGTGCCACAGCACATACACCAAGGCTGCCAGCGGAGGCTTGTCGAACCAAAAATCGCGGTAGAGCAGTTTGCCGTGCAGAATCTGTACCGCCGCGGCGGAGCCGTACCCTTCCTCGGCCCACAAAATATGCAGATGGCACAGCTTCAGCAGGAGCAGGAAAAGGAATAAACCAGCCCAGAAGTAAACGTTCCTTGCCGTCCCGCTCCCGAGCGCTGTTCGCGTCAAAACGCTACTCATGCCTCCAGGACAATAGAATACGGAACACGCGCATGAGCATTCTTCTTGAAGCGGAACCTGCCGATGCCGGAAAGCGGCTCGATTGGTTTCTGCACGAGCGTTTGCCTGCCTATAGCCGGTCGCGGCTACAAGGCTGGATCAAGGAAGACCGTGTGCGGCTGAATGGGGAAACGGCGCGCGCCTCCTACACGCTTCGCGGCGGCGAACAGATAGATGTCACGCCCGGGCCGTTGCCCGCGCTGAAGGCCATCGCGCAAGAACTTCCTCTGCATGTGCTCTACGAAGATGAAGACGTGATCGTAGTCGATAAGCCTGCCGGCATTGTTGTCCATGCCGGAGCAGGCCATCACGAAGGTACGTTGGTCAACGCCCTGCTCCACCGTTTTGGCTCGCTTTCCTCAGTTGGCGGCGATCTCAGGCCCGGCATTGTTCACCGGCTCGATAAGGACACCAGCGGCGTTTTAGTTGTTGCGCGCCACGATGCGGCACACCAATCGCTCGCGGCGCAGTTCCAATCGCGCGAGGTCGAAAAAATTTATATCGCGTTGGTCCATGGCGAACCAAAGCCCTCCACAGGGGTCATTCGCGCGCCCATATCCCGCGATCCCGTGCGGCGCACCCGCATGACAACGCGGCTTAAAGCCGGCCGCTCTGCCATCACTGAATACCGGGTCATCGAGCGGATCGGTAGCCTCAGCCTTCTCCAAATCCGAATCGGTACGGGCCGCACGCACCAGATTCGCGTGCATCTTTCGAGCATTGGCCACCCGATCGTCGGCGATACTTTGTATGGAGCGCCTAAAACCACAAAACTGATGCCGCCACTGGAACGTTTCTTTCTACATGCTAGTAGCCTCCGTTTCCGCTCGCCGTCGAAAGGCTCTGTTGTGCAGGTCGAAAGCCCGCTGGCGGCGGACCTCGAAAGCTGGCTGGAACAGGCGCGGATGCTGGCGCGGCCGGTTTAGACGCATAATAGGGGAAGTTCCATGAAGTATTTTGCTGGAGTTTTGGCCACGTGTGGTCTTGTGGCCTTTTTGGGCGCCGGTCTTGTCACCGCGCAGAGCAAGAAGGCTGATAAAAGCAGTTCGCAGGCGGAAGAGAACGGGCCCACCGCTCAGTTCAGTTCCAACGTGACGCGCGTCAATATGCTGTTCTCGGTCACGGACCGGCACGGGCGCTTTGTCACCGATCTCACCCGCAACGATTTCGAAGTTTTTGAAGACAAGAAGCCACAGGAGATTGCCGAATTTACGTCGGAAAGCGACCTGCCGCTGCGCCTCGCGATCCTGGTCGACACGAGCAACAGCATCCGGAATCGCTTTCACTTTCAGCAGGAAGCTGCCGTTGACTTCATCAACGGAGTGATGCGCGACCAGGATAAAGCGATCGTCGTCAGCTTCGATTCTTCGACCGAACTGGTTGCCGATCTTACCAATGACACGAGCAAACTGGAGGATGCCATCCGCAACCTGCGGCCCGGTGGCGGCACCGCGCTTTACGATGCCATCTACTTCGCCTGCCGCGACAAGTTGATGCAGGATCAGCCGCTCTACAAATTCCGCCGCGCCATGATCGTTTTAAGCGATGGGGAGGACAACAACAGCCGTATGAGCCGTGATCAAGCGCTCGAAATGGCCCAAAAAGCGGATGTGGTTGTGTATACGATCTCCACGAATATCTCGCGCCAATCCACTGAAGGCGATAAAATCATGCGCTATTTCGCCGAGCAGACTGGCGGCCTCGCCTTTTTCCCGTTCCGCGCCGAAGAGTTGAATCAGTCGTTCGAAAATATCGCCAACGAACTGCGCCATCAATACAATCTCTTCTACCGCCCCAATCCGCTGAAAACAGACGGACTTTTTCACAACGTGCAGATTAGAGTCCGGGGCCACAAAGACCTGATCGTGCGGTCGAGGAAGGGCTACTACGCTTCCCATCGCGAGAGCTGAACCCCCAGTACATTTCGATCCTAATATGTTTTGCGCTACCGGGTTTGGCGCTATACTGGGAGCTGCCTGCCTTGCATGGAGCGTAATCTCGCCAGTACCGCGCTTGCTCCCGCAATGGGCTCTCCCCCGCAATCCGAATCCGAAGTGAGGATACCCATGGATGAAAAAGATCGCTCCCGAAATCTCGGCGTCACGTTAAGCCAGATCGAAAAGCAGTTTGGTAAAGGTTCTATTCTGCGGCTCGGGTCAAAGGACGCCATTGTTCCTGTCTCCGCCATCTCCACAGGGTCCATTTCGGTGGATTACGCGCTTGGTGTGGGTGGTCTTCCTCGGGGCCGCATATGCGAGATCTTCGGGCCGGAATCGTCTGGAAAAACCACCATCGCATTGCAGG
>Ga0134125_10001956_pt1 | contig 24817 bp, 20 predicted proteins | sample KB31751_FD_96464 | JGI IMG/M metagenome (GOLD analysis project Ga0134125, IMG submission 96464) | Terrestrial soil microbial communities with excess Nitrogen fertilizer from Kellogg Biological Station, Michigan, USA - KB3-175-1 | ecosystem: Environmental > Terrestrial > Soil > Unclassified ...
AAAAGAAAAACCTGTCTGATTATGGAAAACTCGCTGAGTTTCCCACATTCAGACACGACAAACAACAATAACAATGTATTATCTTTATTAAAAAAACCGTCAACCTTTTTTAGGACAAGTCACTTTTTTCAGCCTAATGCAAAACATTCCCCAGCATATTAAACCAGATGCTGCCGATTTCCGGTCGGTTGCGCGGGCGCTAACTTTGGTTGAAAATGACCTGCCGGGCGCCGGCGGCTTGTTAAAAAACCTGGTGTTTGATAAAGACGTGCCCATAGTAGGCATCACCGGCCCGCCTGGCGCGGGAAAAAGTACGCTGGTAAGTTCAATGATCGGGCAGTTGTTAAAAAAAAATATCAAAATAGCTGTTTTAGCGATCGACCCGACATCGCCGTTTAACTTCGGCTCGCTGCTCGGCGACCGAATCAGGATGGGTTCCCATTTTAATCATCCTAATGTATTTATACGTTCGCTGGCAACCAGGGGCTCACTTGGCGGCTTATCGGCAAAAACCATCGAAATGGCGGACGTTTTACGCGCTGCGGGATTCGATTATATATTTATAGAAACTGTTGGTGTGGGACAGTCGGAAGTTGAAATTGCCGGGCTTGCAGATATTACATTTTTAGTTTTAGTACCCGAAAGCGGGGATGAGATACAAATCATAAAATCGGGCCTGATGGAGATCGCCGACGCGTTCGTGATCAATAAAGCCGACAGGGCAGGGGCCGGCGTGTTTGTTAATAATTTAAAAAAGATCGTCGGCCAGAGAAAAGAAAAGCATATCCGCGTATTCAGTACCGTAGCAACTTGTGAGCAGGGCATCGGGGAAGTGGTTAATTATATTCTATCTTCTCCTCGCCGGGATCATAATCTTAAAGAATTATTATTAACCGAAAAGGCCTACCGGCTCATCCGGCAAAAACGTATGGCCGACGTTGATAAAAAAGCCCTCGAACAAACCATAGCCGCAGCCATGCTTAAGCCAGGATTTAATTTATACTCGTTTGTAGCGGAATTTTAGGTTTGATCGGGAATTCATAATATCCTCGATATGGTCCGCTTCTACCGGAATATCGGCCATCAGGTCGACATTGCCGCCTTTGGTTATGAGAATATCATTTTCAATTCGTATGCCTAATCCTTCTTCCGGTATATAAATTCCGGGTTCGCAAGTTAAGACATTGCCTTCCTCAAAGGGTTTGTAGCGGCTTGCGAAATCGTGTACGTCCAATCCTAAATGATGTGAGGTGCCGTGCATAAAGTATTTTTTATACAAAGGCATCTTTGGATCTTGTTTAGCCACATCATGTTTATCTAACAATCCCAGGCCAATGAGTTCACCTGTCATTATTTTCCCCACCTCATCATGGTAATCATTCCATATGGCGCCCGTAACTATGAGTTTTGTGGCCGCACGCATTACGCGCAGCACAGCGTTATACACATCGCGTTGCCGCTTTGTAAAGCGACCATTTACCGGTACCGACCGACTCATATCTGCATTGTAGTTGGCGTACTCGGCGGCAAAGTCAAAAAGTATAACGTCGCCATCTTTACAAACCTGGTTGTTATCGGTATAATGAAGTATAATAGCATTTTTGCCCGATGCTATTATTGGGCTATAAGCATGGCCCGTTGCTCTTTGCCGTAAAAACTCGTGGGTTATTTCTGCCTCTATTTCATATTCGGCCACACCGGGCTTAATAAATTTCAATACACGCACAAATGCATCGCGGGTAATTTCGCAGGCTTTTTTGGTGAGTTCGATCTCAATGACTGACTTTACCGCGCGTAAATCCCGCAGGATAGGAGCAGACCGTTCATAATGATGGAGCGGATATTTAGCTCTTAACGTTTCAAGAAATCTTAAATCCCTATAGGGAACGGTATGGCTGTACCGGTCATTTTCATTCGTGTTGATATATACTTTGCCGGCGTAATTAATCACCGTATGTAAAATGGTATCAAATTCGCTTAACCAAATTATATTCTCGATACCCGAGGCGGCTTTGGCCTCATCCTTGCTGTACTTATGGCCCTCCCATATGGCAATGTGGTCGTTTGTCTGTCTTAAAAAAAGGACTTCTTTGTATAACGGATTAGGACAGTCGGGGAATAACAATAAAATACTCTGTTCCTGGTCGATGCCGGTGAGATAAAAGAAATCAGGGTTTTGTTTAAATAAAAACGCCTGATCGCCATTTCTCGGAAATTCATCATTTGCATGGAAAATAGCTAAAGAGTTGGGTAGCAATCGCGAAACGAAACTTTTTCTATTAATTGTAAATAACTGGTTATTAATAGGAAAGTATTTCATTTTTATATATTTTTTAGTTTTTTAAAACAATTTTTTTTATTTATTTGTATTACTATTACCAAATTTTGGAATAATGTTTGGTAATGAAATCAAACATAATTACTATTTTTGAAAAAAATCACAATTAAAATCGTTTAATCTTAAAACTATGAACTATTCTACATTAAAGAAAACAGTCGGTCTATCACTTGTTTCCTTGATGGCTGTTGCTATGGTAAACGCGCAAACTACCACTACGACAACCACAACTGATTCAACAAAAATGTCGTCTGCAGCAACCACCGCCAAGGTATTTGGTGGCGCAGGTCAGTACAGCACCTGGAGCTTAGGTGCCAACGTTGGTGTTACATCACCATTTCTAGCAATCGGTGGTGCTAATACCACCTCAAATTGGAAGGCCGAATTGGGTTATGGGCTTTCGTTAAGAGATAAATTAGCACACTCTTTTAGCTTACAACTTGATTTTCACGGCGGCAAGGTTGCCGGAGATAATACAGATGCTCCGGGGAAAAACGGGTTGTCGAGCTTCGAAACCACTTTTTACTCAGGAACATTAAGTGGGTTGATAAACGTTGCCAGTGTTGATTTCCTGCATCGTGCAAATTCAGTTAATTTTTACTTATCGGCAGGTGCTGGTTTAGTTTATTATACGCCAACCTGGTTTTTTCCGGATGGTACGCCTGGCTACGCTTATGACCACAATGTAAAAGAATTGGTTTTGCCGGCTGGCGGAAGCATTAAATTCAAACTTTCTGATGCGCTTGCTTTAAATGTAGGCTATACTATGAATTTTATTGATGGATATAACTTTTCCGGTGCCGATATCTGGGACAGGCACGATCATTACTCTTATGGTTACGCAGGTTTAGAGTACACCTTCGGTACAAAATCGAAACCGAATTTGGACTGGGTAAATCCTGTGGCTATGATGTATGATGAACTTTATGACGCAGAATTACGCGCTGAAGTAGCTGCTTTGAAAACTCGTGTTGGCAATGTTGAGACCGCTGTTAACGATTTGAAAAAAGATTCGGATGGCGATGGCGTTGCTGATCAGTTCGACAAGTGTCCAAATACGCCTGCAGGCACCGTAGTTGATGGTTCAGGTTGCCCAATCGTGTTCCCTAAACCCGATACCGTAAAAATGGCTGGCGCTGCAACTGCATCTCCGTATACTAACATTCAATTTGAATTTGACAGTTCTGTGCTGAAAACTTCATCTTACCCTGTATTGGATGCTACATCTGCCGATTTAAGGGCAGGCAGCGGCACTGTTACTTTAGCCGGTTACGCTTCATCTGAAGGTACTGCCGCTCATAACATGCGTTTGTCGAGAGACCGTGCTAATTCAGTAAAAACTTACCTGGTTAACTCAGGTGTTGATGCTAAACGCTTAAAAATTAAAGCTTACGGCGAAACACATCCGATAGCTGATAACTCAACTGAAGAAGGACGTATTAAAAACCGTCGTGTTGAATTTCACCGCTAATAGGTAAAAAACAAAATAAAAGGCTTTCCGTTATCGGGAAGCCTTTTTTGTTATATTCATTTGGCGGTGCCTTTCGAAGATATGCTTTATTATAGGAATTTTTTTTTCCTAAATTTGTATAATGTATTTCTTTCGAAAAAAAGATCCCAACAGACCCACCAATTTTAACATCAGGGTAATGCATGCCATAAATGCAATTGCCATAACCGTGTTTTTGGTTGGTATTATATGGAAACTGATCGAATGGCTTATATTAAAAAAGATATAAACTAACCTGTAGGATTTTCAACCGAATAAATGAAAACAGTTATTAATACACTAAATGCGCCGGCACCCATTGGTCCGTATAGCCAGGCCGTCGTTGCCGGAAATTTAGTTTTTGTTTCGGGTCAAATTGCCCTGCATCCTGGTTCCGGCGAGTTAATGATAAAGAATATCGAAACCGAAACCAGGCAAGTAATGGAAAACATCGGAGCTATTTTGAAACATGCCGGCGTCGACTATAATTTTATCGTTAAAACGAGCATTTTTTTAAAAGATATGCAGGATTTTGCGAAGGTTAACGAAGTTTATGGAACTTATTTTAAGGATCAGTTTCCGGCCCGCGAAACGATCCAGGTTGCCGCCCTGCCAAAAAATGTTAACGTAGAAATATCGGTTACCGCGATTAAACCTTGAACAACGCTGTTTTTCAAACCCCCATTGAATATTTAAAAGGCGTAGGACTTAGCCGCGCCGAGGTGCTGAAAAAGGAACTGCAAATAAAGAGTTTTGAAGATCTCTTGAGCCATTTTCCTTATAAATATATTGATCGTACAAAATATTATAAGGTAAAAGATATTCATCCTGATCTGCCTTATGTGCAGGTAATTGCGCGACTAACCCACAAGGAAATTATTGGGGAAAAACATACCAAGCGACTTGTTGCAAGCGCCCGGGATGATACAGGAATTATTGAGCTGGTATGGTTCCAGGGCATTAAGTGGGTCGAAAAAACATTATCGGTTGGAAAAGCCTATGTATTATTTGGGAAGCCGGGTCTGTTTAACGGTAGAGCGCAAATGGCCCACCCGGAAATGGAATTGTATTCGACAAGTGCCATTCATCGCAAAGGCAACATAACCCTGCAACCTGCCTACAGCAGCACCGAAAAACTTAAACGGTTTTGGTTAGACAGTAAAGGCCTGCAGAAACTGGTTGCTTTGTTATTGGAACAACACCTTAAAGATATCACCGAAAACCTGCCGCTGTATATTATCAACCGGTTTAAACTTATAAGCCAGAGCGACGCTTATCGTAACATTCATTTTCCGGAAGACTCAGTTAAACTCAGCGAAGCAACACACCGGTTAAAATTTGAAGAATTATTTTTTTTGCAGCTTAAGCTTTTAAAAACCAAGCTGCATTATAGCCAAAAATTTAAAGGAAACATTTTTGAAGCCGTTGGAAGCTATTTTAATGAATTTTATCACCATAAGTTGCCTTTCGAATTAACTAACTCGCAAAAGCGCGTACTTAAGGAAATAAGACAAGATACGCAACGCGGAATCCAGATGAATCGTTTGCTGCAGGGCGATGTGGGTAGCGGGAAAACCGTGGTTGCACTGATGAGTATGCTTATTGCGATCGATAATGGTTTTCAGGCTTGTATTATGGCGCCGACCGAAATATTGGCAACCCAGCATTACCAAACGATAAAGGAATTGGTGGGTGAAGATTTTATCGAGGTGGCTCTTCTTACCGGATCTACATCAAAAAAAGCGAGAAAAGTATTACACGAGCAATTAGAAAGCGGTCAGCTAAAAGTTTTAATCGGAACCCACGCGCTTATTGAAGATAAAGTTCAATACAAAAATCTTGGTTTTGTTGTAATTGACGAGCAGCACCGGTTTGGTGTGGAACAACGGGCAAGATTATGGCGAAAGAATAGTATACCGCCGCATATATTGGTAATGACCGCCACCCCGATACCGCGTACACTGGCTATGACTTTATATGGCGACCTAGACATTTCGGTGATCGACGAATTGCCGGCTGGCCGCAGACCTATACAAACCGTGCATTTTTATGAAAGTAAGCGCCTGCGGATGTTTGGTTTTATGAAACAGGAAATTGCAAAAGGCCGGCAGGTGTACGTTGTTTATCCGCTGATACAGGAAAGTGAAAAATTGGACCTGAAAAACCTGATGGACGGTATTGACGTAATGGCGCATGAATTTCCGCTGCCTGATTACCGGATAAGCATTGTTCATGGCAAATTGACCGCTGCCGAAAAGCAATTTGAAATGAACCGCTTTATTAAGGGTGAAACGCAGATCATGGTGGCAACAACTGTGATCGAGGTGGGCGTAAATATTCCGAATGCTTCGGTAATGATTATTGAAAATGCCGAACGCTTTGGCTTATCGCAATTGCACCAGCTGCGGGGGCGTGTCGGTCGTGGCGCCGAGCAATCTTATTGCATTTTAATGAGCCATCATAAACTGAGCCGTGAAGGGAAGATAAGGCTGGACACTATGGTTAAAACCAATAATGGTTTTGAAATTGCCGAAATAGACCTGCAACTGCGCGGACCGGGTAATATTGAAGGTACGCAGCAAAGCGGCGTGCTCGATTTGAAAATGGCCAACCTGGTAACCGACCAGGAGTTGCTGATCACGGTCCGAAAGTTTGTTGAAAGTATTTTTGAAAAAGATCCGCAATTGTCACTGCCTGAAAATCAATTGCTTAATCAAACGCTAAAATCGAAAGATATGGGGTTGAGCTGGAATAAGATTTCGTGATAGTTGCAAATTAATCGGGCAAATGATAATGCAAATTGTAAATTTGCTTAGCCCCCTAAAAAAACAGCGTGACAGCAGAAGGAGATAGAGAGCTTAAACCGGATTCGTTTGCGGCATTGCGATACAAAGATTTTCGCTTTTATCTCGGGATGCGATTTTTTTTCACCTTTGCTTACCAAATGCAAGCCGTTATCATCGGCTTTTATATTTATCAAACCACAAAAAATGTATTTGCGTTAGGGCTTGTGGGCCTTTGCGAAGCAATACCGGCCATCGGAATTGCCTTGTATGGCGGCTACGTGGCAGATAAATCGGAAAAGCGGAAGATGTTGCTTGTTATATCATCGCTCGTGTTTTTTGCATCGCTGGTAATGTTTGGGGTAACGATGAAAAACACAGGTAACTATATTCAAACAAGCTGGATCATTCCCGTTATATTTTTGATGATATTTTTGAATGGCGTGGCAAGGGCGTTTTATGGCCCCGCCACATTCACAATTTACGCGCACAGTATTCCAAGAGAACTATACCCTAATGGCAGCACGTGGAGCAGTTCGAGCTGGCAAATAGCATCTATCCTTGGGCCGGCAGCTGGAGGTTTAATTTATGGCTTTTATGGTATTACAGCGGCTTTTGCCGTTATTCTTATTTTTCTCTGCATATCCATAGGTCTGATATACTTGTTAAGATCATATCCTCCGGTATATGTTCCTAAAGAAAGGATTTGGAAAAGTCTGGCAGAGGGAATAGATTTTGTATTTAAAAGTAAAGTGATGATCTGGGCCATGAGCCTCGACCTGTTTTCGGTATTTTTTGGCGGCGCGGTTGCTTTATTGCCGGTATTCGCTGACGATATTTTGAAGGTAGGTTCGCAGGGGTTGGGCATTATGCGGGCCATGTCGTCCCTTGGTGCCGTTTTAACCATGCTGACTATGGCGCGGTTCTCACCAATGAACAAGCCGTGGCGCAACCTTTTAATAGCTGTCACCGGCTTTGGGCTATCCATTATTTGTTTCGGGCTATCGCGAAGCTTCTATTTATCGCTCGTTTTTCTTTTCACCGAAGGCGCTTTCGATAGCATCAGCGTTGTTATCCGCGGCACAATTGTACAGCTTTTAACCCCCGATCATATGCGGGGCCGGGTGTCGGCGGTAAATTCCATGTTTATCGGTTCTTCAAATGAGATCGGCGCGTTCGAATCGGGCACGGCTGCTAAGCTATTGGGCACGGTACCTTCGGTAATATTCGGCGGTAGCATGACCATAGCGATTGTGACCATCACTTACCTCAAAACAAAAAAACTGATGCCGCTTTCGTTGAACGAGATACAAACGCCCAGGGCTGCTGAGTAACTTATTGTTTATTATTTTCAAATTCGGTTTCAACGCTTTCGCGCAGGTCATACAGCAGCCATTGCTTTTTTGCGATCGATTTTGTTTTAGATCTTAATAGTGCAAGAAAATCATTAACACCGGTGGGCTCGTTGCCGTTGCCGTGGATCAATACGATGCTTCCGGGCCGAGCCTGCTGTCCTTTTGCCAGCCAGGCATCGCTTCCAATAGGTATTAAACCAAAAGCCGTAATCTTATAAATAAGCTGCTGATCTGAAACCAATCCGGGAAACCTGAAAAATACAGAGGGCAGTAATCCATTGTTCAGCATGGCTTGCTCGGTTCCCAGTACCTCAAAATTAATGTCGGTACCGGGCTCCAATAAAAAGTTTTCTTTTAAAGGCAACTTCATATTAACCCGGTGATTATAAGAGTGGTTTATCCAGGTTATTGCTATTTCGCCCTTTATATTCAGTTGTTTTAGCCATTGCAGATCTTTTTGATGGTCGCGCATCCAAATACCGGTTATTGACAAGGCTATGGGTACAGGCTGCTCCACCTTTTTAAATTCCTCAAAAATAGAGGTGAATATTCGCCGGTCTAACGGCTGGCGCGACGGACAAAGATCTGCGGTTAACGTGATGCCGGTTTCCTTAGGCATACCGCTCTGAATACCTGCGTTCTGGATTGATTTTGAATCTTGCTCAGCTTTCCTGAGAGCTGTTTCGTAACTCGATTTATAATAATATAAGCGCGCGTTGGCTATGGTCATTGGGTTGAGCGTGTACAACGAAGCCTCATCAACCTTAGTTTCCAACTCATCGGGATCAACCAGCAGCAGGTATGTTTTGCCATTGTTTTCGAACCGGCGCAGTGTCAGCCAATCGGTGTTGGCCCGTTTGGCCGATGCATAATAAATGGTATAGTTTTTAATGGCGGTATAATAAACCTGCGAAAAGGACATAGAGGAAATTAAGAGCAAAGCCAATAAAAACAGAGAAGGCTTGTTTTTCATACACGGTTTTGGTAGTTCAATTTACGCATTAACTCCGGATGCCTGCATTTGTTTTACCTGATATTAGTCAACGTTGCCTACCTTTGCTCAACATGACCAGATTATCCGTTAATATCAATAAAATCGCCACCCTACGCAATTCGCGCGGGGGCAATAATCCTGACCTTATACAGATAGCTAAAGATTGCGAGCGGTTCGGCGCACAGGGGATTACCGTACATCCCCGGCCCGACGAAAGGCATATCCGCTATAACGATGTTTTTGAACTGAAAAAGATCGTTACCACCGAATTTAATATCGAAGGCAACTGCCAGGAGCAAAAATTTATCGACCTGGTATTAGCTAACAAGCCCGGGCAGGTAACACTGGTGCCTGACGCCTTGGGGCAGATCACGTCGAACCATGGCTGGGATACTATCAGGCATCAGCAATATTTAAAAGATATCATCAGCGTCTTTAAATCGGCCGGCATCCGCGTATCGATTTTTGTCGACCCGGTTGAGGCTATGGTCGAGGCGGCGGCTACTACAGGCACCGACCGTATTGAATTATATACCGAGGCATACGCACATCAATATCACAATGATAAAGAAGCGGCGATCGATCCGTATATCAGAGCGGCAGAAAGAGCAAAAATGTTAGGGCTTGGTATAAACGCCGGGCATGATCTTGACCTGCATAATCTTAGATATTTTGCTGAGAATATTCCGGCGCTTGCCGAAGTAAGCATCGGCCATGCACTGATCTCGGACGCATTGTATTATGGCTTGGAAAACACCATACAAATGTATTTGAAGCAATTGATTACCTGATAATGGTTATGCTGCCATTAATAAGGTTACAATTAGTTTGGAGGTTTATTATATAATAGTACACACCACTCGGCAAGCTTTGGCCATTCCAGGTACCGTTAAAAGGCGATAGATATCCTCTTGATTCAAATACTTTTTGTCCATACCGGGCGAATACCTGGACTCGTGCGTTAGGGTAATTTTCGATGCCGGCAATTTCCCAATAATCATTAATACCATCGCCGTTAGGAGTAAACGCGTTGGCAATATTTAAGGTCGATAAGCCTACTTCTACATCAACTTTCGAACGCGAGCTTTCACAAGATCCATTCAACTGACTGATATAATAACTGCTATTACCAACGACGTGTACTTTAAATTTGCCACCTTTTTGCTCGTCCAATGGTTGCGAGTTCCCGGCATCACTATATAGTCGATAAATTGCCGAAGGGGTCGCATTGTGTACGCTAAGTAAAGCGGATCCGCTGCTGCATAAGTATACGTCAGAGACATCGGGCGCCGGTATATCTTCGGGCTGGTCAATGACCTGGTAAGGGATATCGACGTTACCGCACCGGGTATCAGTCACGTTTAAACTGTAAGCGCCTGCCGCAAGTTTGTTTATTGTAGTCCCATTTCCGATTTGCTGATGGTTGGAATTATACCATGTATAGGTATATGGCGGAAGGCCGCCCTCAATGTCCTCGCCTTCAATACTGCCGGATGACAGTGTACATTGATCATTGGTAACATTTCCGGTACTGACTGCTTTAAGCTCGGGAAGCTCATTAACCGTATAGGAATTAAAATAGCTTTCACATCCATTTTGATCGGTCAAATAAAGCTGGTAAACGCCCGCTCCGATATTACTAAGTTCCGCACCGGACCCGATATTTTGCCCGGCAGCATTTACCCACCTGGTTGACTTAACCAATGTATCGGTGGTCACTTTGACGGAGCCGTTTACATTTTTAAAACAAGGCGAAATAATTACCGCATTATATGCCGGAAACTTCGTTTGCGGCTTTTGAAGTATTTGATAGCTTTTACTTGTCTCACTGCAGCCAAAGCTGTTTGTAGCAGTCAGAACATAAGTACCCGGAGCTGCATTGAGTAAATCAGCAGATGTGCCAACAAGTTTACTATTGGCGTCAGTCCATTGATAAGCCGTGGCGCCGCCGATCTGCAAACCAGTTATTGAGCCGTTGTTGCTATTGCAACTTGCTGCCTTAGTGATTACAACCGACTCATCTAATATAATCCCATTCGTTTCGGGTATTTCGATATTCGTGGAGTACACCGCCCCGCACTGCGAATCGTCGGTTACCTGTAATTTGTAAATACCGGCCGGCTGATTAAAAAGGTCTTTATCTGTACCAACCGTTTGCTGCTGTCTGTTCCACCAAATGTATTTTAAAGTGCCAGTACCGGTAACATTGAGGTTGGCGATCGATCCGGTTGACTGCCCACAGCTAGTGGATTGGACAACGACGTTGGATTGATCAATATTGGGGCCTGAAACGTTTTTTAGGATAACAGGACCATATCGCTGTATACAACCGTCAGCGGTAATTGCCTTGAACGAATAAGTTCCGGGTCCCAAGTTTTCAATATTGATGGTAGTGGCGACTACTGTGCCACCGGCATTATACCACTGCGTTGATTTTAATTCATTTAATGGGTCGGATACATAAAGGTTTTTTATAGAGCCATTGTTTTGTCCACAACTAATGTCGGTTTTGACTACTTGCGAGGAGTCCAGTAAAAGCATGTCATTAACTATTTGGTACTGATTGCTTTTTATGCAGCCATCGCCTAAAATTAATTGATATGTACCAGTTTCAGATGTATGCAAATCCAACTGTTGTGACACTATCTTGCCTTTTTGATTAACCCAATAGTAGTTTAGGCCTGACGGCACCTTTAAGCCCGTTATGGACGCTGTTGAATCGCATCGTAAGTTAGTTACTATAACTTTTTGGCTATTTATTTCGAACGTTTTAAATTCAGATGTCTTGTTATTTACAGTTGCTGAAACATAAAAAACACCACTGTAATTTAAATTGCTGCTTGTCCAGTTGCCATTATTATCTGCAATAACAGTCTGTAAGTATTTGCGTATACTACATTGTGCGTAAAGACATGATTCAGATGAATAAATGTCAATTATCGCATTTGGTGATGCGGACCCCGTCAAAGTAGTTTGTGAATTATTTGTCCGAACCTGACTAATGGCCACAGATGGCAAAATCCCTTCCAGACCGAAAATGTTATATGCTTCGTACGATATGCATTCATATTCGTTATTACGTATATAAATATTATCTAATCCGTTAGCTACGACGCCATCGATCACATTAGCGAAGAAATTGCTTTTAGAGGAATCATTTGATCCAATATCTATTTGAGCGGCACAGTCAGTTATTGAAATTGCAACCCCCTCGTTGGGATGAGATTTAAATGTATTAAGACTTGTGACACCATCTTTTGCTATGCCAAAATAGTTATTGTAGAAATTTATTGATCCCTTGAGTGCATCCAGTACAAATAGGTTGAAAAAATTTCCAGCTAAGTTCGACTCGATGTCTATTTTATCTATTGACGCTTTAGCGGAATCAGCACGATAACCAAAATAATTATTTAAATGTAGGGTATAAATATTTATAGAACCATCATCTTGGTATTGATACGTAGTAGTTTTTCCATCTTGAAATACCCCAAAATTGTTTGACTTAATACTTAAATTATTACTGGTATTTTCAGCAAAAGCAATTATAAGAGAGCAGAACAAGATATTTCCTTCGTTGTTGTTCCCGCCGATATTAATATTATTGCAGCTTTTTAATGTTACATCTGCCGTAAGGTTGTCGCCGCTTATTGAATTATCGGCTGCTAGTCCTATTATATTGTTTTTGATATTTACAAAGTTGATGCTGTCCAAATAGACAGAATGACTGTTAAAGCCTTTTATGACATTTCCTTTATTAGCAGCCCCAATCGTTATGTTTATTGAATTAGTTATATTCAAACCCTCACGTTGTTTTAAGTCAGGTCGTGAAATAATAATGTCTGAATAATCATAAATATATAATCCATATAATTCAACATTATTAAGATCAGATCCTTTAAGCGTAGTAAATTGGATATTATTTAATGGTGTTAAAATTTCCACCCGTGCGTTACCTTGTCCGAAAGCCGAACCCTTCTGTGTAGTGCCGTCAATTACTAAATTTGAAGACAACTCCGGCAATTGAGTTACCAATGTAATCTTCCTGCCAGTTGTACTTGTGTCAGCCAAATTAAAAATTATTGAATCTTTTATCGCGCTCCCGTTGGCCGCCGCCAATGTCAAAGCCTGCCTTAGTGTACCCGGGCCGGAATCGGCATTGCTGGTCACAACGAATACTGCAGCAAAAATTTTAGCGGAGAAGATCAGTAGTAAAGAGAGAATCAGGGGTATTCTGTAACGCATTAATCAGTATTCTGAGGGCAAAATACAACAATTCTATTAATCAATAGTTATTTTTTATAACAATTATTATATCTCCTATGTGTCGCCGTAGGGTTTATATCGACTACTAAAAGAGCGAACGGAATGCAAGAGCCGGGTACGCACTGTGTCCGGATTTGTTAGCTATCTGAGAATTGTGACATTACCGCTGATAAGCCTGCAACTGGCGGCAAGGTTTATAATATAATAATAAGGACCACTTGGCAGAAGTTTTCCGTTAAATACCCCGTTAAAAGGATGTGCGTAGCCTTTAGATTCAAATACTTTTTGACCAAACCGGTTAAATACCTGCACAAGGGCTTCCGGATAGTTTTCAATACCTGCAATTTGCCAATCGTCGTTAATGCCATCGCCATTAGGCGTAAACGCATTGGCAATGTCCTGCGACGAAAAACGGATGCTTAAGTCGTCTTCTGTGCGCACGCTTTCGCAAGTGCCGGTAACCTGGCTTACAAATACGCTTGTATTGGTTGTAACCAATACCTTAAATATCCCCGATGCCTGCTCGTCAACCGGCGAGGTACTATTGACCGAGGTATACAGCCGGTATGTATAACCGGGTGTAGTATTTTTAACGCGCAAAAACGCCGGCCCCGGCCCGCAAAGCTGAACCCTGGTTAGCACAGGAGCCGGGATCGGGTCGGTTGGCGATGTGTTTTTGAGTATAAAAGGCCCGTATATTTTGGAACATGTGCTGTCGGCACTTTCTATCAGTAAAAAATAACGGCCCGAACGAACATTTTCTAAACTTAATGAATGGCCCACCACGTTTCCGTTACCATCGCGCCAAATAGTTGCCGGCGGTTTGGCATCGTTATTTATGAGATTTAATCCAGAGATAGAGCCGACCAGGTTATCGCAACTGGCGTCTATAGTTTTTACCATAGTTGTATCAAGCACAAATTTTTTCCTTATTTCAAAATAGTCGGTTGCGCCTGTGCAATCGCCATTTTGAACCATCAGCTTGTACTTCCCAAGCGGAACATTTAAAAGATCGGCCGACGTCCCTACAACATTCCCATTGACGTCAACCCAGTGAACAATGGTAGCGCTGGTGGGCACTGCGCCGGTAATTGAACCAGGACCTTCATTGCATGCATTTATTATTTTCAGGTTATCGATGATGGCGCCTGTCCTTGAAAATTCAGACGTGAAACCGTTTAGCGTTGCAGAGGCAATTACGGTATGGTTAATTGGGCCATTATATATCCAATGGCCGGTGGCATCAGCGTTCACAGATGCGAAATAAGTTTCGGGCGAGCAGGTATTACATTGGTCGCTGTAAAATAATTCGATGGTGGAATTTGGCGTCGCTGCCCCGCTTAACGAATTTGCGCCAATGGTTAGTATGTTGCATTGTATATGCGATTGTCCATGGGTGTCGTTATAGATGGGCACATGTAAGGTTGAGCAAAAGATGCTGTTTTTGTTAACGCCTGTTTTTTGACAGTTTGACGTATAGATGGGAAAACAGTAACCGATGTAATTTGCATCGCCGGTGCTATTGCTGCCTATTTGTATATGGTTGCTTTCCGTAATATATATTCCATAAAACGAGGTGGTGAATTTTTGCTTGCTTTTGTCCGTTCCTATGTAATTCCTTACGATATTTATATTGCCGCTTATATTGGTGCAAAAAACAGCCGAAAAACCGTATTGATTGCAAATGGTATTATCTGCAATGTTTATATCGGCGTTCATAGGTGCGATAAACCCCTCCACTACAATGCCGTCGCCATTAGGCAGTGAGTTAGTAACGGCATAATTTACATCTACCTTATTATTTTGAATTAATATCTGGCTTTTTCTATCGTAGATATTATATAAAACAGATACGCCGGCAGCAAATAAATTCCCTTCGTTAACCGCGCCGCCCAAAGTAATTGCCTCAAACACATTATAAATATTTACTATTCCATTACTTCGTTTGTCCGATGCAGTTATACCGTCGGGCTCAATTCCAAAGAAATTGCTTTTCATTGTGATCGTTGAGCTGGATTGCAAGGTGTCGCGACTGTTTACCGAAACCGAAGCAGTAAAACCGCTAATTACATTGCCCTTATTTACATCGCCTATCTGCACATTATCCGAACTTTCCACCTCGATACCGGCAGGCGTAACCGGCGTATGAAACGTTGAATAATCTGCCAGGTTTTTCAAGTATAACCCGAGTATGACGATATTAAATTGCCTGTTTATTCGCAACCCCGAGAAGTTGTCCGTTAACGGGGTATTAAAAAATAAGGCGACCCTTGCGCTGCTTATTCCAAATGGGGCGCCGGGCTGCGACGACCCGTCGATCACTAAGTTCGAGGTTACAGCGGGCAACTCTGATAGCAGCGTTATGGTGCGTCCGTTCACACTCAGGTCCGGCAGGTTAAAACGGATAGTATCCTGTTGTGAAATTCCGTTAGCCAGTGCCAGGGTGAGCGCCTCGCGCAAAGTGCCGGGACCTGAATCGGCATTGCTGGTGACGACGAATATTGCGGGGAACGCCCTATGTCCCAAAAAGATGAAACAAAAAAAAAGTAAAAGTCGTCTGTGATTCATACCTAGCCCGCCCCGGATAAAATTAGTTTTTTTTACAATAAAAACAACATTGCCATTAACCAGCACATTGTTACTCACTACCGAAAATTGTACCTTTGCTCCAAATTTAAGGGACAGGATATTTCATGAAGCTGAATACAGATTACCAGGAAAAATTTCAATCAAGGCACATCGCGCCAAACATGGCCGATACCGCTCAAATGCTAAAAACCGCAGGCGTAAATTCGCTTGATGAACTGATCGGCCAAACCATTCCTCAAAAAATCAGGCTTAAAGCCCCGCTTAACCTGCCGCCCGCAAAAAGCGAATTCGACTACCTGGATACGCTCAGACAAACGGCTTCAAAAAATAAAGTATTCAAATCCTATATAGGCCAGGGCTATTATGATGTGATCGTGCCGGGTGTTATACAACGGAATATCCTGGAAAATCCAGGATGGTACACACAATATACGCCCTATCAGGCCGAAATTGCACAGGGGCGTTTACAGGCGCTGCTCAACTTCCAGACCATGGTGATCGACCTTACCGGGATGGAAATTGCCAACGCCTCGCTGCTGGACGAAGGTACGGCTGCTGCCGAGGCCATGTTTATGCAATACAGTCTGCGTAAAAACCAGCAGGCCAAAGTATTTTTTGTATCGGAAGAGGTATTTCCGCAAACCATCGATATTTTAAAAACGCGCGCACAGCCTTACGGCATCGAGCTAAAGATCGGCAATCACCAAACGGTTGCGCTGACCGACGATATGTTTGGGGCGATTATACAATATCCTGCCGGCGACGGCGCTGTTTACAACTATACCGATTACGCCGCGAAAGCGCACGAAAAAGGCATCAAGCTAACCGTTGTCGCTGATATTATGAGTCTTGCGCTGCTAACGCCACCGGGCGAATGGGGCGCAGATATCGTTGTAGGTTCAACCCAGCGTTTTGGCGTGCCGATGGGATTTGGCGGACCGCATGCCGCCTTTTTTGCCACAAAAGAAGAATATAAACGCTCGTTACCGGGCCGCATCATCGGTGTAACCATTGACAGCGCGGGTAACTACGCTTTGCGCATGGCGTTACAAACCCGCGAGCAGCATATCCGCCGCGATAAAGCCACTTCCAATATTTGTACCGCCCAGGCGCTGCTGGCTATTATGGCCGGTATGTACGCCGTTTACCACGGCCCTGCGGGGATAAAACTGATCGCAGAGCGGATTCACGGACTGGCTATTTTATTGGCTGATTCGTTAAAGGAACTTGGATACGGGCAGCTGAACAAATCGTTTTTTGATACCGTGAAATTCGACCTGGGCAGCTTAGCCGGACCCATTCATGCCGAAGCGATCAACAACGAGATGAACTTTAATTATAAAGGTTCAGTCGTTACCATATCGATCGATGAAACCACCTCGCCCGAAGATATAAAGACGATGATCCGTTTTTTTGCGAAGGTAAAAGGCAAAACCTTTAACGAGGCGGGTTTTAACGAGCTTAAGGGAAAGCTGAAAACAGTTATCCCCGCCGATCTGCAGCGCACCTCGGCTTATTTAACACATGCGCTGTTTAATTCGCACCATTCGGAGCATGAGATGCTGCGCTATATCAAATCGCTCGAAACAAAGGATCTTTCGCTTTGCCACTCCATGATCGCGCTCGGCTCGTGCACCATGAAACTGAATGCGACCACCGAAATGGTACCTGTTACCTGGGCCGAATTTAGTAAAATGCACCCCTTTGCGCCAACCGACCAGGTGGGCGGCTATATGCAGCTGTTTGATGAATTGAATAACTGGCTTTGCGAGATCACAGGATTTGCGGCCATGAGCCTGCAGCCCAATGCCGGTGCGCAGGGCGAATATGCCGGGCTGATGGTGATCCGCGCCTATCATTTGGACAGGGGCGATACGCAGCGCAACGTGGCGCTGATCCCCTCATCGGCGCATGGCACCAACCCGGCGTCGGCAGCGATGGCCGGGATGAAGATCATCGTAGTAAAATGCGACGATAATGGCAACATTGACGTCAGCGACCTGAAAACAAAAGCCGAACAATATCAAAATGAGCTTTCGTGTTTGATGGTGACTTATCCATCAACCCATGGTGTGTTCGAGGAATCGATCATCGAGGTTTGCGATATTATTCACCAGCACGGTGGACAAGTTTACATGGATGGCGCCAACATGAACGCCCAGGTTGGCTTAACCAGCCCGGCCAATATCGGTGCCGATGTTTGTCATTTAAACCTGCATAAAACCTTCTGCATCCCGCACGGCGGGGGCGGCCCGGGTATGGGCCCGATCGGCGTAGCCAAACATTTGGTACCATACCTGCCAGGGCATGCTGTGGTTGATATCGATAAAGGTAAATCCATCCACGCTGTATCGTCGGCGCCATGGGGTTCCGCTTCAATTTTGATCATCTCGCACGCCTATATAGCCATGATGGGCAGTGAAGGGTTAACCGATGCCACCCGCTATGCTATCCTGAACGCCAACTATATTAAAGCACGCCTGCAGCACCATTACCCCGTTTTATATACCGGCGCAAACGGCCGCTGCGCGCACGAAATGATACTGGATTGCCGCGCGTTTAAAAACATCGGCATCGAGGTAACGGATATCGCCAAACGGTTAATGGACTACGGTTTCCACGCGCCAACCGTATCTTTCCCCGTAGCCGGAACGGTGATGGTTGAGCCGACCGAATCGGAACCAAAGCACGAGCTTGACCGGTTTTGCGACGCGATGATCGCCATACGTCATGAAATTGACGATGTAGAAAAAGGCCTTTCGGATAAAACAGATAACCCGTTAAAAAATGCACCCCATACTGCATCGGTAATCACGGCAAACGATTGGGAACATCCTTATACACGCCAAAAAGCTGCCTTTCCGCTTCCGTATGTAGCGGCTTATAAATTCTGGCCCTCGGTAGGCCGTGTAAACGACACCTACGGCGACCGCACATTGATATGCAGCTGTCCGCCACTTGAGGACTATGCGTTTGAAGAAAGTGTGATTGAGTAGATGTGCGGATGTTGAATGTGCAGATGTGCAGATGAAGTAATTCAGATAATCTGCACATTTGCACATCTGAAATCTGCACATTAAAAATGATCGCATCCACACCCACGCCACCCTACTACGCCGTTATATTTACCTCTCTTCGCACCCAAGGCGATAATGACTACGGCGCCATGGCCGATGAAATGTTTGAGCTGGCTCAACAACAGCCCGGTTACCTTGGTTTCGAATCGGCGCGCGAGGGGTTAGGCATCACCGTTTCCTACTGGCGGTCGCTCGAAGATATCAAGAACTGGAAGGCCAACGAACGGCACCTTATCGCGCAAAAAGCCGGCCGCGAACAATGGTACGAGCAATACAAGGTCAGGATCTGCAAGGTGGAGCGGGATTACGGGTTTTAATTGGAACTCAAAAAGTTTCTTTCTATCTTCATTGATAAAAATAAAAACCGCCTTATCAATGAAACTTCTTTTCTTAACAACCAGTTTAATCATAAGCCTGTTTAGTTCAGCTGGCGTCCCAAAACCCGCAAAAATTAACGATGATCTCAAGATCAACGGGATTCGGTTTTCTTCCGACAAAAAGACCATACTTAAAGTATTTGGAAAACCCATTAAACAGTTTGCACCGCATTATGAGTGCGGTTTTTTATCGGACGACCAGGGTGAAACCTTTTACACGCTTCAATATAAATCTTTAAAATGGACCGGCAATGCTAAGCACGGTTACCTGATGGATGATTTATTAATCCAACCGAACGCTGCTTATCATGTGACTTACAAAGGACAAGACTTATCGTCGCGGACGACCATCAAAGAATTTATTGCCCTAAGCGGCGTGCATACGACCAGAATCGAGACCGGGGTAGGAAATCCAGAGGATCTGATCAAATTTTTTAAAGATCCTAATCTTAAAACGACCAGTATCGAGTTGCAAGATAAGGGTGCGGACGACAAGTATATATTCTACTTCTTTCACGGGCGGTTATGTAAAATTGAATACTGGTCGCCGTGCTAATATTGTAAACGCTAATGATAACGCCCTTTAACCAGGCTCCGCGCAAATCTTCATTTCTCAACTTTATTAAACAATGGCTTTAATATAGCTGTTACTGGTTTAGTTATATAACCTTAACAGCTATTTTTATGAGCAGGCAAGTCGGCGATTTCGTGGTGGAACGTTTACACGCATGGGGGATCAGGCGCATTTTTGGCTACCCCGGCGATGGGATTAACGGCGTAATGGGCGCACTGGACCGGGCAAAAGAGACGATGGAATTTATCCAGGTGCCGCACGAGGAGCTGGCCGCTTTTATGGCCTGCGCCCATGCCAAGTTTACCGGCGAGGTGGGTGTTTGTGTGGCTACATCAGGGCCGGGCGCTATCCATATGCTCAACGGCTTATACGATGCAAAGCTGGATCACCAACCGGTAGTTGCCATTATAGGCCAGCAGGCAACCATATCCATGGGCAGTAACTACCAGCAGGAGGTTGACCTGCTTTCGCTTTTTAAAGATGTTGCCGGCGAATATGTGCAGGTGATGACAGAGCCGGGCCAGGCGCGGCAGCTGGTAGACCGGGCGGTACGCATCGCCAAAGCACAGCGCACGGTAACTTGCATTATTATCCCGAATAATGTACAGGAACTGGATGCCTTAGAGGCGCCGCCCAAAAAACATGGCAGCGTATTTACCGGTGTGGGTCACGCGGTTGAAAAGCCGGTCCCGCCTTCCGAAGAATTACAAAAAGCCGCTGATCTGTTAAACGCCGGCAAAAAAGTGGCCATGCTGATCGGTGCAGGCGCATTGGGCGCTGCCCAAGAAGTGAAAGAAATAGCCGGGCTATTGGGTGCAGGAGTAGCAAAGGCACTGCTTGGCCGTGCGGCACTGCCTGACGACCTGCCCTATGTAACGGGTTCGATCGGTTTGCTGGGAACCAAGCCCAGTTGGGATATGATGCAGGACTGCGATACCTTGCTGATGATCGGCAGCGGGTTCCCTTATGCCGAGTTCCTGCCGGGCGAGGGCCAGGCCAAAGGCGTCCAGATTGATATCGACAGCCGCATGTTGAGTTTGCGCTACCCGATGGATGTGAACCTGTCGGGCGACAGCAAAGCTACGCTGGCGGCGCTTATCCCCTTAATAAAACAAAAAACCGACCGCGGCTGGCGCGAAGAGATCGAAAAAAATATAACCGATTGGTGGAAAGTAGTCGAGGCCAAGGCCATGAAGGAAGCCAACCCTATTAACCCGCAGCGGGTGTTTTGGGAACTGTCGCCAAAGTTGCCGGATAATTGTATTCTGACAGCCGATTCGGGTTCATCATCGAGCTGGTTTGCCCGCAACCTGAAGATCCGCGAGGGCATGAAGGCTACTCTATCGGGAACGCTGGCCACGATGTGCCCGGCGGTGCCGTATAGTATTGCAGCCAAGTTTGCCTATCCCGACCGCGTGCCTATCGCGCTGATCGGCGACGGCGCAATGCAGATGCTGGGTATAAACGGGCTGATCACGATCTCCCGGCACTGGAAGGATTGGGCCGACCCAAGGCTGATCATCCTGGTACTTAACAACGGCGACCTGAATATGGTGACCTGGGAACAGCGCATCACTTCGGGTAACCCCGAATTTTTGGGTTCGCAGGAAATACCCGAATTTCCTTATGCACGTTATGCCGAAATGCTGGGACTCAAAGGCGTTAAAGTGGATGACCCGGAAAAGCTGGCATCGGCCTGGGATGAAGTGTTGAGCGCCGACCGGCCTGCCCTGCTGGAAGTGGTGGTCGATCCGAATGTGCCCAATATCCCGCCACATATCAGCTTTGAACAAATGGTGAAATTCAGCAAAGCGATGCTGAAAGGCGATCCCAAAGAGCTGGGCGTGATCACCCAAACATTTAAGGATATCGTGGAAGAATATCTTCCGCATAAATAAAAAAATCAATCATTCAATACATATAAATTTAACATGAAAAAGATCAGTTTATTCCTATTCGCAGGCGTTGTTGCCGCCATGCTACAGGCTTGTAACGGCACCACCAATAATGGCAATACCGACAGTACCACAGCCGTTCATAAAATAAACGATTCCAGCCAGCTCACCACCGCGGATACAGCCAAAGTCAGTTCGGGAAGTGCCGACATCCAGTTTGCCGACAATGCCGCCATCGCAGGCATGACCGAGGTTGGCCTGGGGAAAATGGCTATCATGAGAACGTCGAACCAAAAGATCAGGGAGTTTGCCCATATGATGGTGGCCGATCATGGAAAGGCAAATACCGAACTAATAGAAATCGCAAAGAAAAAAAATATAGCGTTGCCGGGTATGCTTGACACCGAACATCAGAAAAAAGCGGATAGCATAGGTAAACTGAGCGGAACCGACTTTGCCGGGGCGTACGTGGATGCGATGGTGGAAGGTCATAAAAAGGCACTGGCCCTGATGCAAAATGAAGCGGCTAACGGCAAGGATGCTGATCTGAAAGCCTTTGCGGCGAAATTGGTTCCTGTCGTTCAAATGCACGTGGACGCCATCAATAAAATTCATAGTGAAATAAAAAAATAACCAGTTTGGCCGTCACAAACCGTCGGCTGTTTAATTGACATGAAACTTACTGACGAAGAATTCAGGGAGGAATATAAGCCCCTGTACATACCGGCCCATTACCAGCAAGCCGATACCCAGGAAAATAAGATCGTTTATGCGCTTGCCCAGCTGGGTGAGGGTACGGTTGCGGACGTGCTGGATAAACTGGAAGAGCTGGAACCGAATATACACAGCGAACAATTTACAGCTTTAGCCAAACAGGTGCTCGCCCGCTTACATGATAAAGGCTTAATTAAAGGCGAAGACCGCCAGGGACAGATGTGCTACAACCTGGGTAAGATAACGGAAGCCAACAAAGGGGCCGTTAACCCCGGTCTGCTTGCACCCGGACTGGATTAGTTGCGGGGTTCACTTTGTTTAATATGACCGCAGAAATTAATGACCGAATGTTTGCAGCAACTGTACGTACGTGACACCGTTGTAGTCGTAAAAATCGGTTACTTTTAAAACAAGCGTATAGTTGTTTATCGATGTAATGATAGCGTCCACTTTGTCCGTATTATTATGATTCAGGTTAACCAACAGATGGGTGCCGTTCAATTTCCAGGTCAGGCCGGCCCTGGTTAATCCGTTGGGGTCATTGGTATCGGTCGCCGTGCCATCGGCATAAAATGTAACATTATACAGCAAAATGGTTTTCAGAAAGGGGTCGTTGCCACTTAATACCAGCGTTGTCCCGTCTGATTGAACAAGCGTGGCGCCTATCGTGTTCCACGTTCCCGACTGCACCAGCATGTCGGCTGGGGTTGGCTGCGGGACGGGTGAATTATCGCTGTGCGACGAGCAGGATATAAAAAAGGATAGTAAGACAAATAAAATGACCTGCTTTGTGTAGAACAGCAGCGTTTTTGTTTTCATTGTGCTTACCGGTTAATCGCTTTGTTTAAAATTACGCTAAAATTTACGTAAGCGTTGCCTGGTCGGTCAGATTAGTACCGCGCGATGAATTATGTAACCGGTTTAAACGCATCTTAGCCTGTAATTTCATCGATGGTATTTCAAAACCGGATTAAAAAATTAATTTTACCTGTATATCAAATGAACATGACCATAAAGAAGCAGCTAAAGAAAATTATCAGTTTATTACCCGAAGCCTGGAATAGAAAGATATATAGGGCATCCGCAGGTAGTTTTGGCCAGGGTCACACCCCCATTTATCACGTCTATCATCATATTTCAAACTTACGAAGACTCGGATTCAAACCCGAACTGATCATAGACGCGGGCGCTTATATTGGTGAATGGACCGAAAATGTCCGGAAGATATTTCCTGAATCAACATTTGTGATGGTCGAAGCCCAGGCGTCCAAACAAAATGTTTTGCAGGAAATAACACGCAAATACGAGAATGTTAATTTAGAGATGGCGTTATTGGGCGACGCCGAAAGGGATAATGTCGAATTTTTCGAGATGGAAACCGGGTCGAGCATTTACGAAGAAAATACTCATTATGACCGCAAAAAAGTAAATTTAAAAATGAGAACCCTCGACGCTGTAGCTGAAAAGTATCCGGTTCGGGGAAGTTGTTTTATAAAGATGGACGTACAGGGCGCGGAAATTGATATCCTTAAAGGCGCTTCCGAATTGCTAAAAAATACCAACTTTATCCTGTTAGAGGTGAGCACCTTAAATTATAATGAAAACGCGCCTGAATTTGCGGAGGTAGTTAAGTTTATGAAAGACATAGGCTATGTATTGTTTGATATTTGCGACGAGCACAGGATTTTAGAAAATCAGGTGCTTTTCCAGATAGACCTGATCTTTGCAAAGGAATCTGCTGATATTCGAAAAGCGGTCGATTTTAAAAAGCAAGCTAAAATCTAAAACTTTCGTTTTTTAAGCGTCTATATAATTAAATTAGCTTAAACTTTAGTTATGTCAGACCTTGTTTTCATTTCGCCTTTTTTTATTGTTTCCAAAATAAAAGATTCGATGGCCTTCTATGCAAATAAACTTGGGTTTGAAGTGCTGCATATAGGTCCTGAAGGCGATCCATACTGGGCTATGGTGGGTCGCGGCCCTGTTTCCATTATGCTAAAGGCAATTGCCGATGATATAAAACCCGTTCCCAATCATACGCGGCATGAATGGGCGGCCTGGGATGCCTTTATCTCCGTTACTGACCCCGACGCTTTATTCGAAGAATACCGCGCAGCCGGTGTTATTTTTAGCCGGCCCATTCACGATAACAGCGATAACATCAGAGGTTTTGAACTCGCTGACGCCGATGGATATACATTGTTTTTCGGCCGGCCGAATGCCTGACCGTCAGGTCGATAAAAAACAAAGAGGCTGTCTCAAAAGTTAAACTATGAAAAGCGGGACCGAATTATATTTTGAATGAATAAACTCTGTGTCACCTTTGCGCCTCTCTTTGTGATCTTCGCGGTGAAAATCAAACCACAGAG